>Ga0073934_10004130_pt1 | contig 24761 bp, 18 predicted proteins | sample LarsenN4metaG_FD_76834 | JGI IMG/M metagenome (GOLD analysis project Ga0073934, IMG submission 76834) | Hot spring sediment bacterial and archeal communities from British Columbia, Canada, to study Microbial Dark Matter (Phase II) - Larsen... ... | reverse complement strand
CGTCGTTCTGTGCGCGCTCGAGCACGTCCTTCTTCGAGTCGGGGATCCGCATGTCGTCCATGCAGATCGAGATGCCGGCGCGTGCCGCCATCTCGAAGCCCATCGTGCGAAGACGGTCCGCGAGAAGAACGGTGTTCTTGTTGCGGCTCGCGCGGTAGCACTGGTCGATCAGCGCCGAGAGCGCCTTCTTGTCGAGGACCTTGTTGACGACCGGGAACTCGAGCCCGGGCGGCAGGATCTCGCTCACGAGGACGCGTCCGACCGTCGTGTCGTAGATCTGGCCCTTGAAGCGGAAGCGGATCTTCGAGTGGATCCCGACCGCGTTCGCTTCGTACGCTGCGCGAACCTCGTCGACCGTTCCGAAGATGCCGCCGAAGTCGCCCTTCTTCTCTTGGCCGTCGCGGTAGCTGCCCTTCCCGAAGGGCTTCTCGCGCGTCATGTAGTAGAGACCGAGGACGATGTCCTGGGTCGGGTTGATGATCGGCCGACCGTTCGCGGGCGAGGGGATGTTGTTCGTGCTCATCGTGAGAACGCGCGCTTCGAGCTGGGCTTCCAGCGACAGCGGCACGTGGACCGCCATCTGGTCGCCATCGAAGTCGGCATTGAAGGCCGAGCAGACCAGTGGGTGCAGCTGGATCGCCTTGCCCTCGATCAGCACGGGCTCGAACGCCTGGATGCCCAGACGGTGCAGCGTCGGCGCGCGGTTCAGAAGAACCGGATGCTCGCGGATCACCTCGTCGAGGATGTCCCAGACTTCCTTGCGCTCCTTCTCGACCCACTTCTTGGCCTGCTTGAGGGTCATCGACAGACCCTTGGCATCGAGGCGCGCGTAGATGAACGGCTTGAACAGCTCGAGCGCCATCTTCTTGGGCAGACCGCACTGGTGCAGCTTCAGCTCCGGACCGGTCACGATCACCGAACGGCCCGAATAGTCGACGCGCTTGCCGAGCAGGTTCTGGCGGAAGCGACCCTGCTTGCCCTTGAGCATGTCGGAGAGCGACTTGAGCGGACGCTTGTTGGCGCCGGTTATGACACGGCCGCGGCGGCCATTGTCGAACAGCGCGTCGACGGCTTCCTGCAGCATGCGCTTTTCGTTGCGCACGATGATATCGGGCGCGCGCAGCTCGATAAGGCGCTTCAGACGGTTGTTACGGTTGATGACGCGGCGGTAGAGGTCGTTGAGGTCCGAGGTCGCAAAGCGCCCCCCGTCGAGCGGCACCAGCGGGCGCAGTTCGGGCGGGATCACCGGGATCACCTCGAGGATCATCCATTCCGGACGGTTGCCGGATTCGATGAAGCTTTCGACGACCTTGAGGCGCTTGATGATCTTCTTGGGCTTCAGAGCCGACTTGGTGGTGGCGAGCTCGTCCATCAGCGCGTCACGCTCGGCCTCGAGGTCGAGGTCCATCAGCATGGTGCGCACGGCTTCGGCGCCGATATCGGCCGAGAAAGCGTCCTCGCCATACTCGTCCTGGAACTCGAGCAGCTCGTCCTCGGTGAGCAGCTGGTACTTCTCGAGCGGGGTCAGGCCCGGCTCGATCACCACGTAGCTTTCGAAGTAAAGAATGCGCTCGAGCTGCTTCAACTGCATGTCGAGCAGCAGGCCGATGCGGCTCGGCAGCGACTTCAGGAACCAGATGTGCGCGACGGGCGCGGCCAGTTCGATGTGGCCCATGCGCTCGCGGCGGACCTTGGTCACCGTGACTTCGACGCCGCACTTTTCGCAGACGACGCCCTTGTATTTCATGCGCTTGTACTTGCCGCACAGGCACTCGTAGTCCTTCACGGGGCCGAAGATGCGCGCGCAGAACAACCCGTCACGCTCCGGCTTGAAGGTGCGGTAGTTGATCGTCTCGGGCTTCTTGATCTCGCCATAGGACCACGAGCGGATGCGCTCGGGGCTCGCGATGCCGATCTGGATCTGGTCGAAGGTTTCGGGCTTCGCCAGCTGGTTGGTGAATTTGGTCAGGTCGTTCATGACTGTGTTCCCTTAGGGGGATGAAACTCGAAGGCGGGGGTGGCGGCGGCCGTGAGGCCCCGCGCCCTACTCCGCTGCAATCGCGCTGTAGTCGGTCTGGTCGGCATCATCCTCGTCGAGGATCGACTTCAATTCGACGTTGAGACCCAGCGAGCGCATTTCCTTGACGAGCACGTTGAAGCTCTCGGGAATGCCGGCCTCGAAGGTGTCGTCGCCCTTGACGATCGCCTCATAGACCTTGGTGCGGCCGACCACGTCGTCGGACTTCACCGTCAGCATTTCCTGCAAGGTGTAGGCTGCGCCGTAGGCCTGGAGTGCCCAGACCTCCATTTCGCCGAAACGCTGGCCGCCGAACTGCGCCGTGCCGCCCAGGGGCTGCTGGGTGACGAGCGAGTAAGGCCCGATCGAACGCGCGTGGATCTTGTCGTCGACGAGGTGGTGGAGCTTCAGCATGTAGATGATGCCCACGGTCACCTTGCGGTCAAACGCCTCGCCGGTGCGGCCGTCATAGAGGACAGACTGGCCCGAGGAATCGATCCCCGCCTTGACCAGCATGTCCGACACGTCCGCCTCGCGCGCGCCGTCGAACACCGGGGTCCCCATCGGCACGCCGGCCGAAAGGTTGCCCGCCAGTTCCACGATATCCGCGGTCGAGCGGCTTTCGAGGTCCTCGACATATTGCTCGCCGTAGATGTCCTTGAGACGCTCGAGAACGGCAGCCGGCGGCGCGACGTTGGCATAGTCCTCGGCCGCATTCGGATTGGCGGCGCGCCATTCCTCCAGCTTGGCCTTGATCTCGTGGCCAAGCGCGCGGGCCGCAAAGCCGAGATGCGTCTCGAAGATCTGCCCGACGTTCATGCGGCTCGGCACGCCCAGCGGGTTGAGCACGAGGTCGACCGGCGTCCCGTCTTCGAGGAACGGCATGTCCTCGACCGGCAGGATGCGGCTGATGACACCCTTGTTCCCGTGACGGCCGGCCATCTTGTCGCCCGGCTGCAGCTTGCGCTTCACCGCGACGAAGACCTTCACCATCTTGAGCACGCCCGGGGCAAGTTCGTCACCGCGCTCGAGCTTTTCCTTGCGGTCGTGGAACTTGGCATCGATCAGCGCGACGGCTTCGTCATATTGCGACTTCACCGCTTCGATCTGCGCCTGACGGCCATCATCGGCCACCGCGAACTTGAACCATTCGTGACGATCGACGTCCTCGAGGATCTCCTCGGTGATTGCGATGCCCTTCTTCAGCCCCTTGGGCGCTGCCGAGGCGGTCTGGCCGAGCAGCATGTCCTTGAGACGGTTGTAGGTCGCGCGGTTGAGGATGTTGCGCTCGTCCGCAGCGTCCTTGCGCAGGCGTTCGATTTCCTCGTTCTGGATCGCACGCGTGCGGTCGTCGATCTCGATCCCGTGACGGTTGAACACCCGCACTTCGACCACGGTGCCCGCCACACCCGGCGGCAGGCGCAGCGAGGTGTCACGCACGTCGCTCGCCTTTTCGCCGAAAATCGCGCGCAGCAGCTTTTCCTCCGGGGTCATCGGCGATTCGCCCTTGGGCGTGATCTTGCCGACGAGGATGTCGCCCGGGTGGACTTCCGCACCGATATAGACGATGCCCGCTTCGTCGAGGTTGCGCAGGGCTTCCTCGCCGACGTTGGGAATGTCGCGGGTGATGTCTTCCGGCCCGAGCTTGGTGTCGCGGGCCATGACTTCGAACTCCTCGATATGGATCGAGGTGAAGACGTCGTCCTTCACGATGCGTTCGCTGATCAGGATCGAGTCTTCGTAGTTGTAGCCGTTCCAGGGCATGAAGGCGACGAGGCTGTTCTTGCCCAGCGCCAGCTCGCCCAGATCGGTCGAGGGACCATCGGCGATGATGTCGCCCTGTTCGATCACATCGCCCACCTTTACCAGCGGACGCTGGTTGATGCAGGTGTTCTGGTTCGAACGCTGGAACTTCTGCAGGGTGTAGATGTCGACGCCCGACTGGCCGGGTTCGACATCGCCGATCGCGCGGATCACGATACGGGTGGCGTCGACCTGGTCGACGATCCCGCCGCGCTTGGCGGCAATCGCCGCGCCGCTGTCACGCGCCACGGTTTCTTCCATGCCGGTGCCGACCCACGGCGCTTCCGCCTTCACCAGCGGCACCGCCTGGCGCTGCATGTTCGAGCCCATCAGCGCGCGGTTGGCGTCGTCGTTCTCGAGGAACGGGATCAGCGAGGCCGCGACCGAGACGAGCTGCTTGGGGCTGACGTCCATCAGCGTGATCTGCTCGCGCGGGGCCATCAGGTTGTCGCCGTTGTGGCGCGCCGAGACCAGTTCTTCCACGAAGGAGCCATCGGCGTTCAGTTCAGCCGAGGCCTGCGCGACGGTGTGCTTCTGCTCTTCCATGGCCGAGAGATAGATCACGTCGCCGGTGACCTTGCCGTCCACGACTTTACGGTAAGGCGTCTCGATGAAGCCGTACTTGTTGACGCGGCTGAAGCTCGCGAGCGAGTTGATCAGGCCGATGTTCGGGCCTTCGGGCGTTTCGATCGGGCAGATGCGGCCATAATGCGTCGGGTGAACGTCGCGCACTTCGAAGCCGGCTCGCTCACGGGTGAGGCCGCCCGGCCCGAGTGCCGACACGCGGCGCTTGTGGGTGACTTCCGAAAGCGGGTTGGTCTGGTCCATGAACTGCGAGAGCTGCGAGGAACCGAAGAACTCGCGCACTGCGGCCACGGCGGGCTTGGCGTTGATGAGGTCGTTGGGCATGACGGTCGACACGTCGACCGAGCTCATGCGCTCCTTGACGGCGCGTTCCATCCGCAGCAGGCCGACGCGGTACTGGTTTTCCAAGAGCTCGCCCACCGAACGCACCCGGCGGTTGCCGAGGTTGTCGATGTCGTCGACTTCGCCCTTGCCGTCCTTGAGGCCGACCAGTTCCTTGACCACCGCGAGGATGTCTTCCTTGCGCAGCGTGGTGACCGTGTCCTCGCAATCGAGGCCGAGCCGCATGTTGAGCTTGACGCGGCCCACGGCCGAGAGGTCATAGCGTTCGGCATCGAAGAACAGGCCTTCGAACAGCGCCTCGGCGGTTTCCTTCGTCGGCGGTTCGCCGGGGCGCATGACCTTGTAGATCGCCTCGAGGCCTTCGTCGCGGTTCTCGGCCTTGTCGGCCTTGAGGGTGTTGCGGATCCACGGACCGGTGTTGATCTCGTCGATGTCGAGCAGCGGCAGGCGGTCGATCCCGGCCTTGTCGAAGGCCTCGACGTGCTCAAGGGTCACTTCGTCACCGGCTTCGATGTAGATGCGGCCCGTCGATTCGTCGATCATGTCGGCGGCGGCGTAGCGGCTCACGACTTCCTCGGTGGGCAGCAGCAGTTCGGCAAGCCCGTCCTTGGCCGCCTTGTTGGCAGCACGCGGGGAGATCTTCTGGCCAGCGGGGAAAACTTCCTCGCCGGTTGCCGCGTCGATCAGCGGAAAGGCCGGCTTGGCACCGCGCCACTGTTCGGCGACGAAGGGGATCTTCCACCCGTCCTTGGCACGCTCCCAGGTGACGGTGTTGTAGAAATACTGGAGGATGTCCTCGGCATCGAGACCCAGAGCATAAAGCAGCGCCGTCACCGGCAGCTTGCGCTTGCGGTCAATGCGGACGTTGACGATGTCCTTGGCGTCAAATTCGAAATCGAGCCACGAGCCGCGATAGGGGATCACGCGGGCGGCAAACAGCAGCTTGCCCGAGGAGTGGGTCTTGCCGCGGTCATGATCGAACAGCACGCCCGGCGAACGGTGCATCTGCGACACGATCACGCGCTCGGTGCCGTTGATAATGAAGGTGCCGTTCTCGGTCATGAGCGGCATGTCGCCCATGTAGACGTCCTGCTCCTTGATATCGAGGACGGAGCGCGTTTCGGTTTCCTGGTCCACCTCGAACACGATCAGGCGCAGGGTCACCTTCATCGGGGCGGCATAGGTGATGCCGCGCTGGCGGCATTCAGTGGTGTCGTACTTGGGCTCTTCGAGTTCGTAATGGACGAAATCGAGCTCGGCGGTGCCGGCGAAATCGCGGATCGGGAAGACCGAACGCAGCGTCTTCTCGAGGCCCGAGACATAGCCCGTCGCCTTGTCCGAACGCAGGAACTGCTCGTAGCTTTCGCGCTGAACCTCGATCAGGTTCGGCATCTGCACCACTTCGTGAATGTCACCGAAGATCTTGCGGATGCGCTTCTTGGCGGTCCCTTGGGCCTTGCGGCTGCGGGTGACGGGCGGCTTCGCCTTGGTTGCCATGGAGGAGAGGGCCTCTTCAATTGAGCCGCGCGAGGGTGCCGCGCGGACGGTAAATGTCGCAAGCGTTCCACGCGAAAAATGCCACCCGGACGCGAATGACGCCGCCCGGACCGCCCGACCAAGCAGGTCAGAGCCGGCGGCAGCATCTGGTTGCGTCGCGTGAGTGGCGTTCCGCCGCTTCCATTCCTAGGCCGATCCCCGCGCATGAATCGGTCTTGCTCGAAGCGGGCGAGAGCGAGCGATGTAGGAGCGCCCCTCCCTTCTGTCAACGCCCCGGACAGGAAGACTGCGGCGGATCAGGCATTTACCGAAAAACGACGCGTCAAATATTGTTTTTCAATATTATTGATTGACGATAAGTGTCACCCGAATCCACAAGTTCCATATCGAATCACGATGTACCCAATCAAGGAGATCGATATGAACCACTTCATGAACCACGCTTTCGCCGCGCTGGCCGCTTTCGTCCTCGCCCTCGGCTCGATCGGCGCGATCGTCACCGTGCCGCCGGCCCAGGCCGCCGCGCCGGGGGCGCTCGCGCTGCCCGACCTGGCCTGACCGATCCATCCAAGGAGCCCGAACATGCAATCTCCCGGGAACGATCTCTTGTTGCTCGCCGGCAAGGTGCTCACTCTGCTGATGCAAGGCGCGATGGCCATCGCGGCACTGGCCATAGCCATAACCCTGCCCGCAGCCTTTCTTTTCGGTGCTGAGTTCGCCAGCGGATTTTCCGACGGCAGCGGCATCCCGTTCGATCAGGCGCCGATGCTTCCGGTCGCGGGCCTGCTAGTCACCGTATTCGCGATCGTCGCGGCGCTGTTCGTGTTCTTCGGCAAGCTCAGAGCGATCATCGATACGGTCGGCGATGGCGATCCCTTTGCTCCCATCAATGCCGAAAGGCTGAACCTGATGGCATGGCTGCTATTGGCCGCGCAGATCCTGACGTGGCCGGCAGCCAGTCTGGGCATGATCGTTGCCGAATGGGCCGATGAGATAAATGGCGTCAACATCACCGCCGATCTCGATGGGCTGGATCTCACCGGCGTGCTGATGGTGCTGGTCCTATTCATCCTTGCCCGGGTGTTCCGTTACGGCGCCGCGATGCGCGAAGACCTGGAAGGGACCGTGTGATGCCCCCAATCAACGAAGATCTCGAAGGAGCCCGGATCATGGTCAAGCTGGACGAACTGCTCTACGCCCGCCGAATGACGCTGACCGACCTCTCCGAGCGGGTCGGCCTCACCCTCGCCAACCTGTCGATCCTCAAGACCGGCAAGGCCAAGGCGATCCGCTTCTCCACCCTCGCCGCGATCTGCCGCGAACTGGAATGCCAGCCGGGCGACCTCTTGAGCTACGAGCGCGAATGAACCGGCTGAGGCCAGGCCAATTTGCTTGACTCTGCCGCGGAACCATCTAGAGGCCCGCCCCGACCGGTGGGCCTTGCGCCCTGTGCGGTCATCCGTCCGAGACCGTTGGTGACCGGAATATGCCGGTCTTAATTTCCAGCCTAGACGGGGAAACGAGATTTCGCAGGGTGCCCGCCGAACGCGGCTGCCCCGCTCGTGCCTGATGGCACACCCTCCTTCCCTATCGACGGACTCGCCCGTGTTCGGAGCATCGGCCCCGTGCATGGACAAAACGTAGCCGGTCGCCCGGGCAATCCCCGTGCGGCCACATGTGAAGGAGTATGGCATGGATCGTTCGCAGAAAGCCGACGCGGTTGCCCAGCTCAATGCGGTCTTCAACGAGGTCAGCGTGGTGGTCGTCACCCGCAATCTCGGCATGTCGGTGGCCCAGTCCACCGATCTGCGTACGAAGATGCGCGATGCTGGTGCGTCCTACAAGGTTGCGAAGAACCGTCTCGCCAAGCTCGCGCTCGAGAACACCGACTATGTCGGGCTCGGTGACATGCTCACCGGCCCGGTCGGGCTGGCCTGGTCGACTGACCCGGTCGCGGCTGCCAAGGCCGCTGTCGATTTCGCCAAGTCGAACGACAAGCTCGAAATCGTCGGCGGTTCGATGGGCGCGGTCGTGCTCGACGAAGCCGGGATCAAGGCGCTTGCCTCGATGCCGAGCCTCGACGAACTGCGCGCCAAGCTCGTGGGTCTCGTCAACGCCCCGGCGACCAAGATCGCCCAGGTCGTTACCGCGCCCGCAGCCAAGGTCGCCCGTGTGTTCGCCGCCTACGCGGACAAGGCCGCCTAAGAGACGTTTTTCGCCAGACGAATCAATCTTCTGGGGCGCTGTTGCCCCGCCACAATTTGGAGTGAACCATCATGGCCGATATTGCCAAGCTTGTTGAAGAACTGTCGCAGCTGACCGTGCTTGAAGCTGCCGAACTCGCCAAGGCCCTCGAAGAAGCATGGGGCGTTTCCGCTGCTGCCGCGGTGGCCGTGGCTGCTGTCCCCGGCGGTGCTGGCGGCGACGCCCCGGCTGCCGAAGAGCAGACCGAATTCGACGTCATCCTGACCGGCGACGGCGGCAAGAAGATCCAGGTGATCAAGGAAGTCCGCGCCATCACCGGCCTCGGCCTGACCGAAGCCAAGGCGCTGGTCGAAAGCGCCCCGAAGGCCGTCAAGGAAGGCGTCAACAAGGCGGAAGCCGAAGAAATCAAGAAGAAGATCGAAGAAGCCGGCGGCACCGTCGAGCTCAAGTAAACTTCTTCCCGGAACAGCCTTCCGGAACGATCAGGGGCGGCGCCTGCGGGCGCTGCCCCTCTTTGCTAGCACGTGGCAATATGCGCTCGCCGGATGGTGCAGCAATCGCTCCACTAGATTACGCGGAACCGCGTAAGACGTCGAGAATCGTCTCGTTCGATAGCGTCACCACCGGCCCATGAGGGGGGCTGGATGATCGCGGCCGCCTGTCCGCGCAAAGGTCGCGGATGACCAGCAGAATCCTGCTTACCCACCTGGGTTCGATCGCAGGAACGAGAGCTCTCTAGCACCGCTCGTGCAGCTTTTCCGTTGCTAACAAGGCAAACCCGACGTAGTTAACCGCCTAATTTTTTGGGGTTGGTGGGGGGAACCATGACCTTGTTTCGTGCTGTGGGAGCACTCGTGGCCCTTCTAGGGCTGACGGGAAACGTGGCCCTGACCCCATCAGAAGTCGCATTCGAAGTTCCGGCGGGCGGAGCACCGCGCGAGACCAGTATCCTCGTCTCGAATCGCGGCGGCCAGCCGCGTTACTTCACCGTGACGGTTGAGCAAGGCAGAACTCTGGATCCAACAATGCTCCGGATCTTTCCGGACCAGTTCGTCGTCCCCCCTAATGAATCAGTGCGCTTTACCGTCGAGGTCGTCGGAGCTCCGGAAAAGGACAGCGTATCGGGGATCATTCTGCTCAAGGAAATCGCTGTCGAGAACACGCAGAGCCAGGGGAGCACCCTTGAAGTCCAGTTACTCATTTCCTTGCCTGCCCATATCGCCCTCGAAAACACGGCGCCCGACATTCACGCTGCCTTCTCCGAAGGGCAATGCGACGCCATCACGGTCGTCAACCGGGGACGGCGATATGCCTATCTGTCCGACTATCTGTTCCGCGACGCCGGTGGTGAACTGATAAGTCGCGAGCAGCTTATCAGCCAGTTGGAAGGCAACTCATTGATCCTGCCGTCAGGTACACGGCAGATCTCGCTCGCCCAGACGTCAGAAGCCTGCGGTGTCGTCGAAGTCTCCAAACGGGACGTGCGCCAACGATGAACGTTGCGGCCCTACTCAGGACATCGGCGAGGCTAGCCCTGCTGGTAGGGCTTTGTTTCCGTTGCGAGCTTCATGCGCAGGAGACCGAGCCGCCTCGCCCCCCCGAGGGAGACGCACTGACGGCCCGCCGAACCGTCGAAGTGCCCCTCCTTATCAATGGGGTGCCTGCTGGCGCCGTGGATGCTTCACCGGAAGGGGCAAGCCTTGTGTTTCGTGCCGACGATGTTCGGCGGGTCATGGAAGGGCAGGCGCAAAATTCCGTGATTGCCGAACTCGACTTGCTGGCGGGCCAGTTCGTAACGGCCGAACGGTTGTCCGACATCGGTCTCGACGCCAAGTTCGACCCGCGCTCACTGGCTCTCGATGTGAAAGTGCCGCCCGAGCAGTCTGTCGAACGCTCGTTCTCCCTGCGAAACGAGCCGCTGGAAAGAACCGGCAATGAGCTTGCTCCGGCGAACTTCGCAGCCTTTCTCAACATCCGCGGCGGATACACCTTCGCCGACAGCTTCAACGAAGATTTCGGTGGCGACGACGGTCCGGCCACCGTCGGCCTCGATCTCGGTGTCAAGGTGGGCGGATTCGATGGCGTAGCGCTGCGAAGCAGCTGGACATACGATCAAGATCTGAACGGGAAATTCGTTCGAAATTTCACCCAGATCATTCATGACGATTATGACAGCGCCGTGAGGTACACGCTGGGTGATCTCACGATTACCTCGCGCGAGTTTCAAGCTCAGCCCGCGATTGCGGGCCTGTCAATCGAACGCCGCTTCACGGACATTCAACCGTTCCGCTTCCTGCAGCCGGGCGGCAGAGAGCAATTCCTCCTGCGCGAAGATGCAACCGTGGATGTCCTGGTCAACGGTTCGGTTGTTCAGACGCTGCGCCTGAACCCGGGTCGCTATAACCTTGAAGACTTCCCGCTTCTCAACGGCACGAACAATGTGCAGCTGAGAATTCTCAACGACCTCGGTGAAGAACGATTTATCGAGTTCGATCTTTTCTTCGCCGGCCAGGCACTGGAGGTCGGCCTGAGCGAGTTTGGGGTCAATGTCGGTGTCCGATCGGAATTCACCGAAGACGGAGGATTTGATTACTCGGACGATCCGATCGCCACGGGATATTATCGCTTCGGCGCCACCTCATGGTTGACTCCCGAAGTGGGCGTGCAGTTATCCGAGGAGGTTCAATCATTTTCCTTGGGAGCCGTCCTGGCGACGCCGCTCGGCGCAATTGATTTCAGTGCAGCTGCCAGTGAAAGTGAGGAAAGCGGCTTTGGTTATGCCGCAGGCGTGCAATACACGGCACGCATCCCTTTCGGCGAAGATGTGATCCGGTTCGATTTGGCCGCAACCAAGTTTAGTGAAGATTATCGCACAATCGATCAGATTGGGCCTTTGGATCTGCGGCACGACGTATCAGTGCGTGTCGGGCTGCCATTGCCTTTCAAGACCTTCGGCTCAGTGGGGCTTCGCTATGCCGATTTTGCAGGGCGCGAGGATGATCTCATCCTCGGTGCGACGATAGGGCGCAACTTCGGGCCGGTGTCGGTATTCGGCTCGATCGATCTGACACTGTCTGGACCGACCGAAAGCCGTGCGTTGATCAGCGTGACCACCCGGTTCGGCAAGCAAGGTGCCGCGCGCGCATCGGTCAATCCCTACGACGGATCGGCTTCGTTCGAACTTGCGAATGTCCCCCAGCAATTCGTCAACGATGTCGGCTGGCGATTTGCCGGCCAGCGGCAGGCTGACGGCGGCGGTTTGATCGAGGGCGAACTCAGCTACCGCGGCAACCGCTTCGAAGCTCGGGCCACGCACCAGTTTGCTACGCAAGACGATTTCACGCAGTTCAGCGGGTCCCGGACGAATATCTCGGCGGGGACGGCCGTGGTTTTTGCAGACGGGGACCTTTCCCTTTCACGTCTCGTGATCGAGAACTTCGCCATCGTGAAGAGGCACAAGAGCCTGTTCGATTCTGATGTGCTCCTCGGACAGGTCAACGATCGGTACGTGGCGAAGACCGACGCACTCGGAGCGGCAGTTCTGAACGAACTGAACAGCTACGTGGCGCGTGACGTGCAGGTCGATCTGGCGAACCGGCCGCAGGGCTACACGCTTGAAAAAGACCGCTTCAGCGTGTTCCCGGGGGTTCTCGACGGCTACTCCATCGAAGTGGGGGACGCTGACTACATCACGATCATCACCCGCCTGGTCGGGCCCGACGGTAGCGTACTTTCTCGGGTCGGGGGCGAAGCGGTGCTCCAGGATGGTCCCGATGCAGGACGCACCGTACCATTGTTCACAAACTCGGACGGAAGAATGGTATTGGTCAGGCTCCGTGAGGGACGATATCTTCTGCGGCTATTCGGTTCCGAACTCACGGCGGTGATCGATGTGCGCGAAGAGGACGGCGCTCTTCAGCGTCCGGCCCAGATCGAATTTGGGGGAGATGTGAAATGAGGTGTTTCACCTGGCTGGCTGCGTCGTTGTGCACGATCCTGCTGCCGAGTGCGGCAGATGCATCGAACGCTCAGCCTTTCGGCGGCGCATGCACGGCGCGGATCGAACCCCGCAACCAGCAAAACGTCCTCAATTACGATCCCCTTTCGGTCGCCCCACTGATCGGCCTGCAGGAATTCGACATCGTCAACACGGGGACTGAAGATTGTGTGCTGCGAGTCACCCTGCTTGCCGGCGCAACCCGCACCGATGAGGCCCGCGGCGAAACCGACACCCTAAAAGTCCAATGGCTGGACGAAGCCAACCGCGTTCTCGCCATGGACAACGGGATCGGAGTGGGACGGAGCATCAGGATCGCGGCTGGGGCGACCCGCCCGTTCCGCGCGCAAGTTGTTGTCCGGACCGGCCAATTGGTAGACAGCGGAGGCTACCGGAATCTGGTGAATCTGCAGTTCATCCAGGCAGGTGACCCAGCACGCAATATCGTGGCCGAGTTCCCGCTCGACATCTCGTTCTCGGTCCCTCCGGTGCTCGGCCTGTCCTTTGCCGGCGTGGATCGGGGAAGCAGTGTTGCAAAGGTCGATTTCGGCGAACTTGAGACCGGCGAGGCCAGGGTGGTGATCTTTCGCGCAATCGCCAATGCGGACTATCAGATGGCCTTCGTTGCGGACAACGCCGGCCGGTTGAAGCACGAGAGCCTGGCCGCCTTCGTTCCCTACACATTCACGGTGAATGGCAATCTGCTCGATCTCTCGCAGGAAGCGACGATCAATGCGGAAGCGCAGGAGCGCCGGATCGTCAACCACCGCGTGGTGGTGCGGGTCGGAAAGGTCGAGGGCCAGCCGGCGGGCCGTTACCGGGATCTGGTGCAGTTGCGGATCAGCCCCTGGCGCTAGGGCTGATTTCGAATCGCATGGCGAGGCTGTCAAACAGTTCGTCCGCGGTCTCGCTGTCGATCCCTTCGGCCTCCAGGCGCACGATCACGCGGTCGTCGGTGAGCATGCGCGGACCGACGTCCACCCCGTTTTCACTCACCACGGCGCGCACCTGTTCGGGGGTCACCTCGGCGGGCAAGGTGTAGTTCACCACAAAGGAATGGACAGGAACATTGCAGAAACGCTGGATCACGACGTCCATGCGATCGGCAGCCCGTGCCTCGCTGATCACCTCGATCTCACAGCGCGCGGGAACATATCCGCCGATCGTGATCGAGACCCGGTCCGCGGCCCAGAGCGCCGGCGCGCCAAGTGCGACAAGACCAAGACAGATCAAGGCATTGATCCGAACACCCAAACGCATACACCACCTCGAACTCGAACGTCCTTTGATGGCACACAGGGTAAGCCAGCTTGATTAACGGGGTTGCTACGAAAGGGGTTAGCGACTAGTTAACCAATTGCGCAGGCTGGAGATTCGGACCTGCGGCGAGGGGTTCGCCAAAAAAAGCTATTCCAGCATTTCTGACGTTCAAAGAGGAGGAATTTTCCATGAAGAAGCTCGTTTTCGGTGCCGCTCTGGTCGCCCTGACTGCAACCGGTGCCAACGCCGCTCCGTTCTCGGACCTGCAGGCCTTCCGTGACCAGGCCAACGACATCAACACCACCGCCACCGACAAGGACATCGACTTCGACATCAGCGGCTTCCTGCCCAAGGAATGCGATGTCGCGGCCTTCGGCGTCGAAGGCAGCTCGCAGGACCGTCTCGGCAACATCGACCTGTCGACCCGCAATGCCGGTGATCTCCTCGGCGCCCAGAATGCGTCGATCAGCACCATCTGCAACTTCGCTGGTCAGGCTCAGCTGACCTTCACCTCGGCCAATGGCGGCAACCTGGTGAGCCCCAATGCCTCGATCCCTTACACCCTCGAGGGTAGCGGCCAGATCGATCAGATCGATGGCCAGTCGCTTGCGTCCCCGGTGGTCGACACCGTCAGCTTCACCGCCGCCAACGACACCCAGACCGGCAGCTTCAACGTGCGTCTCGGCGCCAAGGCGGTGATCGCGGGGACCTACACCGACACCATCACGATCGCGGTCGCTCCGCTCTGATTTCAGGAGCGGCGACACGTTCGCTGTGGAATTGCAGGGGCGCTCTTTCTTGGAAGGGCGCCCCTACTTATTCGGACGGGAAATAATGCGGCAGATTTTCACGTTTGTGCTGGCGGCGCTGTCCTTGTTCGGCTGGACCAGCGCTGCACGGGCGAATTTCGAAGTTCGGCCCGCGATCATCGAAATCGAGGAAAGCAATGGCCGGTTCGAATCCCAATTCGAAATCGTCAACCCGCGGGAAAAGCCGATCGCGATCGAAATCGCGGTCAAGCAACGGGTATTCCTTCCCGATGGCGGGGAGGAATTGGTTGCGGCCGATGACGATTTCCTGATTTTCCCACTTCAGACAGCGCTTGCGCCAGGCGAGCGGCAACTGGTCAGGATCAGCTATCTTGATCCATCGCTCGAGTCGTCACGCTCGTTCCGCCTCATCGTGGGGGAGGTGCTTGCGCCGCTGGAAGCGAGCTCGGCCAATGCGGCCACTATCCGGACCAGGTTCGAGTTCAATCCCTCGCTTCACGTTATACCAAAAGGCGCGGAAGCGCGCCTGGCGATCGAAAATGTGCGGATCGAGAATGGTGCGGACGGCAAGAATTTCTTGCGCCTCGATGTCGTGAACAGCGGCAATCGCTATGCCTATCTCTCGGACAAGGAAATCGTGATCGGAGAATATCGGCTTCCGCCCGAGCGCATCATTCCGGTGATGGCGCCGCGGCCCGTTGGACCGGGGAACCGCATGAGCCTCGAATTCGATATCGGTACGGATGTCGTGCAGGTGAGCGAGCCAGCTACGATCAGGACGTTCAAACCATAGGGACGGGCGATTGCGCGGCCCCGCCCGAGCAATCGTTTCCCGCTTCCCCCGAATCGCCGCTGCCTCTATGGCGACCGGCTCGCCTGCTGGCGGGCAACGAGCCGACCATGCAGCATGCAACCCCTCTCTCGACGCCCGGCTGGGGCCATGAAGTCCGCGCCACCATGGCGCTTGCCGGACCTCTTGCGGCTGCCAACCTGCTGCAGATGCTCACCTATGCCGTCGACGTGATCTTCATTGCCCGGCTCGGCGAGGAGGAACTCGCCGGTTCGGCGCTGGCGGTGTCGCTGTTCGGGCTGGTGCTGTGGGCGATGACCGGGCTGACCGGGGCGGTCGCGCCGCTGATCGCCGAAGCGATCGGTGCGCGGGCCCCCTCGCTCCGCCCGGTACGGCGCTCGGTGCGCATGGCGCTGTGGCTGGCGGTGATCGCGGGAGGCCTGGGGATGGGGCTGTGCCTCCTGCTCGATCCGGTGATGCAGCTGTCCGGTCAGCAGCCTGCCATCCGCGCGCTGGCGAACGAATACAACAATGTCATCATCTTCTCGATGATCCCGATGCTGATGGCGGCGGTGCTGCGGAACTTCGTCTCGGCGCTTGGCCGGCCGATCTTCGCAACCGCGATCACCGGGCTTGGCATCTTCGTCAACGGGGTGGCCAATTACGCCTTCATCTTCGGCGAGCTCGGCGCGCCCGAACTGGGCCTCGCCGGAGCGGCCGTGGCGACGATCATCACCTCGCTGTTCACCCTCGGCGCCTATGTCGCGGCGATCCGTTTCGATCGGCGGCTGCACCGTTACCACGTGTTCGGCCGGTTCTGGTCACCCGACTGGGGTCGGCTCAAGCAGATCTTGCGGATCGGGACGCCGATTGCGCTGACGATCACCGCAGAAGCCGGGATCTTCGGCGGCGCGGCCTTCATGATGGGCCGCTTCGGGGCGGCCGAACTGGCGGGCCACACGGTCGCGCTGCAACTGGCGGCGCTCGCCTTTCAGGTGCCGTTCGGGGTGGGGCAGGCCGCCGCTATCCGGGTCGGCTATTTCTACGGCGCGCGCGACAGCCTCGGGGTCAAGCGCGCGGGGTGGGTGGCGCTGGCCACCGGCGCCGGCTTCATGACGCTGACCGCGCTCGCGATGCTGCTGGTGCCCGAATTGCTGCTGACGATCTATGTCGATCCGAACGACCCGGCCAATGCCGCGCTGGTGGCATTCGCGCTGCAATATCTCGTCCTGGCGGCGATCTTCCAACTTGCCGACGGGGTGCAGGCAGTAGCGGCCGGGGCGCTGCGGGGCCTGCAGGATACCCGCGTGCCGATGTGGATCGCGATCTTCAGCTACTGGGTGCCAGGGATCGGCACGGCGGTCGGTCTTGGGTTCTTCACCCCGCTCGAAGGCATGGGCGTGTGGATCGGGCTGGCGACCGGGCTGTTCTTTGCCGCGGCGCTGCTGATCTGGCGCTGGAGCCGGCGCGAGACGCTGGGGCTGACAGCGCGAGCCGGCAGCGTGCGCGTCACGCTGTCGCCGTGATCGTCCGGACTTCACGCTGCGGGAACGGGATGGTCAGGCCGGCCTCGGCAAAGCGGGTCTTGGCTGCCTCGGTCAGCGCCCACGACAGGGCGAGGTGATCATCGGTCTTGCACCACACCCTCAACCCCATCGTGACCGCGCTTTCGGCCAGTGCCGCCACGAACACCACCGGTTCGGGCTCGGCCAGCACCCGTGCGTCCGCCCGCGCCAACGCCAGCAATTCCTTGCGGGCGGTTGCGATGCTGTCGGAATAGGCGATCCCGATCAGCAGTTCGAAGCGGCGGGTCGGCATCCGCGAGAAATTGACGATCGGCTTGTTCCACAGCTCGTTGTTGGGGACCATGACGAACAGGCCGTCGAGCTGGAGGATCTCGGTGGTGAACAGGCCGATTGCCTGCACGGTGCCGTTGACGGTTCCGGCGGTGATCGCCTCGCCCACGCGGAACGGGCGCTGGATCAGGATCATCACGCCCGCCGCCACATTGCTGAGCGTGCCCTGCAAGGCGAGGCCGACCGCCAGCGCAAGGCCACCGAGCGCGGCGATGATGCTGGTGGTCTGCACCCCGAACTGGGTCAGCACGGTGATCGCCACCACCACCCACAACGCATACTTGATGATGTTGCTGAGGAATTTCGCGACGGTCGGCTCGATCCGCTCGGACCGGGACAGCGCGCGATCCGCCCACCGCGACAGGAGCCGCGCGAGAATGACCCCGATCGCCAGCACCGCCAGCGCGCCCGCGAGATGAATGAGGTTCTCGCGCAGCCATTCCAGCGCGGTCGCGGCAAAGTCGAGCTCTGCGTTCAGTTCGGTCCGCAGTTCGGTCTTCAGGTCGGCAAGCGGCTTGGCGGTCATCGGGGGCCGTCGCTCCGTTTGTGGTCGCGCGCCGAGGATGCGAGCGCGCGCGTATGATCTGACCGGCTTCGGATAGAGGACCCGGGCGGCGCTGACCACCCTGTCCTGAAATTCGTCATCACCGGGCGAAAATTTTTTCCCCGCAGAGGGCTTGATTCATGCCTTCGCGAAGACCAAATGCGCCGCGTTGGCACTCTCGAGGGGAGAGTGCCAAGCAACCCAAACTCATTTTGGAAAGGTCATACCTATGGCATTTCGTCCGCTGCACGACCGCGTTGTGGTCCGTCGCATCGAAGCCGACCAGAAGACCGCTGGCGGCATCATCATCCCCGACAGCGCCCAGGAAAAGCCGAGCGAAGGCGAAGTGATCGCCGTGGGCGACGGTGCCCGCGACGATGATGGCGACCGTATCCCGCTCGACGTCAAGGTCGGTGACCGCGTGCTTTTCGGCAAGTGGTCGGGCACCGAAGTCAAGATCAACGGCGAAGACCTGCTGATCATGAAGGAAAGCGACATCATGGGGGTCGTCGGCTGAGCCGTTGACACCCGTTATCTCTTTCTAATCACGAACCTTTCTCAGGAGAAACAATCATGGCTGCCAAGGACGTAAAGTTCGGCCGCGAAGCCCGTGAAGGCATTCTGCGCGGCGTCGATATCCTCGCCAATGCCGTCAAGGTGACCCTCGGCCCCAAGGGCCGCAATGTCGTCATCGACAAGAGCTTCGGCGCGCCGCGCATTACCAAGGACGGCGTCACCGTCGCCAAGGAAATCGAGCTCAAGGACAAGTACGAGAACATGGGCGCGCAGATGCTGCGCGAAGTCGCCAGCAAGGCGAACGACAGCGCGGGTGACGGCACCACCACCGCCACCGTGCTCGCCCAGGCGATCGTCAACGAGGGCATGAAGTCGGTCGCGGCCGGCATGAACCCGATGGACTTGAAGCGCGGCATCGACCTTGCGGTCAACACCGTGGTCGAAAACCTCAAGGCCCGTTCCAAGGAAGTCTCGGGCTCGGAAGAGATCGCCCAGGTCGGCATCATCTCGGCCAACGGCGACCGTGAAGTCGGCGAGAAGATCGCCGAAGCCATGGAAAAGGTCGGCAAGGAAGGCGTGATCACCGTCGAGGAAGCCAAGGGCCTCGAATTCGAGCTCGACGTCGTCGAAGGCATGCAGTTCGACCGCGGCTACCTGTCGCCCTACTTCATCACCAACCCCGACAAGATGACCGTGGAACTGGATAACCCCTACATCCTGATCCACGAGAAGAAGCTGTCGAACCTGCAGTCGATGCTGCCGATCCTCGAAGCCGTGGTGCAGTCGGGCCGTCCGCTGCTTATCATCGCCGAGGACATCGAAGGCGAAGCGCTGGCGACCCTGGTGGTCAACAAGCTGCGCGGCGGCCTCAAGGTCGCGGCGGTCAAGGCTCCGGGCTTCGGCGATCGCCGCAAGGCGATGCTGCAGGACATCGCGATCCTCACCGCCGGCGAGATGATCAGCGAAGACCTCGGCATCAAGCTCGAGAACGTCACCATCGGCATGCTCGGCCAGGCCAAGAAGGTCTCGATCGACAAGGACAACACCACCATCGTCGATGGCGCCGGTGCGGCTGACGACATCAAGGCGCGCGTGGCGGAGATCCGCACCCAGATCGAAAGCACCACCAGCGACTATGACCGCGAAAAGCTCCAGGAGCGTCTCGCCAAGCTCGCCGGCGGCGTGGCCGTGATCAAGGTCGGCGGCGCGACCGAAGTCGAAGTGAAGGAGCGCAAGGATCGCGTCGACGACGCGCTCCACGCGACCCGCGCGGCTGTGGAAGAAGGCATCGTTCCGGGCGGCGGCACCGCGCTGCTCTACGCCACCAAGGCGCTCGAAGGCCTGAAGGGCGCGAACGAAGACCAGACCCGCGGCATCGACATCATCCGCAAGGCGATCACCGCCCCGATCAAGCAGATCGCGACCAATGCCGGTCACGACGGCGCGGTGGTCGCGGGCAACCTGCTGCGCGAGAATGACGAAACCCAGGGCTTCAACGCCGCCACCGACACCTACGAAAACCTGGTCAAGGCCGGCGTGATCGACCCGACCAAGGTCGTGCGCACCGCGCTGCAGGATGCGGCCTCGGTCGCCGGCCTGCTGATCACCACCGAAGCGGCGATCGTCGAGCGTCCGGAAGACAAGCCGGCCGCCCCCGCGATGCCCGACATGGGCGGCATGGGGTTCTGACCGGCTAGCGGGGCCGCGAGGCGCCGTCTGACGACTCCGGCTCCGCCGGCGTCGGCCCAGCCCCCCAAAAAAAGAGAAAACCCCGGCGGATCGCTCCGCCGGGGTTTTTTGTTGTCGGCATTCAGAAGCCTATTCGCACAGGCCTGCTGCGCGTTCCGCCAGGCCCTTCAGTCCCTTGCATTTGGGCTTTTTCGGTTTTGCCGGTTCACCGCTGTCGCTGGCACCCGTATCGGCCCGGCCCCTACCGCCCATCATGCCTTCCATGCCCGGGATCAGCATGGTCGAGGACCGAAACCGCACTCGCGCGATCCATTCGGGGTTCCAGGGCTTGCGCGCGTCGTCCGGGCGCGGGGGATAGGCGAAATCGGCCTGCGGGCCAAAAGCCTGGAGATTGACCATCATCCCCTCGCCGCTGGCCTTGATCACCTCGGCGGGGATGGTGCAGTCGCGCTGCTCGGGCGGCATCACTGTCCCGGCGGCGATCAGTTTGCGCACCCCGGCGGGCGAAATCCAGTCCCACAGGGGGCCGCCGAAGGCCTGCTGCTTCGACGAGGCCCACCACACCATTTCAGTCGGCGTGCCCCCGCGACCGGCATCCTTGGCGCCGATCGCCCAGGCGTAGTAGCCGGTTGCCTTGTCGAGCCCCTTCCAAGAGAGTTGGCTGGCGCCCCCGGCGACATCGCTGGTGGCGGCCTGCAACGGCGGCATGAAGTCCTCGGCGAGCGTGAAGTTGATCTCCTTGGCATAGTTGGCGGTGATCCGATGCGCGCCGATCAGCGAGCCGTTGGCAGGCACGGTCTTGGTGTCCTTGCCGTGCGGCCAGGTGGTGTAGGTTCGACTGGCTGCAATGGTCGCCTGCCAATCCTCGCCGAGATCCACGGCGCTCATCATCAGGCCCGGAGGCATCTGCCCTGCGGCAAGCTTGGCAAAGTCGATCACAACGGGCTGGCCCTGGGGCGCGCGCGCGCCGCAGCCCCAATAGAGCAACAGTCGGCCACTCGGCCGTTCGAACCCGGGCTGTCCGCCCGTCGCCTCGCCGCGGGTCAGCGGGAGCAGCCGCAGCGAAGCCCCGAGGCCCGCACCCTGGGGCATGAAGTGATCGGCCTGCGGCTTGGGCGCGGCCGTGCTCGCCCCGTGGTGCAGGGTCAGCAGCCGCACCGCCTCGGGCGGGCCGCCGCGCATCATGCTCATCATCGCGCCGAGGCCGCCGCCGCCGGACATCGCGCCCATGCCGCTCATGGTGGCGGCATCCATGGCATAGCGCACCGGGCCGGACCCGGCAGGCTGGGACATGGCGGTGGACGACAGGAACACGGCGGCACCGCCCAGTCCGACGAACATGACGAGAGCCGACACAGTCAGACGCATGATGATTCTCCCCCTCGAGACGAGGCGAGAATATCACAAGGCCGGCCCCCGGAGATAGCCAAGTCAGAGGCCGGCCGTGGAAGAGGCTCCTATCCGCCCTTGCGGCTGGCCTCGGCGGCTTCGATCGCCGCCGCGTCCCAGGTCACCTGCGTCTGGGTCTGCGGATTGAAGCGGCCACCTTCATATTGCGCCGCCTTGGCCGCAGCGATCTCGGCCTCGCTCAGATGTTCGCCCGGATTGAGCGCGAAGACGTCGATCCCGCGCGTGATCTCGGTGCCGTAGATATGCCCGTTGTACCAGTAGACCGACCAGTAGCCGCCCAGCACCATCTGCTTGTCGTTGATCGGCCCGCGGTCGAAATAGGCGATCTCCTTCGGGTTGGCGCTGTCGGTGAAGTCCATCACCGAAAGGCCGCCCTGGTACCACGCCTGCGCGAACAGGTCGCGCCCCGGCACCGGGATGATCGAGCCGTTGTGGGCGACGCAGTTCTCCTTGTCGGATTGCGGCGCGGGCATCTTGTAATGGGCACGGAAGACGAGCTTGCCATCGACGATGTCGTAGACCGCATTGGCGCCCCAGGTCTTGGGATCGGAGGCCTTGCAGCGCGGCCGCCCGCCGCCGCCCCATTCGTCGGTGAAGATCACCTTGGTGCCGTCATTGTTGAAGGTCGCAGAGTGCCAATAGGCGAAGGTGGTGTCGGTGACCGCATCGATCCGCTTGGGATTGAGCGGATCGCGGATATCGAACAGGATGCCGTTGCCTGAGCAGGCACCTGCGGCGATGCCCTTGGCCGGAAAGACGGTGATGTCGTGGCAGTGATCGGTCGGCGCGGTGCGCTGGGTCCCATCGCCATGATCGCCGCCGCGCCACAGGCCGGCAATCTCGCCGGTTTCGGTATCGGCAAAGACCCGCGGGCTCTTGACGATGCGCGCCTTAGACGGGTCGGCCAGCGGGATCTCGATCACGTCGACCGAGAACAGCGCGGTGCGGGTGTCACCGGGGATCTCGCCGATACAGCCGGGCAGTTCTTCTTCCTCGCGGATGCCGGCGGTGCCGGAATTGTAGACAATGATGCGCGTGTCGTCAGCGCTGACGATCGAATGGGTGTGGCTGCCGCGGCAGGTCTGCACCCCGCCGACCTGGCGCGGCCGCGCGAGATCGGAGATGTCGAAGATGCGCAAGCCGCGGAAGCGTTCGGCATTGACCTTGCCGGGCGCACCCTCGAGGCCGCAATCGACCCTTCCGCGGGTCTGCTCGACGCTCATGATGAGGATGTTGCCGACCACCGATACGTCGCCCTGGCCGCCGGGGCAAACCACCGAGCTCATCAGGCTGGGCACGCCATCCGCTCCCAACTTGTAGATGTTGAACCCGTGATAGCTGCCCGCGACCATGATATCGTCGAAGAAGGCCATGTCCGTATTGGCGAAGTCGAGCAGCGGGGAGCGTTCGGCAAACTCGGTGAGGCTGTCTTCCTCGGTGCGTTCGGGCGTGGCTTCGGCCGGGGCCGCCGCCTCGGCCACATCTGCCGCAGGTGCAGCCGGCGCAGCCTCGGCCCCAGCCGCATTTTCCTTGATGGCCTTGTCATCCTTCTTCGGCGGCACCGGCGGACGCAGGTCGGCCGGGTTATGGGGGTCGAAGAACCCGGCGGGCTTGGCCAGGCTCGCCACCTTGGTCAGGCCCATGATCGCCTCGCCGGCATTGTCGAACCCCGCGGCGAGCCCCGAGCGGGGATCGCCCGAGAGGCCGGCGAGCAGCTTGTCCATCCGCTCGATCTCGCCCGTCTGCTCGGAATCGATGTCGCTCACGAATTGGTAGAGCACCGGATCGGCCGCTGTGCCGTCTTCGTCGAGCAGCTTTTCAACCATCTCCACCGCCCCTTCGTGGTGGGCGATCATCAAGGTCAGGAACTGGCGGTCGAACGCCTCCCCCTTGGCCTCGCCGAGCGCCTTCATCTGCTCGGGCGAGGCCATGCCCTTCATCATATGGTGCATGTGCGACCCGTGCCCCTGCATCTTGGGGTCTTCCATCGGCTCGCCGCGGGTCGCCAGCCATTCCTTCATGAAGGCGATCTCGTCCGCCTGGCTGGATTCGATCCGGCCCGCGATATCGACCAGTTCCTTGGTGTTGGTACGGTCCTTCACCAGCAACGCCATATCGAGCGCCTGTTGGTGGTGGACGATCATGTGTTGCATGAAGGCGACGTCGGAGGCGGTATGGCTGGCAATCGCGAGCCTCGTCGCCTCCTCGGCGGTCAAGGTCTTGCTCGCCTGCCCCGGCGCACCCGGCTGGACGATCGGCGCGCCCTGGGCAAAGGCGAGGCCCGAGGTCCCGAGCAGCAAAGCGGAAAGCAGCGCACCCGAGGCGCGCAGGGTGGATGCGTTGGTCATGGTGTCCCTTCAAGCCCTGTTGTTGACACCCAGACTGCCGCCATCCTTGAGGCAGTCAAGGGGATGAACGCCCGGGCAAGCCCGCTTTCGACGAACGGGCCATGCGAGCCGAGCAGAAGCAAAGGCGGCCCAGTCGCGGGACACGCACCTTTCGTCGCACGGGATCAAATGAACACTTGCCGCGACGAATCGCGCATGACTAGGATAGCGATTAAGCCACCAGAAACCCTGATGGAGTAGTCTGACCCCATGGGACGCACCCGCCTTTCCGCCCTTGCCACCGGTCTGGTCGCCGCCTTTGCGACGCTTGCCCTTCCGGCTACGGCGCGTGCCGACGAACTCCAGTCGAGCTTCGATCGCGCCTTCGGCACCGAGTTGCGCCAGCCGCAGAGCTTCGAGGCGATCTATGCCTCGAGCTTCGCTCAACGGATCGCTGAACTGGCCGATCCCGCGCAGGGCCGCATCGGTGTTGCCGCGGTGGACCTCGCCACCGGCGAGCAGATCATGGTGCTGGGCGATCAGCTGTTCCCGATGGCCTCGACCAGCAAGATCGCGGTGGCCGCGACCTTTCTCGAAATGGTCGAACAGGGACGCTATTCGCTCACCTCGGAATTCCCGCTGCTGTTGCCCGAACGTTCGGCGCGCTTCTCGTCGGCCAAGGCTCCGGTGCGTCCCGGCCAATACATGCCCGCGATCGACCTGATCGAGATCATGATCACCCGCTCGAGCAATCCTGCCACCGATGCGCTGCTGGCGGCGGTCGGCGGGCCCAGTGCGGTCAACGACTGGGTCCGGCGGCAGGGCATCAACGAATTCAGCATCAATCGCGACATCGCCACGCTGGTCCGCGACGATGGCGAATATGATCCGGCGCGGCACATCGACAAGCGCGATGCCGCCACTCCGCGCGCGATGGCGCAACTGCTCGCCGGGCTCTATCGCGGCGATTTCCTGTCCGACGAAAGCCGCCGTGTGCTGCTCGGCGCGATGAGCCGCACTGTCACCGGCAAGCGCCGCATTCCGGCGCATATCCCGCTCGAGGCCCGGGTGAGCCACAAGACCGGTTCGCTCAACAACACCTCGAGCGATATCGGCATCATCGAATGCCCCGATGGCCGGGCGATCGCCGTGG
>Ga0073934_10004129_pt1 | contig 24764 bp, 20 predicted proteins | sample LarsenN4metaG_FD_76834 | JGI IMG/M metagenome (GOLD analysis project Ga0073934, IMG submission 76834) | Hot spring sediment bacterial and archeal communities from British Columbia, Canada, to study Microbial Dark Matter (Phase II) - Larsen... ... | reverse complement strand
TCCTTGGGCGTGTTGAACAATGGTTTCCATAACCGTTCAGTTAAATTTTGATTACGCCCTTTCTTTCAGATTTTTCCTTCTTTGGCAACCCCTTGTTGAAACTGGTGCAAGATCTCAGTCATCGGAGTTGAGCGTAATCGTCACCCCTGCCGCATCCAGATCTAAAATGGGATGCTCTTGATAAGACGGGACATTGCGCAACCGCTCATTGGAAGTTGGACAAACTTCAAGGGTCACTTTGCGATCGCGTAACAGTGTAACCACTTCAGAACTTTGAATTGCAGAGGTTCCATGTCCAATTTGATCAACGTCAACATCTTCAACAGCAATTCGAATACTCTCTGAGCCTGTCATTTCGCCCGCATGTACTTTAACTCGTTTATTAACTTCTCGTGCTAAATCCAATGCAGGTTTGAACTGAGCGGCTGACCAGCCCACTTCATCCCCTTGAAGATCAAACCCTGAAACCACTTCCACCGATCGCAACTGTTTGACCCAGGTGATTGCAGCCTCCACCCCCTGCGGACGCATTAGCCCCACAAAAATACGAATCACACAGTTTTGAGCTTGGGCGCGATCGATTTCAGCTTCCAGTATCTCCCAAACATGGTTCAGAGAAGCACCGTGTTGCTCTGCCAGAGACGCAGCAAAGTTAATTTCAGCGTAACGAATATGTTGTTCTAATAAGCTGTCTACCACATCACGAATCACTTCTGCGTACCCAGAAGGGGTGCGTAGCCAGGGGTGAATGTAATGTTGAAACAGGGCTTGAAATTCACCAAAATGGGCAAACCGAAAATCTGGTGTATACCAGGGTGGAGTTTCGGGTAACTCAACACCATAATGACGCTGATGAGCCATACGTAAGGTAGCCCAGCGCGGCGCACCCTCTAAATGAAGATGCAACTCAGCTTTTGGCATTGTTGAAAAGTCAATCATCGTTTGGTAAATGAAAGATGGAACTCAGTTGTCAGTTTCCTTTCTTCAAGCAGACAAAAACAGGCTCGAATGAAAACAATTTAAGCCTTGATGCCGCGATCGCGCTATTCATTCTGGAGATGTGGGAAGCAGGAAATATTGATCGATCATGAATATACTTCACAACTAATCAATTGATAAATCCTAGAACATTAAGCAGATAAATTTTGTATCATGCGAGCTAGAGTTGATAGATCACTTTAAAGGCTGATGTCGCACCTGGAGGAATCGCCTCAATCTTTTCTAAATCAATGTCTGGCAAGTCTTGCAATTTGTCGGCCACCGCAGACGTGACTAAGATTTCCCACGCTCTCGCCGTATCTTCGCCTAATTTGCTAGCAGCGTTGACCTCTGCACCAAAAACATCGCGATCTCCAATGGTCAGAACCTTGCCGTAGCCCACCCCAACGCATAACAAAATCTTTTCGGCATCCAGTTTATTTTCGTTATAGGTCTTCGCTGCCTGCTGCATGGCGATCGCGCATTGCACTGCTTTAACAGGTTGGCGAAAGAGGATTAACATGCTGTCGCCTTCCATTTTGACCAGAATGCCGTCGTATTGGTCAATGCAGGAGCTAAAGAGGCGCTGAGCCTCATAAATAATTTGCAAGAAATGGATAATGCCAAAGTCGGCAACACAACGTGAAAACCCCGACAGATCGGTAAACATCACTGCCCAGTTTTCCCCAAACAGATCCCAAATGCGGGCATCAATTTGTGCTTTATCGGCTCCCGGTGCTAATCGCTCATCTAACAATTTAGAAAGGCGATCGAGCGAACCACCAGAAAAGAGGGTCTGAAAATGTTTAATTGACATAGTGGGGCTTTCAGGAAAGAAGAATGTTCATGTGGAGATGCGTAAAAACAGATGCTACCCCTATCGCCATTCAAAGGATTATGCATAGACTTTACTACGCATAGACTTTCACTTACAGAGTTCCCCAATCAGTAGAAATTCTAAACAAGTGACCCTGTTTGAAAAATAAACTGCAAAAGAAACACTTTGCTCATTACTTTTACATAGGTTCAACGTATCGGCTGAAACACCACTTCAAAAACTACTGATTTATTTATAAATAACGCTAATATATAATTCACCTCGAGAGAATAAAATTCCCCCCTTAGGGTAATGAAGGCTAAGCTTTTCTGTGACAGCATAAAGCAACTTAATTAATTGCGTCTAAGGAAAGATTTGATATGAAAGCGTTACTGCTCTATCCTCAATTTCCAAAGACATTTTGGTCTTACGATCGCTTCATGGAGTTAGCTGGACTAAAGGCCACCATCCCCCCTCTTGGCATCCTGACAGTTGCAGCCCTCTTGCCTGATGAATGGGAAATTCGGTTTTACGATCGCAACGTCAACCCTGAAACAGATGCCGACTGGGAATGGTGTGACATCGTGATTCTCTCGGCGATGTTAGCTCAAAAAGAAGATTTTCAGGCACTGATTCGTAAAGGCGATCGCCTGGGTAAAAAGGTGGCAGTGGGAGGTCCGTATCCAACCTCTGTGCCAGAACCAGCTAAAACCAGTGGTGCCGATTACCTGATTCTCGATGAGGGCGAGATTACGATTCCTTTATTCTTAGAGGCGATCGCCCAGGGTCAACCGGAAGGCACCTTCCGCGCGTCTGAAAAGCCAGATGTTACGACCAGTCCTATCCCTCGATTTGACTTGCTCCACCGCGACCAGTATTTAATGATGGCGATCCAATTTTCACGAGGTTGCCCTTTTAACTGCGAATTTTGTGACATCATCAGCCTGTATGGCCGCAAACCCCGCACCAAAGAACCCAGCCAAACACTGGCCGAGTTGCAATCTCTCTATGACCTGGGCTGGCGTGGTTCCATCTTTGTAGTAGACGACAACTTTATTGGCAATCAGCGCAACGTCAAACGCTTTTTGCGCGAGCTAATTCCCTGGATGGAGGCACGCAAATATCCCTTTACCTTCCTCACAGAAGCGTCGGTTAACTTGGCCGAAGATGCTGAATTACTCGATCTGATGGTGCAGGCAGGCTTCTATGGCGTCTTTTTAGGGATTGAAACACCGGATCAGGATAGCTTACAGGTGACGCGCAAACAACAAAATACCCGCAATCCTCTAGTGGAGGCATGCCGCACTATTAACGAGGCAGGCTTGCTGATCTATGCCGGGTTCATTCTCGGCTTTGATGGGGAACGACCAGGAGCGGGCGATCGCATTCGTGCCTTTGTTGAAACAACTCACATTCCGCAGCCGATGCTGGGCGTGCTACAGGCATTACCCAACACTGCGCTATGGCAACGACTTGAACAAGAAAACCGTCTCTTACAGGATCAGGGCGTCACCGAAGTAGGCGACCAAAATTCTCTGATGAACTTCACCCCAAGTCGCCCCCTGGTTGAGATCGCCAGGGAATATGCTGAAACGCTATGGCAACTCTATGAGCCACAAAACTACCTGCGACGTTGCTTTGAGCAATGCCTGAGTATCACGGTCAATCCGCGCCTGCAGCAAAATGTCCACTTCCCGTTAGGTAAAAGCCTGAACCTGACTGCTCGTTTGTTTTGGCTACAAGGCATTTACCGTGGAGGGGCAAGGCGTCAGTTTTGGCAGCAGTTTTGGGCGATCGCCACGCGCAAACCGCAGTTCCTCAACCTTTATATTGGTCTATGTGCCGCAGGCGAACACTTTTTAGAGTATCGCACCCTGGCCCGCGATCGCATTGCCCAACAAATCGGCTTCGATCCGCTCACTGAAACCCCTCCACCTCAAGCGCGAGAACTGATCACCGCCTCATAGAATCTACAGCAACTTAGATGCTGGCCTTGATTGCGTTGTCACCTGGAGCAATTGCGAGGCGCTGTGATGGGCGCGATCGTAATCAGACTTTAGACTAAATGCAATTTTCGACTCTATAGTAAGGGCGAACAGCCATTTGCTAAATGTGTTGTTTTTTTGAATTAGTCTAAGCTTTAAGGGATTCACAAACAAATAATATCTCATTGCTAGAACCTTCTGTGGTCGGGGTTTGGCATGCTAAATCCCGACAATGAGATGACATTTACCTGCAAATTCCTAAGATTTCCATCAATTCCCGATACTTCAAGCAGCTAGCGAATGGGAAGTATGAGGTGGCGGAAGCTGCGTTACATTAGTCTTTAATTAACTTTTGGAAAAGATGCAGTGCAGTATGAAACCGCGATCTCTAACCAACTAGAAATTATTGTGACTCGCAATCCGCAGGGCTTTTCGCCAGGTAATGCGCTACAAATCCTTACCCCCCAGGCATTGATTCAACAACTTTCTCCATAGCTGATTCCATTGTCTTAAGCAATGTTCCAGCGTTCACGGTGCCACTGGATTGCTTCAGGGCGAGGATGAAACTGCTTTTGAGCAGGCAGAAAAAGAGATTCTCCATGAAATGCAATCATGGGTTTAGTGCCGGATGGCGGTTCCTCAAAAATACGATTCTCAGGCAAGATGATGCGGTAATCGCCACTAATACCAAACCAGCCATGATCAAATGCCCAATGATGATTTTTACAGAGTGATAAACCGTTATCAAATCGATCATCACGAAATGTAGAAAATGGTAAGATGTGCGCTCCATCAACAATATTTTCACTATCCTGACTAATGATTCTTAAGCGACAAAACGCACAGCGCTGATCATAAAGCGAAAGAATTTCTTTGCGAAACGTTGCATCTCTCCTAAATGTTTCTACTTCATCTTCTTTTTTAAGTTCCTCAACCGTGTAGACTGCTCCACCTTTTTCATGCAGAGAGTGACGAAATTCTTGAAAGGAATTAATCTGGAGAAGTTGCTGGATTTGGGCAAGCTTGTCGGGAAACCATTTGTTAATCAGTTCAGTAGTCAGTCTTCTTCTTGCTTGGGAATCTAAAAGAAGCTGGAATAACTCTTCATCAAAGTAGCCATACAAAATATTGTCTCTCAACTTCTTGAGAGTATTCAGTTTCCCACCCGAAAGAAGCACCTGTTCATGTCCGGGAATCGAGACTAGATGCCAAAACGCCTGATTGGGTCGGCTCATGTGATAGAAGGGTTGTGCCGGATTCGCCTGATGCAACACAGAACTTAAGCGATCGCGGTATTTGATGAATGTAGAAATCAGTTCTGGCGTAATTGGAAAATGGTTCTCTGTGATTGTTCCCTGTTCAATCAATTCTATTAAAGACAATAGTAAAAGCGGTTGATAGGGTGCTTGTCCGTGCGCTCTATCAATCCGCAGTTGCGTAAACCGCTTGATGTAGTAGTTCAGGTCTTTTTTCATTTAACCTGTGCTGCCCATTATCTCGATTAAGAAAATCTTTTAGGTTCTCTTGAATAAAGTTACTGCTAAAAGCTACCTGTACTGATACAGCTTATGGCTAAATCATTTGTGTACCAGAATAGACGTTAAATTCGCTCTTGATGGCAAGTCTTGAAGCAATTCAAACAAAGCGTCATTAATGTGAGCGAATTTAACATTTTTTAACCTCCGAAAAGATTTTTAACTTACTTTTGGAAGTGAGTATTTTTGATCACTTCAATTCTGGATCAGATGCCAAATGTATCACCTGATAATGAAATTGTCTGAGCCATCAGAAGACTAAATCCTGCTGCGGTTACAGATCCACTATCAGACAAGACACTAGATATCCAGGTCAGCAAGGGCCAGTTTTGGCGCATTAGCTTCGATAAATTCGCGCCGGGGAGCCACGCGATCGCCCTTGCACTTAATCTCGTTGCAGTGCTTAATCCCACTAGATTGGCAAATTTCTAACCCGAAAGGTTTCGTCACTCACCGAAATCAATGCTCCGGCTTCTAGCGCGTCTGCACACTGAGCCAAAATTATCGCCAATCGCTCATTAACAAACTGCGATCGCTCATTGCTTAAGCGAAACAAAATGACACTCGGCAAAGGCTCTTGGTTCAGTGCTAGCAAACTACCAAAGTCTAGATCCATTGTTAGAACAATTCGATTCTCGCGACGGGCCTTGACCAATATCGCCGCATCTGACAGACGTTGCAGCCCTTCATCACGCAAATGTAGGGCATCATGCCCCGCTTCTCGCAACCATGTCACCGTAAACAATGACACGCCCATATCTGCCAGAAATCTCACGGTGCAAGGAAAAGCGGAAACCTATAAATGCGTTCATTTGCCAGCCAAGCTGCATACTTAAGCGACTGTTGGATATCCTCCGGTTCCAAATCAGGATACTCAGTCATAATTTCAGACGCCGACATCCCGTTGGCAACTAAATTAAGCACCAACGACACCGGAATTCGCATCCCACGAATACAGGCTTGTCCCCCCATAATTTCCTGGCTGAAAGTAACCCGGTCAAATAAGGTTTTCATACTTAAACCCTACGTTACTTCCACTAAATATCCAGGTCGGCAAGGGCCAGTTTTGGCGCATTAGCTTCGATAAATTCGCGCCGGGGGGCAACGCGATCGCCCATCAAAATCGTGAAGATGCGATCGGCTTCAGCAGCGTCCTCAATTTCAACTTGCTTGAGAGTACGCGATTCAGGATTCATGGTTGTATCCCAAAGCTGTTGCGGCATCATTTCACCCAAACCCTTAAACCGTTGGATCTCAACTTTGGCATTTTCACCAAAGGAAGCCACCCGTTGATCACGCTCGCGATCGCTATAGCAGTAGTAATGGTTACGACCGCGCTCAACCTTGTAGAGCGGTGGGCAAGCAATGTAGACATAGCCCTGATCGACCATCTCTCGCTGATAGCGATAGAAGAAAGTCAGGAGCAGCGTGCGAATGTGGGCACCGTCTACGTCCGCGTCGGTCATGATGATGATGCGGTGATAGCGCAGGTTAGAGGCATCAAACTCTTCGCCCTTAATGCCCAAGCCAAGAGCGGTGATCAGTGCTTGAATCTCAGTGTTCTTGTAGATCTTGAAATCATCCGTCTTCTCAATATTAAGAATCTTACCCCGCAAAGGTAGGATTGCCTGGAAGCGGCGATCTCGCCCTTGCTTGGCAGAACCACCCGCAGAGTCACCTTCTACAATAAAAATCTCAGATTCGCTGGGGTCGCGAGAGCTACAGTCCGCTAACTTACCAGGTAGCGTAGAAGACTCCAGCACCGACTTACGACGCACCTGCTCACGCGCCAAACGAGCCGCTTCGGCCGCTTTAAACGCTTGAATCGCTTTTTCAAGAATGGAATCTGCCACGTTGGGGCGAAACTCCAGATACTCCGTGAGAACTTCACCCACCAGCGAGTCAACAATGCCACGCACCTCGGTGTTGCCCAGCTTCGTTTTCGTCTGCCCTTCAAACTCTGGCTCTGGCACCTTCACCGAGATCACACCCGTCAAACCCTCACGGATGTTTTCACCCGCCAGATTTGACTCATTTTCTTTAAGCTTGTTGCGCTTACGGGCGATCGCATTCATCGTCCGGGTCAGGACTGCTTTTAAGCCTTCCAGGTGAGTCCCACCATCAATCGTGCGAATGTTGTTGGCAAACCCAAACAGGTTATCGGTATAAGCATCCGAACACCACTGCAACGCCACCTCAACCTGCACATTATTCCGTTCGCCCTGCACATAGATCACTTCTTCGTGCAACGGTTGCTTATCCGCATTGATGTAGGCAACGTATTCGCGAATCCCGCCTTCATAGTAGTAAGTTTCAACGTGGGGTTCTTCGACCTTCAGTAACTCCAGGCGGTTGTCAGTAAAGATAATTTTGACTCCCCCATTTAAGAAAGCCAGCTCACGCAAACGGCCTGCCAGGGTGCTGTAGTCAAACTCAATACCTGTAGTGAAGATAGCCTCATCCGGGAAGAAAGTAATCGAAGTCCCTGTCTTAGAACCTGCCCCCGCCTTTGCTTCCATCGGCGCAGTGGGCACCCCCCGCTCAAACCGCTGCACATGGGTCTTGCCTTCGCGCCAAACAGTCGCCTCCAGCCATTGCGACAGAGCGTTCACAACTGAAACGCCCACCCCATGCAAACCACCCGAAACCTTATAGCCGCCCCCACCAAACTTACCGCCCGCACCCAACACCGTCAGCACCGTTTCTAAGGCCGACTTACCTGTGCGTGGGTGAACATCCGTGGGAATTCCGCGTCCATCGTCAGCTACAGAGACTGAGCCGTCTGGGTTAATGGTAACCTGGATATTCTTGCAGTAACCCGCCAAGGCTTCGTCAACAGAGTTATCAACCACCTCATAGACGAGGTGATGCAGGCCGCGCGGTCCAGTGCTGCCAATGTACATGCCAGGACGCTTACGAACGTGCTCAATCCCTTCTAGGACTTGAATCTGTTCAGCACCATACTCATTTGCCATGCGAGATTACTCCATCAAACAGGCCGCTTAAGCCTTTATAACCGCAAAATACCAAATCTATCCAAAATTTTACCATAAAAGCCTCTACCGAGGTTTTAGCAGCCTTTCCTATGATGTTTTAGGTGGGTATCAAACAAAGCCCTATTTATGGTCAGTCACCCCTCTATTCTAGCCCAATTGGATACGTTTGTACCATCTTTAATTGTGATTTGTGGCCCAACCGCAAGCGGTAAGTCAGGTCTAGCCGTTGCGATCGCCCAGCGTTTAGGCACCTCCATTCTCAGTGCTGACTCGCGCCAGGTCTATCGAGAATTTGACATCGGCACCGCCAAACCCAGCCTTGCCGAGCAACAGCAAGTGCCCCACCACTTGATCGATATCTGTGACCCAACGGAGACTCTCACCGTTGCAGAATACCAAACCCAGACGCAGGAGCTGATTCAGACATTGCCGCTGGCTCAAGGTAATGCGCCCCTGCTGCTGGTCGGTGGAACAGGCTTATATATTTGTGCGATTACGCGCGGCTTAATTATTCCGCGTGTAGCACCTCAGCCTGAGCTACGACTTCAGCTTGCGAACCTGGGGCAGAAGCAATGTTACGCCATGTTATGCCAGATTGACCCAGTTGCAGCAAAACGGATCCATCCAAATGACGAAATTCGGACGGTGCGATCGCTTGAAGTGTTTTACACAACCGGACGCCCCATGTCAGCGCAGCAAGGCGAAGCCCCACCCAGCTATCCGATTTTGCAGATTGGGTTAGACTGTGCCACCCCCGACGAGCTACACCAACGGATTGAGCGCCGCACCGAAATTATGGTTGAGCAAGGTCTTGCGCAAGAAGTGGAAACCCTTTGTAGTAAATACGGGGCTGACCTGCCGCTGCTCAATACCCTGGGTTATGCCGAATTTAAACACTACCTGGCCGGCGACTGCTCTCTGGCAGAGGCCAAAGCCCAAACGGTGGTGCATACCCGGCAATTTGCCAAACGCCAGCGTACCTGGTTTCGCGCCTACCCCGAAATTGCATGGTTTGATGCCGATGCCAACGATTTAGTTGAGCAGGTGTGGCAACGAGTGCAGGAATTTGTCGAGGCGATCGCGATCGGCTGATCCACTGCTTAATCCTCTTTTTGCACGTATAGCGTCACTTCATCCCGATTGTGGTAAAGCTGCTTTGCTGCAATGAATCGCATGGTTTTACCCCAAATTGCTAAGACCTCTTTCACCGTTTGAAACGGTTTCTTATGCAACAGTTTCACCGTCACAATTCCTGTGGCCCCAGCCTTCAGAGTGGGCAATAGCCGCTCTACCAAACGGGCCATCTGTTGGGGACTGCCATTCATATCGCAAACCAGCAAATCAAAAGTTTGGTTAGGCAAATTGACGTGGTTCACACTGCGAGCCAGATAAGTCAGTTGAGGATGCGACAGCAATGAGGGGTGCAGCACAGCCGGGTCGATCGCCGTTACCTGCAAGCCACGCTCTAGTAAAAGGGAAGTCCAGCCGCCGGGGGCTGCCCCCAGGTCGATCGCCCGGTGAAACTGGCTAAAATCCAACCGGAATCGAGTTTCGGCCTCGAGCAACTTAAACTTTGCCCGTGAGATTTGGCCTAACTCCTGCCGAAACCGAATCATCCCCCCCGACCAATCACTCAGGTTGTCGGCTGGGTGAGACACCCCCCAATAAAACTGGTCTTTGCCGAGGTAAAGCGAGATCACCCAATCGGCATCGCGCACCACTGGCTCCACCCCAAACTGCTCAACCAGCAAAGGATCCAGCTTTTCTTTAACGCCAAACGCCGTGTAGTCGTAGGTGATGCCGGGAGTGCGCCGCACCTGGATAGCCACCTTATCACCGGGGCAAAAGCGTGTTTCTTGCTGGGCGATCGCGGCAAACGTCTCAAAATCTGACTGGCTCCGAGTCAGCACTCCCACCTGCTCAACAGGCTGCACATGCCGCAAAAACATCGGCTCCTTTTGCTTAAGCAAGGTCAAAGCAGACTCCAGATCAGTTGAAGTCGTGAGCAAAACGATCTCATTCTCCTCCAATTCTTTCGCTGTCAGGTCAGGCCACAACCGCCGCACCTCTTCAACGGCATACACCGCGTGGTGAGGGTTTGCGGAACCAATAAAGCAGGTCTGAGCCGGAGGTTGAAAAGTCTGCATGCAGTACGTCAGTTTCTCGAATACGTTCTAAAAGTTGGGCTTTGCTGAGTGTAGATATAATTTTGCGATAAGCATCCTCATGTTAGGGGCGTTTGGCCAAACGCCCTTACAGAGTCTATGTGCTCAATCAGCAACGAGAAAAGCCCTAAAAGATCAGGGGCGATCGCTCGACAACCCTCAAACTCTAAGCGAAAACGGAGGTTTCTCAAAACATCGTCATCCGCCTCACGACCAAATTTCCTTCTTATGGAGTATCTGCCCAGATTGGTTTGTGTCAGGCTTTTACGATAAGATCCTCCTGTAAAGTTTCGTTTCTGGTTAGCGGCACTCGGCTTCACGATAAAGCTCTTAACGATAAAGCTTTTGACCCGGTTGCTCGTTAACCTGATCTACCGCGATCCTTCGCTGATTGGCTTTAGATTGTATTCGCAGAATTATTAGAGAGGACCACAATGGCATTTGAACAAGCCCCCCTACCCTACGATTTCAATGCGCTAGAGCCGTACGGCATGAAGGGTGAAACCTTCGAGTACCACTACGGTAAGCACCACAAAGCTTATGTTGACAACCTCAATAAGCTGGTGGCTGGCACGGATATGGAAAGCAAGTCCTTAGAAGAAGTAATCAAAGCATCCTTTAGCGATTCGTCTAAGGCAGGTATCTTTAACAACGCCGCTCAAGTTTGGAACCACACCTTCTTCTGGAATAGCCTCAAACCCGGTGGTGGTGGCGCACCTTCTGGCGCTCTGGCTGACAAAATCAACTCTGCTTTCGGCAGCTACGACAAGTTTGCAGAAGAGTTCTCCAACGCGGCTGCAACTCAGTTTGGCAGTGGTTGGGCCTGGTTAGTTGAGGAGAATGGCGCACTCAAAGTCACCAAAACTCCCAACGCTGAAAACCCCTTAGTCCACAACCAAAAGCCCCTACTCACCCTTGACGTGTGGGAACACGCTTACTACATCGACTTCCGCAATGCTCGCCCCGCTTACATCAAGAACTACCTTGAGAAGCTGGTGAACTGGGACTTTGTCGCCGCCAACATGGCTGCATAATCCCTCGTTTTCGATTCATTTGTGCAAGGAAGAAAGGGCTAGTCTGAGTGATCAGGCAGCCCTTTTTTTTCTTATATCGTTTCCTGGTATAGCTGTCGCCAGTTGGTTTAGGACATTGAAAATAAAGGGGGTGTGGGGACTGCGCTTCAGTTGCAAGGGTTCTATCGCTTTCCTCTAACAGCAAAGGCTTTCTCTAGAGTGCAGTCTTTCTGAGCCAACGCCCCCCACCCCCCTGCGAGGGACCGAACCGCCTCCCCTGCAGAAGGTGTTACAAATCCCAGTGTTTGATGAAAAGGAATAAGGGTGAGGTGGGAACCCTGCTGCGCAGGCTTAAACGACATTTTGCCTTCTACGCAGAACCCGCTTTCTCAGCTCAAATGGCACTTGCCAAAGCGATCGCCCTGACAACCTCCGCCTCACGCCACCCGTCCCCTCTGTCAGCGATCGAACTGCCAAACTTGTGACCCGCACCGTTTGACTAGCTGACCATTCAACTCACACTCGTACCACCTTGCGGGGGTTGTAGGGGAGTGAGTCCCCTACGCGCGGGGGAACGGGGGGAAGTCCCCCAATCTGGCGGCTCCGCCGCCCCAAATCTTCGCTAAAAGCCGTCCTAACTAATTCGCTAAAAGCCGTCCTAACTAAAATGACTACGGCCATAACGATCAGGGATTTAGTAAGCTTCAATTCTTGTGAAGAGGGTTGGCAATGCCAAACCCATAGAGTAAACAATTGCTCACATCTTTTAATTTGCACTTTAACTGGAGGCGATCGCGCCAGGATTGGTACGGTTTTCCGCCGCGTAAACCCGTTTTTGATTCGTGAAGCTAGAAAGGAGAAGTAAACACTGCTTGAGGATTTTAGTCATGAACAGCAAAGGCACCTCCTACCTTCTTTGGTTAACCTTCTTTGTTGGTTTAGGTGGGGTGCATCGAATCTATAACGGCAAATATTTCTCTGGTTTACTCTGGTTGTTTACAGGCGGTTTATTTGGGATTGGGCAAATCGTCGATTTGTTCCTCATCCCCGATATGGTTGAGTCGCACAACCTGAAACGTCTATCTCGCTATGGCTCCGCCGACGCTACCCTTCAACCTGCCATTACTCGTGTCGTCGAGCCAAAACCCACCTCTGAGCAACTCATGATCAAACTGCTCAAAGCCGCCCAAAAGCGCGGTGGCAAAATTTCGGTGACTCAGGGAGTAGCAGACACAGGCGCGGGTTTTGCCGAAGTTGAGGGGACATTGTTAGAAGTTGCCAAGAAGGGTTACGTCAGCATTCAGAATGACCCCCACTCAGGGGCCGTTATCTACGTGTTTCCAGAATTGTAAAGAGTTCTATCATATGAAAACGTTGGATTAAGACTGTTCGTTTTAGGTGCGGCAAATCCCACCTGATGGTTTCCTCAAAACCGAACCGGATTTTGGTTGCAATTTGCTACGGTGAAAGAGGTGAGGAATCAAACCAGATAAGGATTGAACCGCCTTATCACCAAATCCCACGGACAGCCAGTTCCCTGGCTGAATAATTGACACATACATCGCTAGACGCGCACGGTTCGAGGAGAGAAACTTCATGCCTGCCACCGACTTTAGAGACTATTACTCAATTTTGGGTATCAAAAAAAATGCGGATGCCGACGAGATTAAGCAGGCATATCGGAAGCTGGCACGCAAATATCACCCCGATATGAACCCAGGGGACAAGTCGGCAGAAGCGCGCTTCAAAGAGGTCAACGAAGCTTATGAGGTGCTGTCTGACCCCGACAAGCGCAAAAAGTATGATCAGTTTGGTCAGTACTGGAATCGGATGGGCAACGCGCCGCCGGGGAGTGGGTCGCCTTTTGGTGGTGGCAACCCCTTCGGCAACATGGACTTTGACGGCTTTGAGTTTGGTCAATACGCCACCTTTGACGACTTCATCAATGCCTTATTAGGTCGCATGGGTAGCGATCCGTTTGCGGGGCGCACAGCGGGGCGATCGCCCGGAGCCGGGTTTAACACGCCACCCCAGGGCGGCGGCGCTGGCTTAGACAGTGAAGCCACCATCTCGCTCACCTGGTCAGAAGCCTTTCGAGGGGCACAAAAACGGCTAACCACAGGTAAAGAAGAATTTGAAGTCCGCATTCCACCTGGGGTAAAACCAGGCAACCGGATCCGAGTTCGGGGGAAAGGGCAGTTTAGCCCCTACTACACCTCGCAGCGCGGTGATTTATATTTGAATGTAGAATTAAAGCCGCATCCCTTCTTTCAATTTGATGGCGACAATCTCACTTGCGAGGTGCCAATCTCGCCCGATGAAGCGGTGTTAGGTGCCCAAATTGAGGTGCCAACGCCAGAGGGGTCTGTGATGGTCAACATTCCCGCTGGGATCCGCTCTGGTCAGTCGTTACGCCTGCGGGGTAAGGGCTGGGTCAATGCCAAGGGCGATCGCACCGACCAAATGGTTAAAGTCATTATCGTTGCCCCCAAAGACCTCAGCTCTACCGAACGCGACCTTTATGAAAAGCTCCGCGCAGCTCGTAGTAAAGACCCCCGCAGCCATTTGAAAGATACGCGACTGTAAGGGATCAACTTCGCATGTAAGATTTTTGACAGAGTGAAAGCGGGCTGCGCCAGCGTAGTTTTTAACTTCTCTCTGACTTAATAGGAACCTAGCTTTTTGTGTTGAGTTACTTATCTGTTCCGTAGGGTGCAGACATTCAGCACTCAGACGTAATAGGATAAACCCGAATAAAGTGAGGACGCTCAGGGAGGGAATTATGGCACAACCTGTAAAAGAACAAGCAGCAAAAGTCTGGCAAACCATCACAGCACCAGAAACGGCTGAAACCTACAAAAAAACCGGGGCATTGACCTGGGGCATTTTGAAAGATACCGGTTATTTGCTCTGGCTTGTGCTGTGCTTAGGGCTAGTAGCAGGCGAATGGATCTGGAAAACTGGCTACAAAACTGGTTGGGATGTCCGCGAATGGGTCAACAACTTGGATAAGGCAAAACCCGAATTGCCAACGGCTGACTCTGGCAAAAGCGTTTTAGAATCACTCAAAACAACAATGGGCAATACGTTGGCAGCGGCACGGAACCAACTCGGTATTGCAGAAACCGATATGCCCGAACTTCCCAAGGTAGAAACGCCCGTAGTGACAGCTCCCCAACCAGAGCCTGTAAAGCCTGCGATAAGCGAACCCAAGGCGGTTGCCCCAGCTGAGCCAACTACAACCTCGGTTCCGGTTGAGCCTGCTTCATCCCCTGCTAAAACCGACAGCACTCTTTAAGTTTCGCTCAATATAATCCGCGCTCAAGAATTTAATTCTTGAGCGTTTTTGTATGAGTATGGCTCCACACCTACAAATTTCTTAAGAATACGCTAGACTCAGTGATTGACGGATTTGGAGGTGCGCGGCGGTGGGACGGGTAACTAAAAATGAGCAATTGAGCGAAAGAAAAATTAAACAGACCAAACCTGAAGCAACCGAAACACCTCAAAGCCTATCGAATGGTTCTCACACGACACCCTCTGGTTGGAAGATTGAGGACAGCGAAGAACTCTATCGGATCAATGGCTGGGGAGATCCTTACTTCTCAATTAATGCAGCCGGACATGTAACGGTTTCACCCAAGGGAGATCGCGGCGGTTCGCTTGACCTTTACGAACTGGTGAATGCCCTCAAACAGCGCAACCTCAGTCTGCCATTGCTAATTCGCTTCTCAGATATTCTCGAAGACCGAATTGAGCGCCTCAATGCCGCCTTCTCAAAGGCGATCGCTCGTTACAACTATAACGGGGCCTACAAAGGCGTGTTTCCGGTTAAGTGCAACCAACAGCGTCACTTGGTCGAGGCACTCGTGCGCTTTGGGCAACCGCACCAATTTGGTCTAGAAGCTGGCTCTAAACCAGAGCTAATGATCGCATTGGCGACCCTCAAAACGCCAGGGGCACTGCTCATTTGCAACGGTTACAAAGACCATGAATATATTGAAATGGCAATTTTGGCGCAGCAATTGGGGCGCACTGCCATTATTGTGCTGGAGCAAATCGAAGAAGTTGACCTCATCATTGAGGCGAGTCGTAAGTTAGGCATTAAACCGATTGTTGGGGTGCGGGGCAAGCTTAGCAGCAAGGGGATTGGGCGTTGGGGCACCTCAGCGGGCGATCGCGCCAAGTTTGGTCTAACCGTGCCCGAAATTCTCACCACGGTTGATAAACTACGTGCGGCTGATTTATTAGATTCCTTGCAACTGCTGCATTACCACATTGGTTCTCAAATCTCGTCGATCGCGGTGGTCAAAGACGCAATTCGAGAGGCTAGCCAGATCTACGTCGAGCTAGCAAAACTCGGTGCCAGCATGAAATACATGGATGTCGGCGGTGGTTTAGGGGTTGATTACGATGGCTCAAAAACCAACTTCTACGCCTCTAAAAACTACAACATCCAAAACTACGCCAACGATATTGTGGCGGAGATCAAAGAAGCCTGTACCGAGCGCAATTTGCCAGTTCCCACTTTGATCAGCGAAAGTGGACGCGCGATCGCCTCGCACCAGTCAGTTTTGGTGTTTGACGTGTTGGGCACCAGCGATGCCCCTACTAGCTTGCCAGACCCAATTCAAGAAGGCGAGCATTTAATCATTCGCAACCTATACGAAACCTACCAGAGCATCTCCAGCGAAAATTATCAAGAGATGTTCCATGATGCGACACAGTTCAAAGAAGAAGCCATCAGCCTATTTAACTTCGGCTACGTGAGCCTACCCGAACGGGCGAAAGCCGAGCGGCTTTACTGGGCCTGCTGCGAAAAAATCTTGGGGGTTGTGCGCCAGCAAGAATATGTGCCTGATGATTTGGAAGACCTCGAAAAAATCATGGCGTCGATCTACTACGTCAACCTGTCGGTGTTTCAGTCAGCACCCGATAGTTGGGCGATCGACCAACTCTTCCCCATCATGCCAATTCACCGTCTCGATGAAGAACCCACCAAACGGGCAACCCTGGCCGACCTGACCTGTGATAGCGACGGCAAAATTGACCAGTTTATCGACCTCTACGATGTCAAGCACGTACTTGAATTGCACTCATTTGATGCAGACCAACCCTACTACCTGGGCATGTTCCTAAATGGGGCTTACCAGGAGATTATGGGCAACCTGCACAACCTGTTTGGTGATACTAATGCGGTTCACATCACGCTGACCCCCAAGGGCTATCACATTGATCACGTGGTCAAAGGTGACACCATGACCGAGGTTTTGGGTTACGTACAATACGACTCTGAAGACCTGGTTGAAAGCATTCGGCAGCAAACCGAACATGCCCTCCAAGAAAAACGAATCACGATTCAAGAGTCGCAACTGTTGCTGCAAAACTACGAGCGGAGCTTAAGCCGCTATACCTATCTCTCTGCTTGATCAACTGCCCTGGACGATTCGTGAAATGAATCAGGTGTTGTGAGAAGGTTTCCGATGGGAGCTTTCTCACAATCCAGGAAGGGGGCAGCCTTACCCCACAAGCACTTGAGCAAACTTTTTTATTCCATCGGTCGGCTCACTGTCAGCATGGGAGAGCAGGATCAAAAAAATATAGGAAAAACACCAACATCTTTTCCATCAATCCTCTCAGTTACTAAAGCTTGAAGATATCAATCTATCAACTGTCTATCGTCTCTATATCAGAGTGCATAATTTTAGATCAATGAATACTATTCAAGCAGCATATTGATCTATTCTCAAAACAGAGATTGATTGACCTTTTCAACTCACTCTTTACAGCCCTCACCGTATTACTTTATGACCATCGCACCACTAAGCTGGACAGAACTAGAGAAACTCACCGACTTTCAAATTGATCCTATTAACGGCCCGACCAATGCTCAATCTCGGCTCCGTCTATTTGGTCATTCTGAGTCAGATGTGCGCGTCACACTTTATCGTGACAACCATGCCTGGTGTCCTTACTGTCAAAAAGTGTGGCTCTGGTTAGAGGAGAAACAGATTCCTTACCAGATCGAAAAGGTGACAATGTTTTGCTATGGCAAAAAGGAAGATTGGTACAAACGCAAAGTGCCATCGGGGATGCTACCCGCGATCGCCCTGGATGGTCGCATCATTACCGAAAGTGATGACATTTTGATGGCGTTAGAACGGGTCTACGGTTCGCTTGGCCCTGGCATGAGCGATCTACGGGTCATTCCGCTGCGACAACTAGAGCGGCTCTTGTTTCGAGCCTGGTGTGCCTGGCTCTGCTATCCCGTGAATTCTGCGCGCGAAGACCAGCGCAATCGCGACCAGTTCAAAATGGTGGTTGGCAAGGTTGAGGAAGCACTAAAAAGCACACCTGGCCCCTACTTTTTAGAAGACTTTAGTACGGTTGATGTCATTTTCACACCCTACGTCGAGCGAATGAATGCCAGCCTTTACTACTACAAAGGCTACTCGCTTCGAGAAGAAAATCCGCGCTTTTCGGCCTGGTTTGATGCAATGGAGAGCCGCCCCACTTATCGTGGCACTCAGAGTGATTTCCACACCCATGCTCATGACCTACCGCCGCAAATGGGTGGCTGTTACGAAAATGGCGAACCGCAAATGCTGCTTAACAAGCAACGGGTTGATCACGGCCCCTGGTTTGGTTTGCCGGATGTCACCTATCCCGAACCCGAAACCTCACGCAGTGAAGCCTTGCAACGGGTGCTCAAGCATCGCGCCAATATCATCAAAGTCAACCCGGCTGACAATCAACTGTTTGATGAGGCGCTGCGGTGTGCCCTGACTTCCATGATGACGGGCGAAAAATGTGTACCACCTGCCGACTCTGATAGTGCGTTGCGCTATTTACGCGATCGCATCAATGTTCCCCGTGATATGTCGATCTATGCCGCCAAACGGTTGCGCGAAGCGTTAGAGAAAACCGCTGCATTAGTGGGCGATCGCCAGGGCATTCCAATTCCAACTAACCATCGCCGCGACCAAGACCCGACCAATTTTGCAACTCGTCCCTAGATGTGTGGATGGGTTTGAAATCCAGGGTGGGCTTGGCATCTGGATGAGGGATTGTAAACAAGAGTTCAGCTTTTGTGCCGGATACCAAGCCGCTACAGGCAATCTAAAATGTGATTGGCGCGATCGGCTCAATTTCTGGATCCCAACCGCCTACCTGATTGGTGCGTAAGACCCAGAGTGTTGCGCCTTGTTGGTAGAAAAGGGTAACGATCGTGTCGCTGGCTAGACGTGGCAACATTGTGCGCCAACTCCCCAGCCCTCGAATCAAGTTGCGCATGGGTGCATCGGCCAGAGTATTACCCAGAGTCAGAGCGCTTTTTTCCCAGTCAGTCCGCTGACCACCCAGAGGCATCAACTTCTGCTTGAGCGATCGCTTCAGTCGCTCTAGTTGGTGATAATGCTCAAATCGTTGAGCATCAATCGCAACCTCTGTCTTACCGGGTGCTTGATTGGCGGAGATTAAATTTTCAATGCCGCGCAAACTGGCATAGAGAGCCTGGTTTGAGTCCTGGGCGCAGTTATTGGCAGGGCCGACGTAAGTAGCCCCTGTGCCGTCGCCAATGCGATAACGGGCAGTCATCACTTCAAGTTGGTGTTGCATCAAGTCGAGGGGCGATCGCGCCTGCGGGTCATTTTCAAATGACTCGGTGAAGGCATCCAGCTTGATCAGAATGTCGGAAACGGGGCGGGTGCCCAACCAACCAAACTGACGATCGCCCATGTAGCGTGTCCAGTGCAGACTACCCGCAATAATGCCATCAGAATTATGGGTGTAGACCTGGTGGTAAACGATTTCAAACCGCAACTCATGGGCGAGTGGATCTTGCACAACCTCCGCAATGCCATAGGCAAAGTGCCCAAAGTAAACCGGAGATTTTGCAGCTGATTCAGCCCGATTACCGCCAATGCCACCATAGACGTGAACCAGGAGCGCGCGATCGCCAAGTTTCCACTGTTGTAATGCCTTCTGGGTCACATTCTTTTGCTCAGAATTCTTGCGTTGCCGTTGGCGTTGGGAGGCAATCAATACGGAATCGATCGTTCCTTTTTGGGTGACTAAACTGGCCCAAGCTTCTCGCTTGATGTAGCGATAGGCTGATCGGCTGCCCCGAATCACCCGATTTGGATTCAGGCTTAACAACGCTCGCGGGGCGATCGCCTGCACTACAAACATCCCCGTAGCATCCTTTGCGCCGTAAATGTACCAGCCCGTCTGGTTCAGGGGCGATCGCTCAATCTCATGACTGGTCGCAAAACAAATGCCTTCCTGGTTAGGCACCACATTCGGGAGGCGAACCACTTCGCTAGCACCGTCAAATTCTCGCGTTTGAGGATTGAAATGGGTGACTCGAAAGCATTCCTTCGCGGGAATCGGCTCCACAAACTGGACCAGCGCATAAAACCGCCCCGTAATTTGTATCGGCTCTTGCGCGATGCAGAGAGTGGTCATCCCATCCTCTGGTTCCCTCACTTCGAGGGATTTGGGCAACATCACAACAACATCATCCGTGGGATGTGAGCCAGCCAGCGACTCCAGCGGATTGACCTGCCGCCAGTGATTAATCCGCGTGGGATGCGTTAAGCCCTGATCTTGGGTGTATTCGGCTTCTTCACTAAAGTGCAAATCTTGCGTTGTCGCTCGAACCCGCATTTGCACGGTCAGGTCATCACTCCAGCAGAGCCGCACGGTTTTGCCAACCAGATGCGCGTAAGCCACATCTGCATGATGCACTTCAAACCACACCCCTTGAAAGCGTTCTTCTAAGTGAGGCAAGATTAACCGCCCCATCCACGCTGCGATCGGTCGGTACAGGGTAGAATCCACAACCTGATCGAGGGGATAGGCCGTGGGGGCAACAAAATCAGCTTGCCGAAACAGATCGTAGTTACTGGGTAATTGGCGATCGCCCAATGAATCGGGCAACCAAAACCCTTGAATAATGCGGGCAACCCAATCTAACGTCTGTTGCAGATAGGTCTGCCCGTTGTCTAAGGTGCGATCGGGGTCAAACAAGCCACCCGGCACGTTGTGCCCCACACTTCCCAGCGAAATAAAACTGACCTTACCCCGACGCTTAGCCCGGTTCCAATAGGAAAGCGGAAAGATGCGCCAGCGTTGTGGAAACATCACCGCCCCACTCCGCTCAATCGAATCTTTATTGCCAACTAGATGATATAAATGCTCAACACTCAGCAGATTCACACTGCCGCTAATCACCCCACCCAGCGAAATAATATCGATCGGGGCGTTCAACGCATCCCGCAGGAAAGGGGCAACAGCTGCCGAAATTTGGCCCCCACCGCTATAACCAATCAGCGTTAGCGGCAGTGGATGGTTCAGGTCGTAGCCGTGGTAAATCAAGCCGTTGTAGATGACCTGCGCCACCCCCCGGTTGTAAATCGGGCCATAGCGCTGATCGGCTGAAACCGCTACTACAAGAATATTGCGCAGGTTCACTAAAACGCTCAGCAAAAAGGCTCGATTTTGGAGCCGTAATCGCTCCGTTAAGCGCCACAAAGCCGCCAGGGGGCGCTCCCCCGTCAAGGGATTGTTCATCACCGAGTAGGGCATGATGCCCTTGATCACCCGAATATCATCCGGCAAGATCACTTCCAACTCATCCAAAAACCGCTCTACCGTTGGCAGATGTTCACGATTTGACTGGCCAATTCCATCTAAATAAACCACATAGCGAGAAGCCGCCTGACCATCAACCACTGGGGTAGTAAGAATCCCCGGATGAATTGTGGTTGCATCTAAGCGATCGCCATACCACCCCGCCCACCAACCGAGCGCTTCTAACGGAGCAATAATGGCTGCCACAACCAGCGTCACAATCCCGATCCACAACAGATCCACAGCTAGCCGCTCATAAAACAGCAGATTGCTGTACCAGCTCAGCAGCCATTCTCGCAGCGGCGACAGCAAAAAAATTACCAACGCACCCAACAAACCAACTGCCAAAAAAATCAGCAACCGCTGAGCCAATCGCGGCAAAAGGGGAGCTTGAGTACCATAGGCTTCTGCTAGCGGTTCATCAATTTTAGTAGGGACTGAAGGAAAGGCTTGCAGCTTCCAGTCGAGCCGGAGCAACTCTCGCAGATCGCGCCCCCGAGTCGCTAGTTCCACTCCCGCAACAAAGTTAGTCAACCAGCTGCCAAAATTGGCAAGGGGTTGCCCAATCGTGCGTTCTAAAACTTGCAGAACGATCCAGCCCAACAACACATAGGTACTGGCTTGCCAGCGCGTCAGCTCCGTTACTTCGGCAAAACCGATGACCATCGCCAGCAAATGCCAAAACGAGAGCACCCACCAGATCGGCACTCCCAAATAGGGCATCGCGCCCAAAAAGGTAAACAGCATCGGAGCGTAGCTGATACCTAAAATATTGGCAACTTCCGGTAGCGTGAGGGGCTTCGCGAACGGAGTTTGGCTAACCAACCAGGTACTCAACACCAGGAAAAAATACCCAGCAACAAACAAAACGGCCCCAATCAATAATGTCAGAATAAATCGCGCTGGACGCACTCGATTGACAAATAGAACAATGCTCTGGGCGATCGCCTCGGATAAGCCAGCCCCCAACACAATCGCCAGCACCGCAGGTTCTCCCAATGGTTGCATGCGTGCCCAACGAAAGGCGATCGGCGCAAGCGTAAAAACCTTGCCAATAAGTTCCCAAAAACTATCCAACGTAGCCCCCAATCAGTCCTTCACTCTGGAAGACGTGTCATTACCAAAATGCCAGAGACTAGAATGTTTTGCCTGTATAAAAGTGCCGATTTATCGTTGGTTTAATAAATTCGTTTTTACCATCAGATCAATTCTCACACACCCTTTACAGGAACTGGGGTGCATTGACGAACTTCTAAACATCTCTGAGCGCTGTTGCTAGATGGGTTCTAGCGTCTCTCCAGGCTCAGGCACCAGCAACTGGGTTTTAGCTCCCGAAGCAAGCAGGCGATCGCGAAACTCAGCCACACTCCCAACGGACTTGATCAACGCTGGCAAAATCCCCGTTGCCCGCACATCTCCCACCGTCGTCGGCACAAAATAATCCGGCTCCAGTTGCTTTACCAGTTGCAACGCCTGCTCAGGCCCCATAATCACCTGCCCCAACAGCGGAAAAATTTGCCCGACAATCGGAGCGATCGCAACCGTTACGTTGCCCAATTTTTCGGCTAACTGAGGTGTCGGTGCCTGATGCGGCTCATAGTAGATCGTTTCATTGGTCAGCCCATCCCGCAGATAGTAACCATTCTCAACCTGCCCCGGCTGTAGCTCAGCCCCCCGCACCGCCATGATTGAAAGCGAACCCAATTCCTTCGTTTCCCAATGCTTAAGCGTTGTCACCGTCCTATAACCCAGCTTTTGCACCATCTTTGCAGCCGTCGGCGAGGCAATCACTGGAATCGATCGATCCAACCGCTCTAGAGTCGGCTGATGGCAATGGTCATCAATCCCCTGGGAAATCAGGATCAGGTCGATCGTAGGTAAACTCTCAGGCGAATAAATGGGTGGAACGTTGTGGTAAGCCGTAAACAGCCACGGTGCCCCAATCACCAACGGATCCACTAACCACGGATCAACCAAAATCGTCTTATCGGCGAGATGAAAAATCCAGCTATTTAGGTCAATCCGGGTCAGCTTCATGGCGCAATACTTCGTTACATTCCCACGCTTCAATCATAACGAGGAATGGTCAATTAAACCGCAGAACAATTGCGATCGCCCCAAATCTATCCCCCCCACTCCCCACACCCCCACTCCCCCACTCCCCCACACCCCCACTCCCCACACCCCATTAACTTTTGTTCTCCATCATTTCCAACCGCATACTTTCTCAAACAAGCGAGAAAAAACCTGACACAATTGAGAGGCTCTCTTCCCTGCAAGAACCATGGCTGAACGTTGGCGTGAACCCATTCCTCAGACCTATTACAAACCCGGAGACATTGTTTTTTCTCCTGGCAAGAGTCTTGTCTACGAAGTGCGGAGCTATCCGTTTTGTCGGCTTTATTGGGGCAATGGCAAACCAGAACCCAATACGATTGAGTCATCGTGGCGACCCAAAGACCCCGATAACCCCGACGCTGGTTGGACAAAGCAGGGAGCCAATTATCTGAGCTATCGCGTGCGCTTACTAGAAGGTGGCTCAGAGTTTGACTGGACCGATCGCACCTCTCCCCGGACTCGCAAAACTTCGCCACTTCAACAACACGACAACTCAGACTTTGCCGCGTAATTTATGACTTCGGTTTCTCAAATTCCAGTTGCGTTGACGATCGCCGGGTCTGACAGTGGAGGTGGGGCAGGCATTCAAGCCGACCTGCGTACCTTCGCCTTCCATCGGATCCACGGCACCAGTGCCCTTACCTGTGTCACCGCTCAAAATACGGTTGGGGTGGCGCGGGTTGATGCTTTACCTGCTGAAGCGGTTGCCGCTCAAATTGAAGCGGTGGTCAGCGATATTGGCGTGCAAGCGGTCAAAACAGGCATGTTGCTTAACCAAGCAATTATTGCAACGGTTGCCGCTCAAGCCCGCAATTTAGACTTGCCAAACCTGGTTGTCGATCCGGTGATGGTGTCTCGCACAGGTGTTCAGCTAATCGATGATGCCGCGATCGCGACCCTCCGCACCCAACTGATTCCGCTAGCGAAGGTTATCACCCCCAACCGATACGAAGCGCAACTCCTCGCTGGTCAAGCTATCCACACGCTGGAAGAGATGGCAACCGCCGCTCAAAGGATCTTTCAACTGGGAGCGCAAGCCGTTTTGGTAAAAGGCGGTGGCATGACAGGCGAATTGCGTGGCGTCGATGTCTGGTTTGACGGCAGCCAACCCGTCATTCTGCGGACAGAAACCGTTGATACCCCCAACACTCACGGCACCGGATGCACCCTTTCGGCGGCGATCGCGGCAAATCTGGCTCTGGGTCATGATCTCTTCTCGGCTGTCAAACAAGCAAAAATCTACGTTACAACAGCACTTAAATACTCACTCAGCATTGGTCAAGGACAAGGTCCCGTAGGTCATTTCTTTCCGCTTTTAGAGATGCAGTAGTAATAGCCAAGACTAAATCAGCGAGATGATATCGCGCAACATAGAGGATATAGATACAGCATCATCGAACCCGCCAGCAATTCTCAGTATGAGAATAATTCTCACAAAAATATTCATTTTGAACAGCTATCAATGGCTGGAATACCCATTCTGCCGTTCATAAAATTGAGCGCACAAGCCTTTAGAGGCTCTGA
>Ga0073934_10004128_pt1 | contig 24767 bp, 22 predicted proteins | sample LarsenN4metaG_FD_76834 | JGI IMG/M metagenome (GOLD analysis project Ga0073934, IMG submission 76834) | Hot spring sediment bacterial and archeal communities from British Columbia, Canada, to study Microbial Dark Matter (Phase II) - Larsen... ... | reverse complement strand
CGGTTCCACCACTGCCACAGCCGCGCTGCTTGATGATGAAGGCACAGTTGCGCCGGGTGGAGCGACTACGTGGACATCGGGATAGATGACTCGCTCTGCTGGCAATCCGACTACGCTCAAGGAGGGACGATCCAGTACATATCGCTTGGCCAGCAATGCCACGTATTTGGGGGCAAGGTGTGGCATCAACTGAGCACTGATCTGGTTGGCCAGACGATCATGAAACTCTTGCCACATTTCGCCTTCGAGATAAGGATCCATTCCTGGAAATGGCGATGCCATTGCCTTCTCCTCACAAGCCTGATGGATCGGAACAGTCTGTCATATCTGGATGGTAACATGCTCTTGTAGAGCGGACAAGTTGCTCTTGATCAATCGCATGCGCGTCAGTCTGACAACTGCGCTATTCTATCGCAGGAAAATTTACGGCAAAAAAGATTCTGCCTGCGGAAAAGACTGACATGCTGTTGTCACTGGCGGTGAATATACTCGCTTTTGAAAGATATATTTTTTGAAGCAAAGGAGAAAGCGATATGGAAGCAACATCAACGATGAGAGAAGTCACAGAACACAGACCGGGATCATTCTGCTGGATAGAGCTGGGAACGAGCGATGCAGAAGGAGCAAAGAAGTTTTACCGTCAGCTTTTCGGCTGGGGCATAAACGATGTCCCGATGGAGTCTGAAGGCTTTTACACCCTGTTGCAGATTGATGGGAAAGACATAGCCGGTCTCTATCAGTTGCAAGAGCAGCAGAGGGCGCAAGGCATTCCTCCTCACTGGCTCTTGTATATATCGGTAGTCAGCGCCGATGAGAGCGCGAAGGCTGCTGCGTCGCTGGGCGGGAAGGTGCTGATGGAGCCGTTTGACGTTTTTGATATAGGTCGTATGGCAATAGCGCAAGATCCGACTGGCGCGACCTTCGCTCTATGGCAGCCGAAGAAGCACATTGGATCGCGGCTGGTGAATCAACCGAACACATTTTGTTGGGGTGAACTTGCCACCAATGATGTCGATGCCGCCAGCGCATTCTATACTCAACTGCTCGGCTGGAGCGCAGAGCTTCATCAGTTGGAGCCGGTCAAATACATCATCGTTAAGAATGGCGATCAGCAAATCGGCGGGATGCTGGCCATGACCGCGGAATGGGGCGATATTCCGCCGCACTGGATGATATATTTTGCCGTCGAGGATTGCGATAGCAGTGTCGAGAAGGCGAAAGAGCTTGGCGCCGAGATCAAGGTACCCCCGACAGATGTTCCCGATGTTGGACGGTTCGCAGTCATTCAAGATCCCCAGGGAGCAGTATTCTCGATCATCAAGTTAATTCATCAGGCAGGATGTGAATCGGTTTGAGCTGGAGAGGAGTATCACATGGCAAAGATGATAGAAGAGAGGATCAGCCATAGTGCGCTCATTCGGGCCGCGCCGGAGCGCGTTTACGACGCTATTGCTACGGCAGAGGGGCTTGACGGGTGGTTTACTACTGGTGCTACAGTTGATGCCCGGCCTGGCGGCGAGATTCGTTTCCGCTGGAAAGATTGGGGCCCCGACCACTTTACAGGCGAAGATGGCGGGCCAGTTCTGGAAGCAAAGCGGCCTGAACGGTTTATCTTCAAGTGGAGCCCTGATAGTTCTTCGTATGCTACTACTGTTGAGATCAACTTCGAGCCTGTTGCTGAAGGAACAGTTGTTCGAGTTGTCGAGTATGGCTATGAGGATACTCCCAGCGGGCGTAAGAAGATGCTTGATTGTGCTTCGGGCTGGGGAGAGGCTCTAACGCTCTTGAAGTTCTATGTAGAGCACGGAGTCAGATATTAGAACAGACTGCAGACACTGTGCTCATCAGGTTTACCTGAAGGGAGAGCTGGATGTTTGCGGCATTCCGGCTAGAAAAGGAGGAGTTTGATCATGGGCAGAAGTATTCTCGCTGTTATCCTGGGATATCTAGTCGTCGCAATTGCTACTATGGTCACCTTCGCAATTGCATTTCCCAATCCTGATTCTGCTCAGCTTCCCAGCATCTCTCTAATGCTCTTCTTGCTTGGAGCTGGCGTCCTGTACACGATTATCGGCGGATATGTCACAGCCTTCATCGCCAGGAAGGCAGAGATTAAACATACTCTAGCTTTAGGCAGTCTGATGGTTATTCTAGGCATTATCTCGATGATCGCAACGTTTGGAAAAGAGCCGCTCTGGTTTCAACTGGTTCTTATTATCACTCCGATACCATCTGCTTTGGCGGGAGGATATTTAAGAATTTGGCGAAGTAGCTCTGTTTAGACTGGCTTAGGCAGCTTAGTAAGCATTTGAGAAGATGCATTTCAGCTCAGGCGCCAAGCGCCTTCAAAACAGGTCTATTAGGGGAGAATCGTTTTGAGGGTACTCGGCACCTGAACTGAGTAGAACCTTTTCATCTTAAAGCCCATTAAATTATGAGGAATTTATGGCAAAAGTTCTCAACGTCTTGAAGCCTGTCTTATGGATTGCCGTTGTTGTGGGTGTTGCTCGATTCATTTTATCCATCTTTCATGCGCCGCGCTCAGTTGTGTATCTGGCGAGCCTGACGGCAGTGGAATTGATTGGCATGCTCTATCTAGCTCTTCGAATATCGCGTGAGCCGGAGATGAGATATTTGGATCTTTGGATTGCCAATTTGATTCTATTTGCGCTCTGCCAGTTGTTAATTATCGTTGGCCTCGCATACACCTATTTGACTGGCATTCAGACGCTTTATCACGAGACCGAACGGCTACAGGGGTTCCTGGGGTATGATCCAACGCCGCTGCAACATATCGGAATGCACATCTTAAATTGGATGGTCATTATGCCGACGATTGCAACCTGGGTTATAGGGGCCCCAATTATCTATTTCAGGAGACGCTATTCAGACAGAACAAAGCTCAAAAGCGCGCGTACTTGAGGGGGTTCTCAGGCTGATTGTTTTTGCGCACCTCATAATGCACGTGGGGGCCGGTTGATCTGCCTGTGCTGCCCGCCTGGCCCAGTATATCGCCTCGGCGCACGCGCTGCCCCGGCTGGACGGTAATGGCTGACAGGTGGCCATAACGAGTGCTATATCCATTACCGTGATCAATGACCACTACATTGCCATAGCCAGCGTATGAAGCGGCAAAGATGACAAGCCCATCGGCTGTCGCCGAAACAGGTGCGCCGAAGTTAACCGAGATGTCCTGGCCTGAGTGGAACTCTATTCCTTTGCCAAAGGGATTGTGGCGATTGCCAAAGGCGCCGGTCAAATATCCCTTCGCCGGCCAGCCTCTGGGAATGCTGTTTAATATCAATTGCTGCGCGTCGTAGAAGGCGCTGAGCTGGCGCAACTCGGTTTCCAGTTGATCAAGCCGCTGTTCAATGCCTTCGACTGTGACCGGGCCGCCGATGCCAACGAATTCATCTATATCCTGAGTTCGTTGTAGACCGGCTGTTCGAGAGAGCTTCTTCGACAGATCATCAATGTAGGCTACTTGCCCGTTTATCTTATCCAGCTTGTTTTTGTAGCTTTGATTCTCGTTCTTCAAATTGCGCAGTTCGGCGTTCAACCGGCTCAGCCTGGCAATCTCTGACGAGCGCATGAGGGCCCAGGTAGAAGCAGCGACAAGAGAAGCGAGCAGGATGAGAACAAAAGCGCAGACAAAGTAAAGATGTGTATAACAGATACTAACCTTGTATAACTTAGAGGTGGATCTGGGGGCAAATACAAGAGAGTAATAGCGTTTATTTTGAGACATACATTCGACTCCTTGGCTCTTAATTCAGAGTATGGGGAAGCCGGATATTGCTCGGCTAGCCGCCTGTAATCAAATCTGTTTTCCCAACTCAACCACTTAATTAATGAAGAAAGGCTAAAAGCACTTGCAGGAAGTTGCTCATACGAACAACCGGCGTAAACCTTACCACAACTTGTCTTTAATGGCAATCTTTTTGTAAGGGGGGCAAAAAGAGAGAGAGGCTACGCAACTCCCCAATTCATGAGGCGCGTAGCCGAAAATAGTTTGCAAAAAGAGCTATTAGCTTGGCGGTTGCTCGCTCGCAATCGCTTCTTTTTTAGTGCGCTTGCTGCGCGTTGTTGTCCCGCCTGTCTTTCTGCTGCTAGATGAAGCTCTTTTCGCCTTTGCTTGACCGGTCTCTTCTTCAGTAGCAGAAGCAGTCTTCTTTGCCCTTGGTTTGCGCGGCTTCTTAGCCGGAGCCTCTTCGACTGTGACAGGAATTTCAACTGGCGCTGTGGCAACTGGGGGAGACTGGGCGCTCGCTTCGGCAGCTATTTCAGGCATAGCCGCTTGAGCTGCTACCGGCTCCGGTTGTGCCTCTTGCTCCTGGACCGGTTGTCCATCAGTGGTCCTCTCTTGGTTCAGTTGATTGACTAACCTCTCAATAACTTCGTGTTCGGCCTGGAACCAATCTTCAATGTCCCTGCCGTCTTGATAACCTCTACTGACATAGATTTCATAAGCGCGTGTGGCGATTGCCTGCTGCACCGATTCATCTCGCAGCAGTTGCTCTCTCAACGCTGGTACTTCCATCTTCTTCCTTTCTCCTCCAAAAATGTACAACAACCTGTCGGGTTGCTGCTGATTACCGCCAGGACGGTCCCGGCCTGAAGCGCGGCAAGCGTCCAAAAATGTACAGCAACCTGTCAGGTTGCTGTACATCGCGGTATGCTTTCGTTGTTTCTGGGAGTCGTACATGCAAGACTCCTCCAAAGTAAAGCTTTAATTCGAGACAGCCAATCAAGCGGCATCAGCTTTGCTTTTAGGCTGCCATCGCAGCACCGGTTTGCGTGCTGCTGCGGTTTCATCCAGTCGCCCGATCCGCGTACTGTGCGGAGCGTTGCGGACAACTTCAGGTGTAGTTTCTGCCTCGCGCGCAATGGATTTCATAGCATCGATAAACAGGTCCAGCTCTTCGCGGCTCTCACTCTCAGTAGGTTCAACCATCAGCGCGCCAGGCACTATAAGCGGAAAAGACATCGTTGGGGGATAAAAGCCATAATCCATGAGGCGCTTGGCAATATCCGTATTCTTCACTCCGAATTTCTGCTGCCATTTATCTGAGAAGATCACCTCATGGAGTTGAAGCCCAGGGAATGTTATATCATAAATGTCCTTCAAATGGTAAGCCAGATAATTAGCATTAAGCACTGCCGCTTCTGCTACCTCGCGCAAACCTTCGGCCCCCAGCGTTAGAATGTAACAGAGAGCGCGTAGCGCGACGGCGAAGTTTCCATAGAACGCCCTTATGCGGCCTATGGTTTGTGGCCGGTCGTAATTTAGAAACAGGCTGCCATCTGCCTTCTCTTCAATCCTCGGCACCGGAAGGAATGGCTCAAGTATCTGATTGACGGCGATCGGCCCTGCGCCGGGGCCCCCACCGCCATGCGGAGTGGAGAATGTTTTATGCAGGTTCAAATGGATGACATCGACTCTCATATCGCCCGGTCGCGCTTTGCCCACAAGCGCGTTCATGTTCGCGCCGTCCATGTAGACGAATCCCCCGCGACTGTGAACTATCTGGCATATCTCTTCGATCTTCTCCTCAAAGATGCCCAGCGTATTGGGATTTGTCAGCATGAAGGCTGCTACTGAATCGTCCATCAACTGGCGAAGCGAGTTAATATCCACCTGGCCCTCTCTATTCGATCTGACGGTTTCAACCGAGTAGCCGCATATAACTGCGCTCGCCGGATTGGTCCCATGCGCCGAGTCAGGTATCAACACCTTTTTACGCGGGTCGCCGCGGCGTTCCAGGCATTTGCGAATTAACATTATGCCTGTCAGCTCGCCATGCGCGCCGGCATTAGGTTGAAGCGAGACTGCTGCCTGTCCGGTGATCTCGCACAGTAGCTGTTCGAGCGTCTTGAGCACCTTGAGACACCCTTGCACCAGCTCGGTTGGCGCCAGTGGATGCGCCTTGTTGAAGCCTTCAATGCGGGCCACCACCTCGTTGATCTTCGGGTTGTACTTCATTGTGCAGGAGCCAAGAGGATATAGCCCGGTGTCTACGCCGTAGTTCCAGGTTGATAGCCGGGTGAAGTGGCGAACCACATCGACTTCGCTCACTTCGGGCATGCCTTCCAGATTATCTGTGCGCAGCAAGCTCTTGTCGATCAACTTCTCAACAGGTGTTTCAGGCACATCCAGAGCGGGCAGACTATAGGCCCTGGCGCCGGGGCGCGATTTCTCAAATATCAATCCTTCATTCTGGCTTACGTGAACTGTAGCTTTGGGAAAGCTGGTCATTAATCTCCTCTTATTATAATGTGTAATCCGTGATGGGTAATGCGTAATAAGAACAGACTATAACTTTAAGAAAAGCACTTTTCAGTTCGGGCGCCAAGCGCCCTCAAAACAGGTTAAATTTAAAATCGTTTTGGGGGCGCAAGAACTTCGGGCGGTTTTGAGGGCCCAAGAACTTCGGGCGTCGGGCGCCCGCAAAACCGCCCGAAGTTCTTGCCCGCAAAACCGCCAGAACCTGTTGCAATCTTTTCTTAAGGTTTATAGTCTCATAACTTGAACCTTAAGCATTACGCAACGCCTCAACCAGTCTATCAATATTCTCTCTGGTTGCTGTCTCAGTCACACACACAAGCAAGCAGTCGGAAAGCTGCGCGTAATATTGTCCAAGATCGACTCCGCCTATGATCTTCTCGTCGAGCAGACGCCGGAGGATCTGGGAAGCAGGTCTGGGGGCCTTAATGACAAATTCATTAAAACGCGGCCCGCTGAATCGAAGCTTAAATCCATCCAGAGATTGAATCATTTCGGCTGCATAAGCGGCCTTTTGCAGGTTCTGCATTGCCACTTCTTGCAGGCCGCTTCGGCCCATTGTGGCCAGGTAGACAGTAGCCATCAGGGCGCACAGGCCCTGGTTGGTGCAGATATTGGAGGTGGCCTTCTCGCGCCTGATGTGCTGTTCGCGCGTGGCAAGTGTTATAACAAAACCTCGTTGGCCGCGACTGTCGTAAGCCTGGCCGATCAATCGACCGGGCATCTGCCGGGCATGCTTTTCAAGCGACGCGAAGAATCCCAGATAGGGCCCCCCGTAATTGATTGGCACCCCAAAAGACTGTCCTTCGCCGCAAACTATATCCGCTCCTGCCTCGCCCGGACTCTTGAGCAATCCCAGGCTGATCGGCTCGGTGACGCTGACGATAAAGAGGGCCCCCACACTATGCGCGAGCCCGGCAATCGATTCCAGGTCTTCAATGCAGCCGAAGAAATTTGGCGATTGGACGACGATTGCCGCCGTTTCACTGTCAGCCGAAATAGCGCGAATATCGACCGTCCCCGTGTCGGTGAACGGCGCGGAGCCGAGCGTGATGCCCATGTTGCGAATATATGAGCCGACAACCGCCTGGTACTCAGGATGAACTGAGCTGGCGATAATCACTCGTTTGCGGCGGGTGATGCGCTGCGCCATCAACACGGCTTCTGCCAGCGCAGTCGAGCCATCGTAGAGCGAAGCGTTGGCAACCTCCATGCCGGTCAACTGGCAGATCATCGTCTGGAACTCGAAGATCGCTTGCAGAGTGCCCTGGCTCAGCTCCGGTTGATAAGGGGTATAAGCGGTGTAGAACTCAGAGCGCGAGATGAGCGCATCGACGATGACAGGGATGAAGTGCGAGTAGGCCCCCGCGCCGAGAAAAGAGATGTACTCGGCAGCGAGATTCTCTTTGGCCAGATTGCGAAAGCAGGCAATCAGTTCTGGTTCTGGAATCGGGCCTGGGATATTAAGAGGGGTTTTAAGCTTAAGATGTTGTGGTATGCCTCGGAAAAGCTCTTCAATATCTGACAATCCTATTTCGCCGAGCATCTGTTTGCGCTCTTCCGGCGAGTTGGGGATATATCGCATCTCGGCCTATTTACCTTTCTCCTGGTTGATGAAGTCTTCGTATTCGGCTGAGGAAAGCAGACCGTCAATCTCTGATGGATTCTCAATCTTGACGACGATCATCCAACCATCGCCGTAAGGGTCATTATTGACCAGTTCCGGCGAATCTGCCAGCGTCTCGTTGACCTCCAGCACTTCGCCTGAGACAGGCATGAAGATCTCGCTTACAGCTTTGACCGATTCTACTGAGCCGAATGGTTCATTAGCATCAAACTTGTCGCCGACCTTGGGAAGCTCTACGTAGACCACGTCGCCAAGACTCTCCTGGGCATAATCGGTTATTCCAACAGTTCCGGAACTGCCTTTGACTCGGATCCATTCATGGTCTTTAGTGTAGTAGCAATCGTCGGGATAATTAGCCATTTTTCTCCTCCGAAAGTAGCTGTCTGTTCCGGTTCTACCCGGTCGGATTATTAATTAAAATTGCAATGTTGCTCGCCTCAGTTGAGAGCTCAACTGAAACTCAAGACTAACTATACAATCAAAGAAAAGAAAATTGCAATTGTAGTTACAGACGGAAGCCTGCGCTACTTCTTGCGCTTGTAAAACGGCGTCGCCACAACCTGAGCAGGGGCCGCGCGCCCGCGTATCATTACGCTAAATGTTGTTCCCACGCTGCAATGTTCGATAGGAAGATAAGTCAGTCCAATGTTCTTCTTCAGATACGGCGCAGGGCTGCCTGAAGTAACTTCGCCGACTTCCCGCCCATCGATCACAACTGGATAATGATCTCGTGCTGGAGCGCGATCAAGCATCTCAAAGCCTATCAGTTTGCGTTTTATGCCTTCTTCTTTCTGTTTTATCAGAGCGTCGCGCCCGATGAAATCGCCTTTGTCCAGCTTGCAGATCCAGCCCAGGTCGGCTTCCAGCACTGTCGTCGTTTCGTCAATATCATTGCCGTAGAGCGCCATCCTGGCTTCAATCCGGAGCGTGTTGCGAGCGGCCAGTCCCGCCGGCGCAAGACCATCTTCACGTCCCGCTTCAATCAATCTTCTCCATAGGCGCGGCCCGGCATCGGGCTCGACGTAAATCTCAAAACCATCCTCGCCTGTGTATCCGGTGCGAGCAATAAGCGCAGGCAGCGAATCTACCCGGCCGTGGATGAACCAGTAGTATTTGATTGCCTCAAGCTGAGCGTCGGTCAGGCGCTGGAGTATACGAAGCGCATTGGGGCCCTGTAATGCGATCTGGCAATAATTCGCGCTGGTGTTGAGCACCTCAACATCTTCGCCTTCAAGCTGGCTCTTGATCCATTCAAAATCCTTGTCTGTATTTGAAGCGTTGACGCACAGGAAGAAATGCTCGCCGTTGAAGCGATGAACTGTTACATCATCAACGAATGTGCCTTGTGGATAAGTAATCGCCGAATATTGAATCTGGCCATCGGATAGCTTCGAGGCGTCGTTGCAGGTGAGCTTCTGCACCAGTTTCAATGCATCGTGGCCTTTGATCTCTATCTCTCCCATGTGCGAGACATCGAACATACCTGCTGCCGTGCGCACTGCCAGATGCTCAGGGATGGGGCCCTCATACTGCACAGGCATCTCCCAGCCATGAAAGTCGATCATCTTGGCGCCGAGAGCGCGATGCTCATCGGTTAGCGGCGTTTGCTTCAGTTCCACGTGCTACCTCAAATTGTCTCCAACGGCCCTACTTAGCGGGTCAAAGTAGCATAGCGCATGCTGGTAGTCAAGTGTTGAGCGAAGAGCCCTAAAGCATCGATTTGGAATTGGCTATTAATTGTCCATTGATCGGCCTGTACGCACCCAATTCATACATACGCTACTGTAAAACTACGGTACAGATGAGCGACGCGAGAGAAACTCAATCTGCTGCTAAGTGAGCGGCGCTCTCAGGCCGTTTTCATAAGGATAAGGCCGAAATCTTAATGGCAGAATCAGGGAGACGACTCCCTTTACCAGAGCGGCACGAAGATTGCCAAATGGAAATTGCCAAATGTTGGGTGCTTATACAACAAATCAGTAACTTGGGAGGAATCGTTATATGAAGTTTATGAGGCTTCCTTATGCTGCAAGAATTCTTGCTTTTGCCATGGCTTTCGCCGTTGGGTTTGCGGTGATCAACTATTCTGAGCCGGTTATGGCCAGAGGCGATGATAAGGAGATAATCCTTCAGAGCACTAACCGCACGCCTATCACAACGGGGAAAGCAAAGGTCAAGCGGCGCGATAACTACACCAGTATTGAGGTCAAGGTCAAGGATCTTCCTCCTCCTTCCAGCTTCGGCGCTTACACGACTTACGTCGTATGGGCAGTTGATTCAGCAACATCGCAGCGGACTAAAATCGGCGAGCTTCCAATCGACTGGATCGAGAAAGGTGGAGATGCCAGGCTGAAAGCGCGGACAGACCTGACAGGAGATTTCAATATCCTGATTACTGCTGAGACACATGGAAATGTCAATCAGCCGAGCAATGTTGTGGCTATGAGTTCAGGCGCGGGGGGTCCTGCGACGGATACCGATAGAGACACAACTGACAGAACGGTTCGTCGTCCTGTTAATTGATAGCGATAAGGATGAGATGAATAAGGTCAAACAGAAACCAGACAAGCCGTAAAAGATCGTGTAAATGCAAGGTATATTGCTTCAGGCGCTAAGCGCGCTCCGGACGGATCTCTGTTGAGTCGTTTGAGGGCGCTTGGCGCCTGAATGGATTATTTCAGCATTGCTCCATAGAAGCGTCTATAATTAGCAGCATTGCGCAGCACACCCTGGACATACAGCCGAGTTTCAGTAATAGGGATATTCTCTATCCATTCTTCGATCTCTTGTTCTGGGCGCTCGCGCAGCCAGCGCACAACGCGACCAGGGCCCCCATTATAGGCTGCTGCTGCATACTCGATTCGCCCGAACTTGTCAACCAGACTCGCCAGATACTGCGTTCCCAGCTTTATGCTGATTACCGGATCATAAAGATCCTCAGCCGAGACTGAACCCAAGCCTTGCTTGCGCGCCACAAGCTTTCCTGTAGAGGGCAGTATCTGCATCAGCCCGCGAGCATTGGCGCGCGAACGCGCATTAGGGTCAAAGACCGATTCCTGGCGAATCAGCCCGGCTACGAAATAGGGATCAAGACCATACTTCTCAGATTCCGACTTGATCAAATTCCACTCTCGAAGCGGGAACAGTATCTGCCACACCTCGCGCGGAAGGTCTTCATCGCGGTAGTAAGGATAGTCAGGATAGGCGCGTCTGAGCGTGTTTATGGCAAGCAGATTATCGCCTCGCTCGCTGAATATGAGCGCAGTCTCAAGATTGACGCGAGGAGAGGAGGGGGACTCATTGCTGGCTGCGCGCAGCTCTTCAAGCGCGAAATCCGTCAGCCGAATCATCTTGAGCTGCTGCGCGCGAGTCAAGCGCAGGTCAATCGTCGCAGAAGGCGTCTCTATCGGGGCCGGCGACAGGCGCAGATTGTTGACCGCCCGCGCCAGCGCCGACGCCGGTTCAGGGATAAGCGGTTTTAGATTTGGATTGGCTTTCTTGATAAGCTCGATGCGGTTTGCTGCTACCTGCCCGTAATATCCGTAACGATAGCGCTCGATCAACCCCTGATAGAGAGCCAGAGCGCGTTGAGGCTGATTTGTGCGCTCTTCGTCACGTGCAGCCCAGAAAGCAGCTTTGGCCTTGTAATCGCTGTCGGGGTAATTGGCAACATACTCTGTCAGAAGGCGCGCTGCCTCCCGGTAGTTCTTTGCTTGATGAGCGCGCCAGGCCAAAAAGAATGATGCTTCTACTGCTTTCTCCGATTCCGGGTAATTATTGAGCAATTGATTGTAATAATCGGACGCCTCTGATTGGCGGCCGCTCTTCTCATAATAGACGGCAGTGTTGTAGAGCGAATCAACGGCCCACTTGCTTCTTGGATAGAGGCGGCGCAACTGATTGCCTGTGGATACGAACTGAGCCGTCTGCTTGCTGTAGCGATAGCTCTCGGCCAGATAAAAGAGCGATTGACTGTGCAGTTGCGGATCGGCAGATGTGACGGCTCGCAGCGGCTCAATCGCTTTTAATTTTTCTCCTGAGAGGTAGAGGCTGATGCCCCGGCGCAAATTGAAATTGTCTGAATCTTTAATCTCGCCGGGATACAGCTTCAGAACCTGTTCATAAGCGGTGGCTGCGCTCGCGTGTTGATCGGCTTCAAAGAGTCTATCTGCCCGGCCTCGCAGTTGCTCGTAAGATACGCCTTGCGCTGTATCAATGGAAATTCCCAGCGATTTCAATCTGGCAGCGGCCCATTCGCTTTCAATGCTCGCCGGCGTCTCAAAGTAGAGCTTCTTGTAAGTGGCAATAGCAGATTGCAGATCGCCTGATGCTGCCTGCGCCTGAGCCGTGAGCTTGAGCGCTGCCGGACTGAGTTGCGCGGCAGCGCGAGATAGATAAGTGATAGTCTTCTTGTAATCCCCATTCTTGAGAGCAACCTCGCCTACTTTCAAGATGGCGTCGCGGGTCATTATTGAATCTGAAAACTTCTTGATCAGAGCTTCGTAAGCGCGCTGAGCTTCTCCGTATCGCTGAAGCTCTTCAAGCGCGCGGGCATGGTAAAAGAGCGCGTAGTCGCCAAGCGCGGTTGTCTGGGAGATTGCAGTGTCATTGAGGATTGCCGCCGATTCAGCGAAGTTGGAGTTCTTGAATTGAATATAGCCGCGCAAGAATCGCGCCAGTCCAGCGCCTTGCGTTCGGGGGTACTTGATCTCAATTGCCCTGAGCGCCGCATCAGACGCAACGCCGCTCTGCAATGCAGCGCGCAGCTCTTCAAGCGCCCGCGCTTGAGATTGTGTGTTTGGCTGCGCTTGCTTGCAGCTTACAGCCGCTGCCTCTATAAACGCCAGCGAAAAAATAACAGCCAGCACGCTAACAGTTGTGCGAAAGTAGAATGAATAGCCTCTTGTTCTCTCAATAAACATGGTAACAGGACCTCTTGCTCGTGTCCTTCGATGCATAGACTGGTGAGGAAAGTTGTTGTGGCAACGGATTGCAGATTTTAGATTGCAGGGTTGAAGCAGCGCCTGTTCTTCATCCCAGATTCTAACTCCAAAATCTAAAAACAATCCTTCAATCCAGAATCGAAAAATTCAAAATCAGTAGTTGATTTGCACGCTTGGACCCGGGCAATCTCTGCCCAGCTTTTCCGGATCGCCCTCGCCCAGCGTATTGACCAGCTCATCGTAAAAGTAATCGAATTTTGCTGCCACCGTAGGACTGACTCGCTGGTTATACATCTGGCGGCTGCGATCAATATCTTCTTTGAGCCGATCGTAAAGGTCTCGGTTCTGTCGCCCCTCGGCTACTTTCTTCTCATTGTAGAGTTTGATCTCGGTAACCAGCAGACGGGCGAAGCGGCGGGCTTCGTCGTGCAGCTTCTCTTCTGATTTAGTGCCATTCTCTTGCGCTGGCCCGGGCGCTGTTGCCTGCGGCTGCTCTTGAACAGCGGCAGGAGCGCCAATTCCAGGCGAAATCTCGGAGCCAAAGTAGCTGGCGGCAGGCGCCGATTCAATGTTTGCCGCTTCTGGTTGCTCCTGCGTGTAAGCGGGGGCCCAGGTGGGCCCCGGCTGTTCATAATGAGGCTTTGCCGGTTCGGGCGCAGGCTGAGGTTGAGCTTCGGGCGTGGCTGCCGGTTGCTGCACCGCTTGCGTCATCTCCGGGGTCGCTCGCAGAGCTTGAGTGAAAGAAGAAGGAGACGGCGCAGCAGAAGCGGCCTCTTCTTCCTGTTTGCCTCTGGCTTCAGCTGGTCTGGCGCCCATTGCAATCAATTCAATTACGTTACCTGCTACGCCCATCAGGATCTCAATGCTGCCGGTGCTGACCAGACCGGTTTCACAGTTGCCTGAATCAGTATAAACGGCTGCTACTGCCCGGTTGCGAATGATCAGAGGGACAGCAGCAATCTGCTTCGGACGCGCAGAGCCAAGTCGATCTATGATCAACTGATTGTCAGATTGAGCATCAGGCGGGCCAATGAAAGTTGCTTGAGAGCTTAGCACAGCGCGCAAAATAGTATCGGCTTGCAGCGAAATGCTGAGGCCGCGTATCGCCTCATTGCTGGTCGGGCCGTCAACTCCCTGGGCCAGCCAGCCGACAGCATTCGTTCCTTTGACAACGAACAGTGCCACGCGGGGCGCGAAGAAGGCAGCAGAACGCACGAGCGCTTGAAGCGCATCTGATTGAGTGCGCTGTCTGTTGATCTCAGCTACTGAGCTCCTCAAGTGTTCCAACTCGCTCTGTATCCTGGCCCTCTCAGCTTGTGCGTGGTCAACCTGCTCAGCGACGAAAGCATAGAGCTGATGGAATATCCCGTCATGGCTCAAATTGATATTGCTGGGATTGGTTGCTGACAGGAAATAGGCGACTGCCTCGCTGAGCTGCTTCTGTAGCTGGCTCGCCTCTCGGGTCACTACTCCCAGGCGAGCCTGGATTATCATCTCGACCTGCTCGCGCAGCCCTTGCTCAAATTTATTTCTCTCCACGGCAATTCCTCCGAAACTAAACAAATTCCTATGGATAAATATCTCTTCGGCATTTGGCATTGATCTCTTGGCAATCTTTTATGCCGGAACAGATAGACATTGGATTATCCACCAGGTGTGAAATCGTTGTCAATTAAGTTCAAGGTCAATAGTTAAATCTCTTTTTGTTTGAGCGATTCGCAGTCTTTCGATCCGCAACGTCAAACCGGAGGATGGAGCTTCCGCTTTTGCTAGATCGAAAAAGATTATCCCTTGCACCTGGGCCCCCTCTGAAAGCTTATCAGGGAAAGTAAGCGCATGAGCTGAGAATCGCTCTCTCAACGTCTCAAATGACGCGACATTATAGGTTCGGACTCCGTAGTAATCAAAAAGCTTCTTCAGTGCGTCTTTCGGGGATACTTGTTTAAGCCGCTTCCCATCAGCGGTCACCAAATAGAAACGAGCGCGCGAAGTCTCAACCATCGCGCTGCTTTGATTAACGATCGAGACGCGCACCGGCAACAGGCCCGCAAGCAGCAAGTTGCCGTCGAATAGTCTTACTACCTCATCTTCACTAAGTGGGGCCCCAGCATAGACAGTGACTCTGGCAGTCTCCGCTCTATGTGTAAAACTTTCCAGCGGCACTTCTACTCGCGGCGCAACCTTGAATGGCGCTCCGCAAGCGGTGAAGAGCAAAGTGCAACATCCGAGAAGGATCGATAGAGTCTTGGCCAGTCGAGACATTTAAATTTACTGCAAAGAAGATTCTGTGCTTTGATCAAATTCTGCGCATTGCCGCGCCGGTTGTATGCTAGGCCAGATATTGCTCGGCTGTCAATGAATTCGTTTTCTCTTTTTCCACTGCTTGACAGCCAATTCCAAATGCCACTATACTGCAAAAACGTCGGTAGAACTTCTAAGGAGTGTTGGAACGTGCCGGAAACCGTTCAGGGACTACTCAGCGCCGAAGGGTTCAAATTTGCTCTCGTCGCCAGTCGCTTCAACGATCTGGTTGTCAGCCGGCTTGTTTCTGGAGCCGTCGATGTTCTTCAGCGCCTGGGTGCTGCCGATGATAACGTAACAATCTTTAGGGTGCCCGGTTCATTTGAGATTCCGCTGACTGCCAAAAAGCTGGCACAGAGCGGCAACTGGGATGCAGTAATCTGTCTGGGAGCTTTGATAAGAGGCGAGACGCCGCACTTCGACTATATTGCAGCCGAAGTGACAAAGGGCATTGCCAGTGTCTCTTTGGAGACCGGCGTCCCAATCACGTATGGGGTTTTGACTGCTGACACGGTTGAGCAAGCCATTGATCGCGCCGGACTAAAATCGGGCAACAAAGGCTTCGAAGCAGCTATGTCGGCAGTTGAACTGGTCAATCTGTATAAACAGATAACTAAGTAAAGTCGTCAATTGGGCAGGTATGCCGTCACTGCGGTGGAATGATACAAACAATTGCTTTACTGCTCTGCCATCTTCCTGGGAGCGCTAGTCTGCTTGTCTGGCGGAAATGGCTCTACTGCTGTGTCAGCATATCTGGATATTAATTGTTTGATTGATAATTTCTGCAATCTTAATCGGGATATTTGAACTATGGGTGCAAGACGTAAGGCTAGGGAGTGTGCCTTACAAATGCTCTTTCAGCATGATGTAGCGCGACCGCAGATCGAGGAGCTGCTCAGTACCTATTGGGGTGAGATGAGCGATGCCAAAGATGATGTTCGCGGGTTCGCAAACACACTGGCTCTGGGTACTATTTCTCACCTGGGTGAGATTGATGCCCGAATTAGCAAGCGCGCTGAGAATTGGCGGATCTCGCGCATGTCTATTGTGGATCGTAACCTGTTGCGCTTGGCCGTTTACGAGTTCCTGTTCGAGCCAAGCACGCCTAAGACAGTTGTAATTAACGAGGCGCTGGAGATCGCGCGTCGCTTCAGTACATTCGAAGCTACTCAGTTTATAAATGGCGTGCTCGATAGCATCAAGCGCGATCTGGAGAGCAAAGCAGATCCACAAACGAAGCGCGATTCGGCGGTCAACTCAGGCGTTAAAGAGAAATCTTCTGCCACCAGCGCCTGAGCCTCCGGCAGGGCTCTTATCAAGGGGCGGTCTTGCGCGATGGGCGGATAACTATCCGCCTCTCACTGGTTGTCTATGTAATCTATGGTGGACAGTCGTTCAAGAGCAGGCGCTCTTGTCAGTCCACTCGCACCTGCTTTGCTATCTTTCATAACTTCAACCAAACTCAATAATCGCCTTGCCTGTTTCTCATGAAGAGAGATGTAATCCTAAAAGAGTTTAAGCCGGAAGCCAGGCAGTTGCTAACAGCCTTGAGCAATATCATCGACAGCCTGACGCGCTTGAAGGGAACAGCCAGATCAGAACATATTAACCGGGCATTCCTTACCATTCATTCGCTAAAGGCTGCTTCTCTGAGTGCTGGCCTCAAGCGCATGGCGGTTATTTCTCATCGCCTCGAAGACCTCTTCGCTGCTCTGCGCCTCGGGCACATTCAGGTAGATCAGACTTCGATAACTGTTTTGAAAGAGATAGTATCGACATTGCAAAAAGTCATTGATGCCGCCAGTCATCAACGCCAGGAGCAGCTCCTTGAGAGAGCAGAAGAGACGCTCGAAAAGATGGACAAGCTCAGTCGCAGCCGACTGCCCGATGCTTCTCTGGTCGAGAATCTGCCGCTTGACAGCGATATAAGGAATGCGCTTACCGAGTATGATGATCATCGTCTGGCGGAAAATATGCGCGCCGGATGCAGCATCTATGAGATTCAAACATCGGTCGATCTGGAGTCTTTCGACAGGAAGCTGCGCACCATCAGAGAGCCTCTGGCCAGAGAAGGAGAGATTATCAGCATATTGCCCGTGCTCAAAGAGGGCCCCGGCCGAGAGATATTATTGCAGCTTATCTATGCGTCTCGATTGCAGAAGACTGAGCTGGACGTTCTGCTGTCCGGGCCCGTGGTCTCGCTGGCAGGAGCTTCAGTGCAATTGCTTGCATCAGGATCTGGAGCCGGGCAGGGGCCCTCGCCAGGATCATTCGACAATTCGCGATCAGAAATTGACGCTGAGCTTGCATTATCTGAGCCTGACATCTCAGGAGGAGAAAGAGCTTCAGCTAAATCTAGGTCCAGAATGGTTTCGTTAAGGCCGATCTTTGATCGCGCCTCGCTGGCGGCCGAGCAGCTTGCAGGTCAACTGGGAAAACGAGTCCGTGTGCGGTTTGAGGGCAGGGGATTGATCATCGAGCGGGCGATTGCTGAGCGGCTCTCCAGGGCGCTCACTCACATACTGCGCAACGCTGTCGATCATGGGATAGAGGTCCCATCAGAGCGACTTGCCCGTGGCAAGGCCCCTCGCGGCTGCATCTATATCAAAGCTGAAAGGCGCGGCGAAAAGATCTCCATTGTGGTTGAGGATGATGGTGCGGGAATTGATCCCGATCTCATCAAGGAGCGCGCCGTCGGCCTCGGCCTCAGCGATAACGCCGGCGCCCTCGGAGATGATGATTGCTTCAAGCTTCTGTTCAAGGTTGGATTCTCTACCAGATCAGAAGCGAACCTGATTTCCGGGCGAGGCATCGGGTTGAGCGTGGTTGAGAAGGCTTTAAAGGAGATTGGCGGAGAGATAAGCGTAAGGAGTCAGCGCGGCTCAGGAACCTGTTTTGAAATGATTGTCCCGGCCAGACTGGAAAAGAGCCAGGCGGATATGTTAAAGTCCGCCAGATAACTGTCTGAAAGAGTAGAACAACCTGTTAGGTTGTTCATGGCTTGGCAGATGGTTACTATCATTGGGCAGGCGCAACCTGACAGGTCGCGCTACATTGTTGTTCATGGCTTGGCAAATAGCTACTGTCGAGAATCAGGCGCAACCTGACAGGTCGCGCTACATTAAGAGTAAAACAAGGCGGTCAGGTTGTTCATAGCTCAGCAAATAGCTACTGTCGAGAATCAGGCGCAACCTGACAGGTCGCGCTACGTTGTTGTTCATGGCTTGGCAAATAGCTACTGTCGAGAATCAGGCGCAACCTGACAGGTCGCGCTACGTTGTTGTTCATGGCTCGGCAAATAGCTACTGTCGAGAATCAGGCGCAACCTGACAGGTCGCGCTACATTAAAATTCGATTATGGTTGTTACTTGTACAGGATGTAATGCTCGTTACCGGCTCGATTTGAATAAGGTCAAGACATCGAGAGCTTTGCTCCAATGTCCCAAGTGTGGCCGGAGATTCACTGTCTCAGTAACAGAAGAGGATCGATTACGCGATGCCTTGAGGGCGGCTCCGCCGCCTGCGCCTGAGAGAAAGCCAAGGGAACCTTTGTATTTCCCTGATATTCGCCTGCTCGTTGCCGATGAGCCGAGTTACTTGCGTGATACAATACTTGACTGCGCTAGTGAGCTTAAAACAGAGACTGTAGTTGTTGATGACGGTGAGGCTGCTCTTTCAGCCATTCAACAGTTCTCGCCCGATGTCATCATATTGGGAACCGCTCTTTCAAAAGTCTATTGCTTTGAGCTTTGCGAGCGCATTCGGGCTGATGAGAGGTTGAGTAATAGACGCATTATTTTGACAAGCATGCCTCACGAATCCAATCGCTTCAGGCGCACACCTGAGTATTTGCATGGCGCCGACGACCTGATTGAAGGTAGAGTTGAAAAGGCGGAAGTCGTGGCTCGCTTGCGCGAGCATATTAAAGCAGCACAGTACAACAGGCAGAAAAGGAGTGGGGATTGAATAAAGAGAGATATATTCTTGCGCTTGATCAAGGCACGACGAGTTCGCGGGCCATCTTGTTTAATGCTCAGGGCCAGATGCTCGCTGTCGCCCAGCGCGAATTCGAACAGATCTATCCTCGGCCAGGGTGGGTCGAACATAGAGCCGAAGACCTCTGGCAGAGCCAGATTGCTGTGGCGCGTGAAGCTCTGGATAGAGCAGGTGTCAGCGCCGAGCAGATTGCAGCAATGGGAATAACCAATCAGCGCGAGACCACTCTGATCTGGGAACGCTCGACTGGCAGACCCCTTCACAATGCCATCGTCTGGCAGTGCCGCCGCACTGCCGCTGATTGCGAGCGCCTCTGCAATGAAGGCCATAGCGCCCTGTTTCAGGAAAGGACCGGCCTGGTAGTAGATGCTTACTTCAGCGGGACGAAGATCAAATGGCTGCTCGACAATATCCCGGAAGCGCGCGAGCGAGCCAGAAGAGGAGAACTTGCCGCCGGAACAGTTGATAGCTGGCTCATCTGGAAGTTGACGGGCGGGCGACTGCACGTTACCGACTATTCAAACGCCAGCCGCACTCTGCTATTTAACATCCACACCTGCGATTGGGATGATCAACTGCTTGAGTTGCTCGATATTCCCCGCCAGCTATTGCCTGAAGTGGTGCCTTCGAGCGGGCACTTGGGCGAGACAGATAGAACTGTCTTAGGGGCCCCTATTCCAATCTCAGGCGTAGCCGGCGATCAACAGGCGGCGCTCTTCGGCCAGGCATGCCACAGCGCCGGCCTGGCTAAAAACACTTACGGCACAGGCAGCTTCTTGTTGATGCATACGGGCGCGAGCCCAGTTCTATCAAAGAATCGATTGTTGACCACAATTGCATGGAAGATTCAGGATGCAGAGGTAGAGTACGCGCTTGAAGGCAGCGTCTTTATCACCGGCGCGGCAGTTCAGTGGCTGCGCGATGGGCTGCGCATAATAGCGAGCGCGCCGGAAACTCAGGCGCTGGCCGAAGCTGTGCCTGACACCGGAGGGGTCTATTTCGTTCCCGCTTTCGTTGGCCTGGGGGCCCCTTACTGGGATAGCTCTGCGAGGGGAGCAATACTGGGATTGTCGCGCGGCACAACCAGGGAGCATCTGGCGCGCGCTACGCTTGAAGCAGTAGCTTATCAGAGCCGCGATGTGCTCGGAGCGATGGCCGCCGATGCCGGTCTCGATCTGGCGCAGTTGCGCGTTGATGGTGGGATGGTGGGCAATGATTTTCTTATGCAGTTCCAGGCGGATATACTGGGCGTGCCGGTTGTTCGTCCTGAAGTTACCGAGACAACAGCCCTGGGAGCTGCTTATCTGGCCGGCCTCGCTGTCAACTATTGGGAGAGCCAAGATAGTATCGCTGCACAGTGGAGAGCAGAGCGGTTGTTTGAGCCAAAGCTGGAACGAGCCAAGGCCGAAGAGCTTTATAATGGATGGAAGCGGGCCGTTGAACGCACAAGAGGATGGGCGGCTTGACCAAGCATCGGCAATTTTTGCAAAAGGGCAAAAATTGCTGATGTCCAGATTGTGATATAATCGGGTGCACCCGATAGTTAGTGAAGGAGACAAATATGAGTGGGATGAAGTTTCGGCGCATATGCACAAGTTGTGACTCAACTTTCTTTACGCCTGATCGCAAAGCGAGTGTTTGCCCTAAATGCATGAGGAAACGCGGGCAAGCTCAGGCAACCAGCCCTGTGCCTCGGTTCGCGGGGAAGGCTCAAAGCCAGCCAGCTCACACCGCGCCATCTATGAAGCCGCGATTGCGCAAGCCAATAAAGAAATTGAAAGAACCGAGAGCGCCCAAGCCGCCTAAAGCCAGGGCGCTTACTGACGAGTTGCGCGCGCGCATACTGGAGGCGTATGAAACCATGAAGAGTAGCCCTGAACCATTGCGGGTAATTAACGCGCAAATATCTGAGAAGCTCTGGGTCAAACGTGGGCTTGTGATGCAGGCTATTAATGAAGCTAATGCCAGACGTGAGCTGCCGCTGGATCAGCAACTCAATGATGATCAGAAGAAGATTGTTATAGAGAATTTCAGCAAATTCATTGAGGACTGCATCCGCCCGCCGGATGGAAGGCATCGCACTCTGGCAGCGCAACTGGGCGCTTCCGTATCAGCAGTCAGACAGGCGAGAAGAGAGTGGTTCAAAGCTCAGTGGGGCAATGCTCCTGATCTGACGCGCGAACAGCTCTTCAGCATAGAGAAAGCCTACTGGGCCGAACTTAAATCGCGACGACTGCCGCTCAAAGAGATGCCAGGCGTGATCGCCAGCAAATTGGGCTTTACTCCATTTCAAGTGATGATGTGGATCGACCAGCTACATGATAATGAAAATCTCCTCGCTTCAGTCCCTGATCCTACTGAAGAACAGCGGGCCGCTATAATAGACGCTTATCATAAGTACCTTGTTTCGGAAAAACCACCCGAAAACGCTCTGCACAAGACCATAGGAGAAGCAGTTGGGGTGACTCCTCGGCAGGTGCATAAGGTTCTGCTGCGCTATCGTAACCATCAGCGCGCTACCTATAGCGTTGTAACTCGTTAGTGAACACCCTCTCCCCTGGCTTGTGCGAAGTTGAATGCTTCAGTTGACCGTCTTGAACCAGCCGCAAGCCGCCGTTCTTGAGAGCGAGCTACTGAGGCGTAGTGAGGCTGTCAAGCGATACTGGAGGCACAAAAGGGATTCTGAAGGTGTTCGTTTTTCGGCTAATGCCTGTGTAGCTCGCCACAAGCGAGAAACTGCCGGGTTTTAATCTGCGCAGAGTGTCACAACTTGGCAACTGTCGAATTCATCAAACGGGCGTTTGATACTTCCAGTCGAGAGGAGAAAATACTTATGAGAAAGAAGATCATCTATTTGGCGTTGGCTGCGTTGTTAAGCCCGTTTCTGGCGTCGGGCGAGATTGCTCAGGCTCACTGGCAGGATGGCGAATTCTATTGGGTCGGTTCTGTTAGGGGAACCGGTTACATCTATATCCGTGATGATCAAGTTGAATATCGCAATGACTACAATGGCAGTTTTCGCAACACCCGCCATCGCTTCACTGCCGAGCTGCCTCGCCGAGATGTCAGGCTGGATCTGGATGTCCGGCGCGGCAACAGGAACAACGTCCGTATTGTTCAGCATCCATCCAGCGACAACCGCTATGTTGCTATCATACGAATAGACAATCTCGACCGCTTCTATGAAGACTATGAACTGGTGCTGAGATGGAGAGAGAGAGGGTTTTTCGATGATCCATTCTCGCGCGATAGCAGGCGAGACGGCTCAATTCAGAGATTTCACTGGCAAGGAAATGTGGATGGCACAGATGTGCTGCGCATAGTCCGCCGACGAGTTGATATAGAACACCGCGAGGCCCTGCCGATCCAAAACCAGGATTATTCTTTCACTGCTCCATTGCCGCAACATGATGTAGATGTGCGGTTGGAAAATGTTCAAGGGCGCGGTCGCGTGAGGCTCATTGAGCAGCCTCGCCGTTATAATAACTATACAGCGGTATTGCTTATCGAGGACCCCCAGGCGGGAGCCAGCTTTTACTCCTTTGATCTCTTCTGGGAGGATGAACATAGGCACGATGATGACTACCCGTATGACAGGCGCGAAACTGACAGGCGCGGGCGTCAGTATGATGCTGACGAATTCTTCAGTTGGAGCGGTCGCGTTGACGGCTCATGCAATATCTACATTCGCGGGCGCAATGTGGAGATTCGCACTCTGTCAGGAGCATCTACCATTGAATACTCTCATAACTTCACATCTCCACTGCCCGACGGCGCAGTCACGGTGAATATCTTTGATGGTCGCGGGCGCGGGCGGATCCTTTTAAAGGAGCAGCCAAGCGCGTCTAACAACTTTACTGCGGTGATATGGATTGAGGATCCGAAGGGCGGATCGGATGATTACAGTTTCCGCTTAGGATGGTCGGGGCGCGATGCCCGCCGCCTGACCGGCCAGAGAGATGATCGCGATTACGACCGGCCAACTACTCTGGCGCTCACCTGGAGCGGGCGCGTTGATGGCCGTGACATAATTCGCATCAGCGGGAGCAGTCTCCATATAGATCACATTGAAGCTCAGCCGATAACAGACGCGCAGTTTAATTTCTACAGACCTCTGCCGAGGAGAAATATCGATGTGGTGGTTAACAAGCGCAGGGGCCGAGGCGCGGTGCGCATCCTGGAACAACCATCGCGAGCGAATAATTTCACGCTCAGCGTCGAGATTAATGACAGTAGAGGCGGATCGGATTATTACCAGCTTGAGTTTTATTGGTGAGACATAACCCTTTAATGACAGAGATATTTTTCGGTTCGGGCGCTGAGGGGCCCTCAAAGCAGATTGAAAATAGAACTGTTTTGCCGGCCCATTAGCGCCCGAACCTGCGTCTGTCTTCTTCTCTAATGGTTATAGATAAGGTGAAAGATATGGCTAGCATTTTGCCGACCAGTGTAGTTGGCTCTTATTCCTGGCCATCCTGGGTGTGGACTGCTCTCGATGCTGCGCGGCGCGGCGAGCTTGGCCCTGCCGATCTGCAAGAGGTGCAGGATGATGCGGTGGATACTGCTCTGAGAGATCAAGAAGATGCTGGAGTTGATATTGTGTCCGATGGAGAGATGCGCCGCATCGGGTTCTTTACTGCCGAGTTCTATAGCCGACTGACAGGCGTGCGGCCGCTTGAGCCGGATCGCAAGAAGGGGCCAGCGGGGCACGACCAGCAGCATCGCTTTGAGGTGCTGGAACCGATTGGGGCCCCCAACGGGCTGGGGGTCGTGGCCGAATACAGGTACGCCCGCAGCCGCACCAGCAAGCCGCTCAAGGTGACGATTCCAGGGCCATTTACTCTCTCAGGCCGGTTGCAAACAGGTCAGGTCTACAAGCACAGGAATGAGATAGCCTGGGCATTCGTGCCGATAATCAACGCGGAGCTTAAAGCCCTGGTAGCCGCTGGAGCCAACTTCATTCAGATCGATGAGCCATCCACAGCAGTTCATCCCTCCAGCCAGGCCGATACAGTTGAGCTATTTAATAGCGCCATTGCTGGCGTTAATGTCCGGCTGGCAGCGCATCTTTGCTTTGGGAACTATGTAGGTAGGCCCCTGGCTAAACGCAGCTACGCGCCGATACTCGATTGCATGCTGCAATTTAAGGTCGATCAATTGGTGCTGGAATTCGCTAATCGGGAGCTGGCTGAACTATCGTTGTGCCGCGAGATAGCAGCAAGCAAGGAAGTGGCAGTTGGGCTGGTCGATGTGAAGAACTATTACATAGAGACGCCGGAAGATGTTGCTGAGCGTATTGGTAAGACATTGGAGTATGTTCCGGCTGAGAAGCTCACTATTGTGCCTGATTGTGGTTTTAGCCAGACGGCGCGCTGGGCAGCGCGGGCCAAGCTGAAAGCTATGGTAGCAGGCACGCGCCTGGTGCGAACGGAACTTGGTGTAAACTGAGTTCGATATACAGGAGAGATTGGCAGGGAACAGGCCCACTACTGAACAGAGATTAACGCAGCAGAGCCTGCTGCTTGAGCCACTTGAGCAAATCCTTCTCGCTCTTGAAATCCATTAGAGCTTCGCCCAACGCCTCAAGCTGCTCGGCATTGAGCTTCTTTATCTGATT
>Ga0073934_10004127_pt1 | contig 24781 bp, 17 predicted proteins | sample LarsenN4metaG_FD_76834 | JGI IMG/M metagenome (GOLD analysis project Ga0073934, IMG submission 76834) | Hot spring sediment bacterial and archeal communities from British Columbia, Canada, to study Microbial Dark Matter (Phase II) - Larsen... ... | reverse complement strand
ACCAGCATTCGATGTGATAACTTGCGCCGCACTCCGGGCATACAAGTATGTCTTCTTTTGTTTTAATATTCGAATGACAGTATTGGCAAATTTTCTTTATGTCTGCTTTGTTTTCATCCATAAAATATTGCTCTTATTTATGTAAATGCATAGTCAAACGTTTTAAAGAGCAGAAATATTCCGAGTGCAATTAAAATTATTCCTACGACTACGTTAATTATATTAAGAGTAACCGGCTTTATTTTATGAGCATTTCTTGAGATGAGATAAACCAATGTCCAGAACCACAATATTGTTCCCGCAAGAACTCCGGTAGCATAGAGGAAGCCGGATAAAACGTTTCCATCAATCACATTATAACTTTTAAGATATCCGACAATTGCAATCCATGATGCGGGAAGTGTAACAGACGAGAGGCATGAAAGCACGCCAGTCATAAAGCCATAAAAAACAGCCGAATTTGTTTTTTTAATTTTTTCAGTTTTTATTATCTTTGAAATTTCTTTTTCTTCCTTTTCGCGGATTTGCTTTGTTACTTCTTCAAGTTCTTCAATCTCGGTTTCAATCGGTTTATCATTTTTAAAAGATTTATTTTTTATCATTTTAAAACCAAGTATAAAAACCACAAGACAACCAACAATTGTAATTCCCATTTTAAAGTAACTCTCATTATCTGCGATGAATATATTCACTGCCTCAGGGACAAGGGATTTCAGTAATGAAACACCTCCATACGCAACGAGTATATAAAACATATCAACTGTACCGGCACCGGCGCCGATTGCAATTCCTTCCGCTTTCTGATTTTTAAATCCTTTGGCAATAACGGCAAAATTGGTAGGACCTATCGGAGGTGCTGAGAGCAAATATCCTGAAATTAAACCTGCAATTAGAGCTATTATCAAATATCAGTATTAAAAATTAATAAAGTTCCATAATTTAATTATAAAGCAAAAATATTTCAATAATATTACAATTGTAATAAAAAATATTACGGTATTCATTTTTTAACTGTGAATCCGGGTAACACTGATAATTCCCTTGTGAGTGGAGAGTTTTTCTATGATAGAATTTAGCTGTTTTACATTTTCAACAGTAAAAATAATCGTACCTTCAAAAAGTGAACCTTTTGTAAAAATGTTTACACTTCTTATATTCCTTTTAAAATTCTTTGAAATCACTTCGGTTATTTCGTTCAGAAGTCCGGGCATATCTTCGCCTATTAATTTAATACCACCGGTAAAATCCGATATTCCTGCTTCACCCCAGTTTACATCAACGATCCTGTTGGGGTCCATTAAATATAAATTTACTATATTATTACAGTTTTTCCTGTGTATCTTTATTCCTTCAGTCTGGGAAATATACCCAATAACTTCATCACCGGGAATCGGATTACAGCATTTTGCGAATTCATATTTCAAGCCCTTTATATATGTCATATCTCCATCTTTACCTATTGATATGCCTTCTGAAGTTGACCTTGCAGTTTCAACAAATTTTTCGAGTATCTCACTCTCTCCCGGTTGCTTTGCACTTTCATTTTTCAGCTCGCCAATTACCTTATTCTTATCTTCTAAATAAGTTATAACTTCCTCGAGTTTATTTTCATCTTTAGCAATATCGAAATAGAAATCAGATAAATATTTATACCTGAATTTCTTTATGACTTTTTGTAAGTCATCTTCACTTATATGTATCTTATGCTTTTTGAATTTTTTTTCAAGTAATTCCTTTCCTTTTGAGGATATCAACCTGCGTTCGGTGTTGAAATATTTCTTGATATCCTGTTTTGCTTTATTGGTTACTACAAATTTTTCCCAATCCAGTTTCGGTGTCTGATTTTTTGATGTTAATATCTCGACCTGACTACCGCTTTTTAAAGGTGTATCTATACTTACGATTTTGCCGTTTACTTTTCCGCCTATTGTGTGTAGCCCGATCTCAGTATGAATTTCGAATGCGAAATCAAGGATTGTTGCACCCTGCGGCAGAATTATCAAATCACCTTTCGGAGTAAAACAGTATATTTCGTCCTGATATAAATTCAGTTTGAATGATTCAAGCAACTCCTCAGATGGAACTTCATCTTTTGCAGCATTCTCAATAGTTTCTCTTATCCATTTCATCCACTGCTCAAGATTTTCATCTGTTATTTTCATCCCTTCTTTGTATTTCCAGTGTGCGGCAATTCCTTTTTCCGCGACTTCGTGCATTTCCCTTGTTCTAATCTGTACTTCAACAAGTTTACCCTCATTACTTATTACTGTTGTATGAATTGACCTGTATCCGTTTTTCTTTGGAAGGGAAATGTAATCTTTTATTCTTTCAGGTACTGCAGTGTATATTTCCGATAACATTCCAAGAACGGAATAGCAATCATATTTATTTTCTGTATCAAGAATTATTCTCACAGCAAACAAATCATAAATTTCATCAAATGATTTCACCCTCGTCTGAAGTTTTCTGTAAATACTGTAAAGATGTTTTGCCCTGCCATAAATCTCAAATTTGAATCCTTCTTTCTTCAGGGTTTCTTTTATGGGCTCAATAAATTTGTTTATAAACTTTTCGCGTTCCCTTTTCTTCTCCTTAAGTTTTTTTGCAAGTTCGTCGTATGTTTTCCTGTCGAGGTATTTGAATGATAAATCTTCGAGCTCAGTTTTTATCGCAGATAAACCGAATCTATTTGCAAATGGTGCAAATATCTCAAGAGTTTCTTTTGCAATTCTGTATTGCCTTGCAGGCGGTAAAAATTCAAGGGTTCTGAGATTGTGAAGCCGGTCTGCAAATTTTAATATGATTATTCTTACATCTGATGTCATTGAGAGCAAAAGCTTTTTATAAGACTCAACTGCCTTTACTTCGTAATTTTCAAAAATTCCTTCAATCTGCGTTGCACCATCAACTAATTCCGCAACCTGTTTGCCAAATTCAGCTTCAATATCTTTTATTGTAAACTTAGTGTCCTCTACCACATCGTGTAGCAATGCTGAAGCTATTGTTACATCGTCTATCGGTATTTCTCTGGCAATTATCATTGCAACTTCATAAGGGTGAGTAATATATGGTTCTCCGGAAGCCCGCTTATCGTTTTTATGAGCTTCGAGTGCAAAACGATAAGCATTTGTTATAAGAGATTCGTTAACCTTTGAGGGTAAATTTCTCTTTGCTGCTGAAATCAGTTCATCGAGTTTTTTTCTGTGAAAATTACTGAACATTTCGTTCCTTACAAAATTATTTTCAGGTACGTTTTCTTAACGTACCTGCTAATTTAATAATTACCCTTTAAGTTCCAAAATACCTGTCACCTGCGTCACCAAGTCCCGGCAATATATAACCTGATGTATTCAGTTTTCTGTCAATCGCAAGTGAATAAACTTTTACATTAAAAGTTTTATCCGGAAAATGCTTTTTCAAAGAATCAAGTCCTTCGGGAGCAGTAATAATTGAAACCAATGTTACTTCCTTAATACCTTTGTCTTTCAAAAGATTTAAAGCCGCAATTGAACTTCCGCCTGTAGCAATCATTGGATCTATCATATATATCTTTGCAGACTTTTTATTTTTTAATTTTGGGAACTTAAAATAATATTTCACCGGCTCAAGAGTTGCTTCATTCCTGTAAATCCCTACGTGTGATACCATTGCATCGGGATATATATTCAAAAAACCATTCAGCAATCCGAGACCAGCCCTTAATATCGGCATTATCACCACTTCTTCATTTATAACTTCACCTTTTGTCGCTTCAAGCGGAGTCTTGATATTTACCTTCTTCGTTCGCAGATTTGAATACGCAAAACTCGCAAGAATATACGAGAGTTTATCAAGCGTTGACTTAAACAACCTGTCTTTTGTATTCTTATCACGCAAGGTTGTCAGATATGCCGAAGCTAATGGATGTTCTACAATTGCAAAATCTATCATCTTTTAAACTTTAATACATTTCAAGTAATACTTTTACTATGTCCTCTTTTTCAGATGAGGCAGATTGACTGCCCTGTGAAATCTTTATTTTTGTTTTAAGACTTTTTGTTGTCTCTTTTCTTTTAATACATCCTTTTGTAATGTTGAAGTCAATATTACCGCTTCCTTCACCGGTTGCATCTTCGAGCTTGAATGTTACACCTTTTTCCTTAAATGTATTTTCAAGTATTTTGAAATCTAATTTTGCATTAATACCTATGATTGTTCCATCCGGCTGATTATCAATTTTTGTTACTGTGTATTTCAGGACATTCTCCGAGGGAAATGCTCCCATTTGTGCCTTTTGAGTATATGACCATGATGAGTCCTTATAAACTTCATTTTCCGGAAACATCTGGAATGCCGATTGAAGTATTTCTTTTAACTGAGGTTCGACTTCCTCTTTTATCATTGATTTATATTGCGGCTTGAGTGTATCTCCATACTCCTTAAATATAAAATCAAAAATTCCTTCAAGGTCAAGAATATGTGTTACTTCACCATTCGGGCTTACCCTGACTTTAAAATCCCTGCCAACAAGTGCATTATATGTTATAAAATCAGGCATTTTGTAAACTGAATCTTTAACATTTGAGTTATATACCATCGAGATTGATGAATCCGGCTTTGAGATTGAATAATTAATTTTAATACTGTCATATTTTATCTTATATACAGCTACTCCTGATTCGTTTATTTCAGCAACTTCCTGTGAATAAAACATTTCCATTATCTGACTGGAAGTAATTTTTTCATCTTTTGTTAAAGCTGATTTTTCAGATGACTGCTGGTCAAGTTTGAATTTATAATTAAACTTATCTCCTTGTTTGGGCTTCATTTTAAGAGAAACTTTTTCACCCTTATCATCTTTCTTTATTAAATCTGAGTTTCTTGTATCTGCTTTATTTTCTCCGGTTCCTTCACCGGTTTTCTTATCGCAACTCTGGAATACAATTGCTAATACAAATAATAGCACTACAAAATACGAATACTTTTTAATCATTACTTTTATTTTATTAAGGTTAATATATTATTAAAATATACTATTATTAATTCGCAGTTTCAAAGCAATATTCTGTGTATTATTTTTCTACAAACATTTGACTCCTGACGGAGTCGGAATACATTCAATCCCATTTCTACAAACATACGACTCCTCACGGAGTCAAAAACGAAAGAACAGGAACCCCGTCAGGGGTTCAATGTTTGTAGAAAGAGAGAATACAAAGCTGACCTCGTAGGGGTCATACGTTTTCCAATTGAAAAATAATTTTAAATTAATTAACTTATTTATTCTATAAAAGGGCGATTAGCTCAGCTGGTTAGAGCACTTCGTTTACACCGAAGGGGTCTGAGGTTCGAATCCTTAATCGCCCACAAACCCCTCCTCTTAAATATTATATCTATAAACATTTGCATTGAATTATGAAAAAAGTATTTTCATATTACGCAATATTATAGAATATCATTTTATAAATCTTACCCTATAGAGTATGAAATTAGCAAAAAGAATGGAGAGACTCGGAACAGAAACAGCATTCGAAGTCCTCGCAAAAGCAAAAAAACTTGAAGCCGAAGGTAAAAGCATTATTCACCTTGAAATCGGCGAACCGGATTTTGACACACCGGATAATATCCGCGAAGCAGCTATTAAATCTTTAAGAGCAGGCGATACTCATTACACCCCATCACCCGGTATTGTTGAACACAGGAAAGTTATAGCTGAATATATGTCAAGAACACGCGGACTTGATTTTACAATGGATGAAGTAATAGTTACACCTGGCGGAAAACCAATAATGTTTTTTGCAATACTTGCACTTGTTGATGAAGGCGATGAAGTAATTTATCCAAACCCCGGATTTCCTATTTATGAATCTATGATTAATTTCGTCGGTGGGAAGGCAATTCCTATTCCTTTAAGAGAGGAGAAAGAATTTGCTTTCGATATTGAAGAATTCAGAAAGCTTGTAACCGATAAGACAAAGCTGGTAATATTAAACTCTCCCCAAAATCCTACAGGCGGTATCTTAACGAAAGATGATTTTACAAAGATTGCCGATGTCCTTAAAGATAAAGATTGCTGGATTCTCAGCGATGAGATTTACAGCAGACTTATTTTTGAAGGGGAGCATTTCAGTATCGCTCAGATTCCCGGATTTAAAGAAAGAACTATTATTTTAGACGGATATTCAAAGTATTACGCTATGACCGGCTGGAGAGCAGGTTTCGGAGTTATGAATAAAGATTTAGCTCCTCATATTGCAAAACTTATGACAAACAGCGTTTCCTGTACCAATGCATTCGTTCAAAAAGGTTGTATCGAAGCCCTGACTGGTCCTCAGGATTCTGTTGATAAGATGAGAGAAGAATTTCTCGCAAGGAGAGAAATTATCGTTGACGGTTTAAATTCAATTAAAGGATTCTCATGCATTATTCCTCACGGTGCTTTTTATGCATTCCCGAATATAACAAAGACAGGAATGACGGCAAGAGAGCTAAATGACCATCTCTTGTATAAAGCAGGCGTTGCCTCACTTGCCGGAACTGCATTCGGAGAATACGGCGAAGGATACCTGAGGTTCTCTTATGCGAATTCAAGAGAAAACATAAAAGAAGCCATTAAACGTATAAAAGAAAATATTGCATGGTAATATAAATTAAAATGGATTTCAGGATAAGGGGCTGTTAATATATTCAACAGCCCTCTCTTTTACAGGGTTTTGACTTTTATAATCTCTTTATTAAACTTATTTTGATTTTTTATGAGAACTGATTTTTTAATAATTGGCAGTGGAATTGCAGGTCTTTCCCTCGCTTTGCGTCTAAGCAAATTCGGAAAAGTAATTATAATTACCAAGAAAAAGAAAGCCGAATCTAATACAAATTATGCTCAGGGAGGAATAGCTTCTGTACTCGGTTCAGATGATAACTTTGAATTGCACATTAAAGATACCATTGAATGTGGCGGAGGACTCTGTAATATTGATGCAGTAAGAAAAATTGTTACTGACGGACCTGGTATTATATACGACCTGCTTGAACAGGGGGTAAGGTTTTCTAAAGACAGCAAAGGGAGATTAAAACTCGGTAAAGAAGGAGGTCATTCGCGTAGCAGAATAGTTCACGCAAAAGACCTTACAGGAAAGGAAATAGAGAGAGCTTTACTTTATGGAATATCAAAAAACAGGAATATTAAGATTTTTGAATACTTTTTTTCAATAGATTTACTTACTGATAAAAATATACAGAATAAAATCAAGAAAAAGGAAAAGTCTTGTTATGGTATATATGCACTGAACGTAAAAACCAATAAGGTAGTAAAAATTATTTCACGGAAAACTATTATTGCAACAGGCGGACTTGGTCAGGTATATCTGCATACAACAAATCCAGCTATTGCTACTGGCGATGGTTTCGCAATGGGCTATAGAGCAGGATGTGAACTTGCAAATATGGAATTCGTTCAGTTTCACCCTACTTCATTATACGAAAGCGAAATTAACATTGATTCTCAGGTATTCCTTATATCCGAAGCAGTAAGAGGTGCAGGTGCAGTTTTCAGGTTGAAAAACGGTAAGGAATTTATGCACAAATACGACAGCCGTAAATCCCTTGCGCCGAGAGATGTTGTAGCAAGAGCAATTGATTCTGAGCTTAAAAAAAGCGGAGATCAGTATGTACACCTTGACTGCACTCCTATAGGCAAAAAAGTAAAATATGAATTTCCCCATATCTACAAAAATTGTCTCGAAAGAGGTATAGATATAACAAAAGATATGATTCCGGTAGTACCCGCCGCACATTATGCATGCGGAGGAATAAAAACAGACCTTGAGGGAAAAACAAACATAAAAAATCTTTTTGCGTGCGGAGAGGTAGCAATGACAGGAGTTCACGGCGCCAACCGTCTTGCATCGAACTCACTTCTTGAAGCAGTTGTATTTGCAGACTCAATATACAACACAATAGCAAATGAATTAAAAACAGAAAACGGCAAGAAAAATTTCAGAACAAATCTGAAAACTATAGAAGATTCAATTTTAAACTGGACAGATGACGGGACAGAAAATGCAGAAGAGAGAATTTATTTTTCACACGATAAACGCGAGATCAAGGAATTAATGAGCGATTATGTCGGAATAGTCAGAAGTATAAGCCGTCTCGAACGGGCAATGCGGCGAATTAAAATGTTACGTGAAGAGATAAAGGAGTTTTATTATAAAACAAAGGTTACTGTTGAACTTCTTGAGCTGAGAAACCTTGTAACAGTAGCTTACATCATCATCAAATCAGCAATGGAGAGGAAAGAATCACGCGGTTTACATTATATGCTTGATTTCCCGGAACGTGATGACAAAACATATTTGAAAGAAACAATTTTAAAGAAAAAGTGAACAATATTTTGAGACCAGAAATTTCTGTAGTCATAGTAGTATGGAATAGCGAAGATGAAATTGCCGAATGCCTGAAGTCAGTTTTTTTTGACAGAAAAGGCAATAGAAAAGAATATATAGAGACGATTGTTATTGATAATTTTTCGCAGGATAATTCTGCAAAATCTATTCAGGCATTTAAGGATTGTTACCCGGACCTCAATATTAAATTAATAGCCAACAAAGAGAATCTTGGTTTCACACGCGGTGCTAACCAGGGGTTGAAAATTGCATCCGGTGAATATGTTATGTTGCTTAATCCGGATACAGAAATATCTGACAATGCTATCGAAAAACTTGTCAGATTTATCAGAGAAAATGAGAACACTGGCGCAGTTGCTCCCCAACTCGTTTTTCGTAGTAAAGATATTCAGCACTCATGCAGAACTTTCCCAAAGTACCGGGATATGTTCTCAGAGTTAACAATGCTCTCAAAACTATTCCCGAAAAGCAAGTTCTTTTCAAGGTGGAAAATGCAGTATTTTGACCATAACTCCACCCGGGAAGTTGACCAGCCAATGGGTGCCGCACTGATGATGCCTTCAAAAATACTAAAAGAAGTTGATTTTCTTGATGACAGGTTTGATATGTTTTTCAGCGATGTTGACCTATGTAAAAAAATTCGTGACAAAGGATATAAAATATTTTTCTACCACGAGGCACAGGTTCTGCACAGGAAAGGCACAAGCGTTTATAAAAACCGTTCTTATATGATTCGATTATGGAACAATGACTGCATTAAATATTTTAAAAAACACAATTTTAATTATATTTTATTCCCTGTTTTAAGCATAGCTCTAAGACTCTCCGGCTATATCAGAATGATTTTTGACAGATAGTTTACAGGAAATAGCTGATTTTAATTTTTAAAACTAATTGAACGCAGTTTTTGTTATCTTAATTGAATTTATAATTGTTAATTAAATCGTTAAATTTGTATAAATTTAATTAATTGATATGGAAAATCTCTCACATAGAGAGAAAGAAGTATTAAAGTACGTAGTAGAAAACTTCATTAAATCGGCTTCTCCGGTTGGTTCGAGGTCAGTATCAAAACAAACTGGTCTGAACCTCTCATCAGCCACCATTCGCAATGTTATGAGCGATCTGGAAGAGCTCGATTTACTTTCTACTCCTCATACTTCAGCAGGAAGGATTCCAACTGATAAAGGATTGAGATTTTATGTTAATTCTCTGATGGAAAAGCGTGACCTGAAGAATTCCGAGATGGAAATGATTAAAAACCAGTTTGAGGATATGAAAACAGGAAACATCGAAGAAGAAAACCTATATATTGAAACTTCCAGAATACTCAGCAGTATTTCTCATCAGCTTTCCGTAGTAACACAACCTTTTCTGAGCACAGGAATATTTGAAAAGATTGATATGATGCAGGTTTCTTCAAGCAGGGTTCTCGTAATTTTAAATATTAAGTCCGGCTATGTAAAAACGGTAATTATGGAAATTGAAGGAGAAATAACAAGAAACTGCCTTGAAGGTATAACAAGAATACTAAATGAAAGACTATCGGGATTGCCCCTTAAAGAAATCAAAGAGACATATTCAGAAAGACTACACGGAGTAAAAGACGAGGAACCTGAACTGGTACAGCTTTTTATAAATTCTCTCGATAAGATGCATTCAGAGGAAGAGAAAGGTAATATTGTACACATTGGCGGAACCGGTGAAATAATAAATCAGCCGGAATTCGAAGACCCAAAAAGTTTCAGAAATATAATTCATATAGCAGAAAATAAAAATCTCGTTCTTCATATTTTTCAGCCAGTTGAAGGCGGAGTTAATATCTCTATCGGTAAAGAAAATCAGGATCAGAAATTAAAGGATTACAGTGTTATATATTCCTCATATAAAATCGGCGATATGTCAGGAAATATCGGTATAATCGGTCCTAAAAGAATTAATTACAGCAAGATGGTTTCGCTGATAGAATATATTTCCAATTTAATTTCCGAGTCATATTCCTGATATGAAAAGATTATTTAAGTTCGGGATAATTTTTAAAAAATAAATTAAAACGTAATTATGTTTAATATGAAAAATAACAAAGAGAAAAAAGAACTGAAAAATAACGGACAAACTCCAGATAAGGGAAAAGATACCTTACAGGAGCAGACAAATCAGGAACCATTAAAGCAGGAAGAACCAGAAATTGATGAGACTGCCAAACTAAAATCAGAGATTGAGAAATTAAAGGATACACTATTAAGAAAGGTTGCTGAATTTGAAAATTATAAGAGAAGAACAGACGCTGAAATTTCCAATTACTTAAAGTATGCCTCTGAAAAAATAATAAAGGAACTTCTTCCTGTATATGATGATATGATAAGGTCTAAGGAATCCATAGAAAAGGGTGAGACAAAAGATTTTGAAACACTTAAAACCGGATTCATTTCAATCTCAGATAAATTCAGGGCTATTATGGAAAAAGAAGGTCTTAAAGAAATTGATGTAACCGGAAAGCAATTTGATGTAGAAACCTGTGATGCATTGATGCAGATACCAAATCCCGATGTAGAACCAAATACAGTTCTGGAAGTTGTGGAGAAAGGATATTATCTTAAAGATAAAATAATAAGACATGCAAAAGTATTAGTTTCATCAGAAGTACCAGAACCGGAAAAAAACAATGAGGAAGGTAAATAATGACAAAACGTGATTTTTATGAAATACTTGGTGTTAATAAAAATTCATCACAAGACGAAATCAAATCTGCCTACAGAAAACTTGCGATGAAATATCATCCGGACAGGAATCCGGGAGACAAAGAAGCGGAAGAAAAATTCAAGGAATGCGCTGAGGCATACGAAGTATTATCAGACCCTGAGAAAAGAGCAAGATATGACAGATTTGGACATCAGGGAGTGAACCAGGGCGGATATCAGGGCTTTGGAGATATAAACGATATATTTTCAAGGTTCAGCGACATATTCGGAAGTTTTGGAGGAGGAAGTATCTTTGATGACTTTTTCGGCGGAGGTACTTCGAGAAGACAAAGAAGGCAGGGCGTTCCGGGGAATGACCTAAAAATCAATCTCAAACTAACGCTTGAAGAAATCGCAGAAGGCATTGAAAAAACGATTAAAGTAAAAAGATTTAAACAATGCAGTGCTTGTAATGGCACAGGAGCAAAAACCGGCAGCGGATATGTTTCATGCCAAAACTGCAATGGCAGCGGAGAAATCAGACAGGTTTCGAGATCACTTTTCGGACAGTTTGTAAATGTATCTGAATGTCCGCATTGCGGAGGGGAAGGAAGAATAATAAAAGAAAAATGCGAAGCATGCACAGGTTCAGGAAGGGTAAAATCGGAAAGTACTATCAAAGTAAATATTCCCGCCGGTGTAAGTGAAGGGAATTATATACCTCTCAGGGGACAAGGTGATGCTGGAATCAGAGGCGGACAGACAGGAGATTTATATGTATATATTCAGGAAGAAAAGCATAAATATTTTCAGCGGGTTGAAGATGATATAATATATGATTTAGAAATTAGTATTCCGGAAGCAATTCTCGGGGCTACAGTTGAAGTGCCTACTCTTGATGGCAAAGCGAAATTAACAATAGAGCCGGGTACATTTGCGGGAACAATCTTAAGAATGGATAAAAAAGGCATCAGACACCTTAACGGTTATGGCAGAGGCAGTCAGTTAAACAGGGTAAATATTTATATTCCTAAAAAAATCAATTCAAAAGAAAAGGAAATGTTGAGGGAATTGATGAAATCCGAAAATTTCAAGCCCGGGTCGAAACAAAAAAGTGAAAAAGGTTTTTTTAAAACTGTATTTGATTAATCATGCACGAATACACAGGCGCAATACATATGCATTCAACTTTTTCAGACGGTACAGGTAAACCGGATGAAATAGCAGGTTTTGCAAGCGAAGTAGGTTTGGATTATATAATACTCACAGACCACAATAACATCGGTGCTAAAACTTTCGGATTTGAAAAATGGTACGACGGAACTATGATGATTGTCGGCTATGAGCTAAATGATCTCGGTAACCGTAATCATTACCTTGTATTTGGGCTTGATAAACTCGTAGGTACTTTCAAAGATATTGGTAATAATGAACTCGGATGCGAACTCAGCGTAAAAGAATATGTCAGGCAGGTAAAAGATCTCGGAGGTACAGGTTTCATAGCACACCCGTTTGAAAAAAGGAATCATTTCCCTGAACATCCGCCTTATCCATGGACATACTGGAATACTGATTATTTCGACGGCATTGAAATCTGGAATCACATGAGCGAATGGGTTGAAGATCTCAACGACAAAAACAAATTTCAGAGATTTTTACATCCGCTTAAATCCATTGTTCAACCGTGCAAAGAAGCAGTACAAAAATGGGACGAGCTGAACAAAAAAAGAAAGGTGGTTGCTATTGGCTCAGTAGATGCTCATGCGCATAAGCAGAGCTTTCTCGGTTTTTATAAAGTTGAAGTATTTCCATACAAAGTCCTGTTCAAATCCATAAGGACAAATGTAATTCTCGACGAAGAGATTAAAAAGAATGACATGCAGTCATTTGAACATTTTAAGAATCTTATAATTAAATCTCTTAGAGAAGGAAGATCATATATAACCAACAGCTACTGGGGCGACGCAAGAGGATTCAGGTTTTTTGCAGAATATAACAACGAAATTTATGAACTCGGGGATGAAATTATATATGACACATCAGCCAGTAAAAAAATTGTATTCAGAACTTACGCTCCGAAGGATGTTACTCTGAAGTTCGTAAAGAATGGAATTTGTATTGATGAATGTACAGGGACTGGTGGTGTATGGGACGTTGACGAATCCGGAAATTACAGGGTTGAATGCTGGCTTGGGGACAAAGCGTGGATTTTTTCTAATCATATCAGAGTTTTAAACAGCTTATGAAATCTATTCATTCCAATTGTGGAGTATTTGGCATATTTAATCACCCTGAAGCCGCAATATTAACATATTACGGATTACATACATTACAACACCGCGGACAGGAGTCAGCAGGTATAGTAACTTCTGAGTATCTGCCATCTGAAAAAAGATACAGATTTAATATACATAAGGATTTTGGATTAGTCCTGAATATTTTTGCCAACGAAAAAATATTTACAGATATTCTTAAAGGCAAATCAGCAATAGGGCATAACAGGTATTCAACGACAGGAGCAAGCGACAGCAGGACAAATATTCAGCCATTCAGGGTAATTTATAAAGACGGCAATCTGGCTTTATCTCATAACGGAAATCTTGTTAACTCTGATAAACTCAGAAAAGAACTTCAGGAAGAAGGGACAATTTTTCAGACGAGTTCTGACAGCGAAGTTTTTCTTCATCTGATTGCAAGATGCCATAAACATGATGTTGTAGAAGCTCTAAAGGAGGTTCTTGGTATGGTCAGGGGTGCATATTCACTCTGTTTACTCACAGATAACAAGCTTATCGGTGTAAGAGACCCACTTGGTATAAGACCTCTTTCAATCGGCAAACTCGGTAAGTCATATATCTTTGCATCTGAAACAAGCGCTTTGGATATAATAAATGCAGAATATATAAGAGATGTAGAACCAGGAGAAATTGTTGTAATAGATGATGAAGTTACAGAAACAGAAATACTTAAGTCTTATAAATTTGCAGAAGAAAAAAAATATGCTCATTGCATATTTGAATATATTTATTTTTCAAGACCGGACAGTTACATTTTCGGTGAGCAGGTTGATAAAGTGAGGAGAAAAATCGGGACTACACTTGCAATCGAAAAACCGGCTCCTGATAAGGATAATCCGTATAATGACGAAGAAAAAAAGGTAATTGTAATGAACGTACCGGATTCATCAAACACTGCTACAATAGGATTTATAAGCCAGACGAGAAGAAGAACTGATAATATCAAACACGAAATCGGCCTGATAAGAAGCCATTATGTAGGCAGAACTTTTATACAGCCCGGACAAAGTTTAAGGGAAATGAAAATCAGAACAAAATTCAGTATAATAAAAAGTATAATTGAAAACAGAAAAATTGTAATTGTTGACGATTCAATTGTAAGAGGCAATACCCTTAAGCTACTTGTCAATATGATTAAAAAAGCAAACCCTAAAGAAATTCACCTTAGAATAACTTCCCCTCCTGTTATATCTCCATGTTATTATGGAATGGACTTCCCTACTGAAGAGGAATTAATTGCAACTAAATTCAACGGTAATGTCGAAGAGATAAGAAAATATCTCGGAGTTGATTCGCTTGAATATCTGTCAGTTGAAGGACTTGAGAAATCTGTGCCATTTTCAGACAAAAAGACAGGATACTGCACTGCCTGTTTCACAAAGAAATATCCCGTACCTTTAGAGAATTAGTTCTTACTTGTTTTTAATGTTTTTTTTTGTAACATTATGTAAATTAATATTTTTTAAAAATATAAATTTACGGAAAAATGAGAAAACAAATATACTTTTTAGTAATTGTATTTTCTCTTGTGCTTTCCTCTTCTCTATACTCACAGACAGGTTGGTTTGAAATAACATCAGGTACCTTTGAAAATCTAAGGGGTGTTTCTTTTCCCGCTAACAACAGTGCTTTCCTTGCAGGAAATGCCGGACTGCTAAGATATACAACTGACGGAGGTTTTAACTGGGTTACATCAGGTTTTCCGGTTACTACAGCAAATTCATGTGTGTTTTTTTTGAATTCATCTACCGGATATGTAGGGAATGTAAACCAAAAAGTGTATAAGACTACAAACGGATGTCAGAGTTGGGTTGAACAAACAACAGGAGGTCCAAGAGCTGTAACATCTATTCATTTCTCATCTGCAAATACCGGCTGGCTTGGTGATTTCTATGGTGATTTGCAGAAAACAACTAACGGAGGAGCTAATTGGGATATTCTTAGTATTATGCCCGGCTATAACTCAAAGGTTTTCTTTATAAATGATTTTTACGGATGGGTTATTGATAATTTCGGCTATGTCAGAAGAACAACTAACAGTGGAAATAACTTCACTACTATCAGCATTTCAAACGACACATTAAGCGGATTACATTTCCTCTCATCTTCATTAGGATTTGTCTGCGGAGATAGTGGAAGAGTATTTAAAACAACCAACGGCGGATTAAACTGGACATTACTAAACACCGGCGTTACCGGGAAACTAAATGCTATTTACGCAATAAATCCAAATAAAGTTATTGCCGTCGGGAATAACGGATTAGTAATTGAAACTGCTAACGGAGGGACAAGCTGGAATTCCCAGATAATAACCAATGAGAATCTTAATTCAATTACCTTTACTTCAAACGGAAGTTACGGCTTGATTTGCGGTAACAGCGGAAAATTATTCAGGACTTATTCATTCCCGGGAAGCGGTTGTATAGGCAGTGGAAATAATCCTGTAGGATATCCATTTTATACTTTTTATATGGATTCCAAAACCGACATGCTTTATACCGCCGAAGAAATAATTGCCTCGGGAAATACAAGCTCTGGTAATATAATAAAGCTTGGTTTCTTTATAATAACTCCGCAGAATCAGATAATGAACGGTTTTAAAATTTTTATGCAGAATACATCTCTGGGTAGTATTAACTCTTTCCTGGAAACTGGATGGTATCAGGTATTTGATGGCTCTTATGCAGTACCCGGCAGTGGTCTGCAATATATTAACTTACAATATCCTTTTTACTGGGACGGTGCAAGTAACATTTTAGTGAGAATCTGTTTTAATAATTCATCATACACACAAAATTCAACTGTTGCCGCTACTTCATCTGCAGGCAGAGTTTATCACCAACATCAGGACTTAACAAATGGTGACGGATGTATTGATATTACTACCGGGACAAATCAAAGCTACAGGCCAAACATTTGTATGGTATTTGATATTTCAACAGGTACGGGAAATAACCCGGCTGTTATTCCTGATAAGTTCTCTCTTTCACAGAACTATCCTAATCCATTCAACCCAATCACGAATATAAAATACCAGACACCGAAAAATTCATTTGTTACACTAAAGGTGTATAATATTCTTGGAAAAGAAGTTGCAACCCTTGTAAATGACAATAAGCCTGCAGGATTCTATACTGTTGCTTTCAATGCATCTTCACTTCCCAGCGGCGTATATTTTTATAAATTAACCGCAGGAGAATTTACTGACGTGAAGAGAATGATTTTAGTCAAGTAGCACAGATATTTTATAGGAAAGCTTTTTTAAAAACGACCTGATGAAGGTCGTTTTTTTTTGTAAGAATTTTACCTACAAAAAATTCAGAATTTCACTTACAGACATTTTAAAAGAATAAAATTAATTTGCTTATGAAATTATTAATTAAATTAATTTATATCTCTTGGCAGTCGCATTATCAATATCGGAATCAAGAATAAAATATGCCTCTCAGCTAATCGTCTCCGCCTTATTATTTTTTACTGCCGCTAAGGTTGGTTATAGTTTCGCTCTATATAGAGATGTAGTTTCTTTAATATGGCCTCCTGCAGGTATAGCCCTTGCCCTTGTTCTGGTTTATGGCTATAGAATTTTACCGGGCATTGCTGTCGGCTCAATTATTCTCAGCATTGCAAACGGTTCATCTTTTATTTATGCGACAGGTTCTCTTTTATCTCAGATTGCCGAACCTGCGCTCGGTGCTTTCCTTCTCTCAAAATTCGGATTCGACAAAAAAATCTCAAAAATTACTGATATCTTTAAACTGATTTTACTTGGCGCAGTTACTGCTCCGCTTCTGATTGCTTTACTTGAAACTTTCACTATCTGCATTTCAACCCAGATACATTTCGGCAGTTGTTTAAATATATACTTCGGTTCATTCATGGGAAATGCAATGGGAATCATTGTTATGGCTCCTTTTATGCTTGCCTGGGCAGGGACAAAATATAAAGACTATAAATTAAAAGAATATATTGAGTTCCTGGTTATGGCATCAGGATTGGTGGTAATCACTTTAATAGTATATGGTAATTATTTCATTGCTCAGGATTCAAGGCCTCTTGCATACCTTGTATTTCCTTTTTTAATCTGGGCTTCTCTGCGATTCGAAGTGAAAGGTGCCTCAACGGCTATTTTTCTTATATCTGTAATTGCAGCAATAGGTACTGTAAAAGGATTCGGTCCGTTCAGCGATTCCTCTGTTTATCATGGCTTACTTTATCTATATGTTTTCCTTGCGGCTACTTCCATAACGGCATTAATTCTCGGTACAACCTCAAAAATTAAGAACTCCGCACAGATTTCTTTAAAAGAAACTCAGAGCCAACTCGAAAAAAGAGTTAAAGAAAGAACAGAAAAACTTGAAGGAATGAACTATCAGAAAGACAGGTTATTCTCAATTATTTCACATGACCTGAGAAGTCCATTCCAGAGTCTGCTCGGATTTTCTGACTTTATTGTTGATGATTTTGATTCACTTTCAAAAGACGAAATAAAAAGATACCTTGGCCACATAAGAGATTCGGCAAGAAACGTTTACAGCTTAATTGAAAATTTATTACACTGGTCAAGAATTCAGTCAGGGAAGCTCGAATTCAATCCAATTGAAGTTGAGCTTGGTTCTGAAATAGAAGAAGTAGTAAAAAAAATGTTGCCACTATATGAGAAGAAGAATATCAGAATAATTAACGGTATAAATTCTCAGATATTCTTTTATGCTGACCCTTATATGCTGGATATTTTAATTAATAACCTGCTTGATAATGCAATTAAATTTTCACATAAAGGTTCGGATATTGAAATTAAACTCGACAGGGATGCAGATTACCTTATATTGAAGATTATTGACTACGGAATTGGTATGAGCACCGAAGAGATTCAGAAGCTTTTTAAAATTGAAATTCCTTTAAAGAAAAGAGGAACAGCAGACGAAAGAGGTACCGGACTGGGATTACTTATCTGCAAAGAAATAATGAATAAACACAAAGGTAAGATTATTATAGAAAGTGAACCCGGGAAAGGAACAACGGCGACCGTATTATTCCCAATCTAAATTGAATAAAATGTAGGAATAATTCTTACAAATTTTTCATACATTATCCTACATACTTTTAAAAATAAATAAGTTATCTTTGAATAGTAAATAAATTTAAAATAGTTCTTTATCAATAGCCACCCAAATCCCCCTAAATAATAAAGCTTCCGGCACCTGGAATACTACACCGGAAGCTTTTTTTGTATTGATTTTGTAAAATTTTTTTTGCAAATTTGTCTGATTAGTTTGCTTTGAAAGGAACCATATATCACCAGTGAGAGAGGTTTATCTATAATTTAATTAAACAAATCTAATAAATGAAAAATTTAATTTTATTCTTGTTTGCAGTTTCATTCTTTACTATCTACTCCTGCAGCGAAGAAAACAACGTAACTCCTCCTGCTAACTATACATTTTTTGAGAAAGCAGGACTGGTAGATTCAGTATATACTTCAGTAAACGGATTTACATCTCTTTCCAAAACAATGAACGGCTCGAATTTTGACTATACAGGGCTTGAGACAATCAAGGTAGAGTTCAAATATTCTAAATGCGGAAGCGATTCAACTCCCGTTCAGTTTTTTTATCTTGATAATCTTAACCCAGTTGTTTTTTATTCATTCAGGGATTCTGTTAATACTCCACACGAAGTTATTATAAATCAGAATATTCCATCTCCAAAGAAAAATACATCCATAGGATATATATTGCAGGCAAGAAAATTACCGGGCGATACTCTTGGCTATGTTTACTTAAGGGATTTATCTGTAAAGAAAAAATAGGAAACAACTTTTTTTATACTATAAAATAATACTTTTATTATGGAATCTGACTTACTTAATTCCATTTTTGAGAACGCACCTTTCGGTTTTGCTCATCACGAGGTTATTCTTGATAAAAAAAATAATCCTGTTGATTTTGTTTTTTTAAAAGTTAATAAAAAATTTGAAGAACTTACAGGTTTTAAAAGAGATTTTATAATCGGTAAAACCGTAACAGAAATATTTCCTGATATTCACAATTTAAAATTTAACTGGATAGATTTTTACGGTGATATTGCACTTAATTGCACAAACAATTTTACAGAACAATATTTTGAACCACTTGATTCCTGGTTCCAGGTTCAGGCATTCTCGCATGAAAAAGGATTTTTCTCAATTTTTTTCATTAATATTAATGAAAGGAAAAAATTCGAGTTTAATCTTGAATTAAGCGAGAAAAAATATAAAGAGCTGGAAAAATTTCACAGGAATATTGCGGATATGATTCCTGATATGATCTGGGCAAAAGATATTAACAAGAAATTTATTTTTGTCAATAAATCAATTTGCGAAAACTTACTTAGTGCCGTTGATATTAATGAGCCAATTGGTAAAGATGATATGTTCTTTGCAAATCGTCAGAGAAATCTACATCCGGATAATCCAAAATGGCATACATTTGGGGAAATTTGCCGGGATTCTGATGAAATTGTACTTAATTCAAAGGTTGAAGGCAGGTTCGATGAATTCGGTAATGTAAAAGGTAAATTTCTTTTCCTTGATGTAATAAAGACTCCGATGTTTAATGAAAAAGGAGAGTTGATTGGTGTTTTAGGGTGTGCGAGAGATATTACACAATTAAAAGAATCAGAGAACATAATACGAAAGGAAAGAGAAAGACTTGAAAATATTATCCGCGGCACAAACGTAGGGACATGGGAATGGAATATTCAGTCGGGAGAGACTGTGTTTAATGAAAGATGGGCAGAAATGCTCGGATATTCACTTGAGGAACTATCCCCTACTTCGATAGATACATTATTAAAACTAATTCATAAGCCGGATCTGAACAGAGCCCTTGAATTGCTTGAAAATCACTTTGCAGGAAATCTTGAATATTTTTCATCAGAGTTCCGTATGAAACATAAAGACGGGAGATTAATCTGGGTTCATAGTACCGGAAAAGTTTTACAATTGGATGAAAATGGTAAACCACTTATTATGTCGGGTACTTACAGAGATATAACTGACGCAAAACAAAAAGAAGAAATTCTTGAATACAACAGACAATTCAGAAATTTATTGATAGAGATTTCAACCTCGTTTATCAATCTTCCACTTGAAGAAGTTGATAATGCAATCAATAATACTCTCGAAAGAATTGGCTCATTCGTCGGAGCAGACAGGGCATATATTTTTGATTTTGATTCAAAGACAAATCTGACAACGAACACATACGAATGGTGCAATGAAGGGATTACTCCACAGATTGATAACCTGAAAAACATTCAACTTGCCGACGATTGGGTTTCAACATTCAGCAACGGAGAGGATATGATTATTGAAGACGTGAGCAAAATTTCAGATAAATATTCCAGAGAAGTGCCCCAGCAGCAGGGTATTAAATCTTTAATTGCTATACCACTTATTGATAAAAATAATTGTATTGGATTTTTAGGATTTGATTCAGTAAAAGATTATCATATATATTCCGAAAATGAAATGAAACTGCTTAAAGTTTTTTCACATTTGATTCTGAATATCAGACTCAGAGTTGAAAAAGAAACAGAACTGATAAAAGCCAAGGAAAAAGCCGAAGAAAGCAACAAACTCAAATCCGCATTTCTTGCAAATATGAGCCATGAAATCAGGACACCTATGAATGGAATACTTGGATTTCTGCAACTGCTTAATGAACCTGATCTATCTGAAGAAAATAAGGCAAAATATATTGAAATAATGAGCCACAGCGGGAAGAGACTTATTGATACAATAAATGATATTATTGAAATTTCAAAAATAGAATCAGGACAGATTGACCTTAATAAAAACTTAGTTAATATATCAGAGATTTTAAAAAACCAGTATGATTTCTTTAAGTTACAGGCAGATGCAAAAAATATTGAGTTCAGAATCTCAGATTCCCTTGACGAAACCAATAGAATAATAATTTCTGATAATTTAAAGATTGAAAGTATTCTGACAAATCTTATTAAAAATGCGATAAAATTTACACAAATAGGTTTTATAGAAATTGGGTCCTATTATGAAAATGATTTTATTATAATATATGTTAAAGATTCTGGTATAGGAATTCCTAAGGATAAAATTGACTTAATTTTCGAAAGGTTTGTTCAGGCAGATCTTCTCGCTTACGACCGTTCATTCGAGGGTTCCGGGCTTGGATTGACAATTGTAAAAGCTTATGCTGATATTATTAAAGGGAAAATAAATATTGAATCTGAAGTTGGCAAAGGCAGTACTTTTTATATCTCAATACCATATACTCCGCCACAGCTTAAATCTAAGGAAGTAAATAAAAAAACTGTTAATAAAACTGTTCTCTCAGGGAAGAAAAAAATACTTATTGCTGAAGATGATAATCTGAGCTATAAATTTCTCGAAACAGTTTTAAAACAGCGGGAATATGAAACCGTTCATGTCAAAAACGGCAGGGATGCGGTGGATTATCTGAAAGAAAATGTTGACGTCTCACTGATTTTTATGGACATTAAACTGCCTGTTATGAACGGAATTGATGCTACAATTGAAATAAGGAAATTCCTCCCTCAAATTCCAATAATTGCCCAGACTGCATTTGCTTTTACGGAAGACAGAGAAGCTATAATTGACGCAGGATGCACAGACTATATATCAAAGCCAATCGAAATTGAGGCTCTGATTTCCCTGCTGAATAAATATTTAGACTGATTTGAAGAATTTCTCTACATTCCACACCATAAATTTCTCAATTTAAATTACGGTTTAAATTTCTGATATTTGTATAATATTTAGTGAAACAAGTAAATCATATTATGGATAAATTAACCGAAAAAATTAACCTGGCTAAAGACTTCCCTGAAACTACCTACGAACAATGGCGGGAACAGGTTGAAAAGGATTTAAAAGGTGTTCCGTTTGAAAAAAAATTAATCTCCAAAACCTATGAAGGAATTGACCTTCAACCGATTTACAACAAAGAAGACATAAAAGATTTGCCTTTTGTTGATACAAAACCCGGCTCGCCGGATTTTCTCAGAGGAACTTCTACATCAGGTTATCTCAAAAAACTATGGAATATTCAGCAATATATTCCTTACAGCAGCCCGGATGATTTTAACAAAGCGTTGCTATCTGACCTCTCGCGCGGACAAAACTGCGTATATATCAAACCGGATATTGAAAATAATTTCGAGGGTGTTAAATTTGATAACATTGATGACCTGAAAAGGATTTTTAATAATGTTGATATTAACACGCTGCCCGTCTTTATAGATTGCGGCGTTTGTGGTTTTACAAAAGCTGCCCTTCTCGCGGCTTATCTGAAAGAGAAAAATCAAACAAATCTCAAGGTTGCTTTAAATATTGACCCTATCGGCTATGCAGTTTCAAAAGGAACTATGTATATGAATACGGATACGGCTTTCGAATATTTAACCAAGGTTACTAAATGGGCGATTGAGAATTTCCCCGGACTAAGAACTATCGGAATTAATACTACACACTATAATAACGCAGGTGCTAATGCAGTTCAGGAACTCGCATTCGCAATGGCAACCGGCGTTGAATATATGAACCAGTTAATTGACAAAGGTTTAAAACCGGAAGATATTGCCTCTAAAATGAGATTCTCTTTCGGCGTAGGTTCTTTTTATTTTATGGAAGTCTCAAAATTCAGGGCAGCACGGATTCTATGGTCACAGATTTGCAAAGCATACGGAGTGGAAGGTGAAGCAGCAAAGATGATGATAAACGCAGAAACTTCATACTACAACCAGACAAAGCTTGACCCCTATGTCAATATGCTTAGAGTAACAACAGAAGCATTTTCCGCATTAATCGGCGGAGTTGACAGCTTAAGAACAAGTCCGTTCGATGAAGCAATCAGACAGTCAGATGAATTCAGCAGAAGAATTGCAAGAAACACTCAGATTATCCTTAACGAAGAAAGTCATATATCAAACCTGATTGATCCTGCCGGCGGCTCATATTATGTTGAGCATCTCACATCAGAATTGGCACAAGCAGCATATAAGCTATTCAAAGAAATTCAGGCACAGGGTGGTATGCTTGAATCACTTAAAAACGGATTTCCACAAACAGAAGTTGAAAAAATAGCTGTTGAGCGGGAAAAAGATTTCGCAAAACGTAAATCTATTCTCGTCGGCACTAATGCATACGCCAATGTTAAAGAAGAAAAACTTATTGAAAAGTCCGTTGATACAGAATTGCTGAAGAAAAACCGCGAAGAAGAAATCAGTAAGATTAAATCAAACAGAAACGAAAATAAAGTAAAAGATAAAATTTTTAAACTAATAAAAGATAAATCATTAGAGACTGCAATTGAAGCAATGTCTGCAGGTGCATTAAGAGAAGAACTTGAGCTTGCTCTCGATTCAGGCAAAGACGGAGTTTACGAAATCAAACCTTTGAAAATTAAAAGAGGTGCTGAAATCTTCGAAGAATTACGCGACAGAACACTTGAATATAAATCGAAAACCGGAAATGATGCAACAATATTCCTCGCAACAATGGGTCCCGTCAAACAGCATAAAGCAAGAGCAGATTTTTCCAGAGGTTTTCTCGAAACTGCCGGATTTAATGTAGTTTACAACAAAGGATATGATACAGCCGAAGAAGCAATTGAAGAAGCAATAAAGCAAAATGCCAAAGCAATCGTAATTTGTTCAACAGATGAAACATATCCAGAACTCGTCCCGGCAATAATAAATTCAGCAAAAGGCAAAAACCTTTTCATAATACTTGCAGGATACCCAAAAGAGCATGTAGAAACTTTTAAATCACTTGGTGTAAATGAATTTCTGTTTCTTGGTGCAGATGTTTACCTCGTAAACAAAAAAATTCAGGATGCTATTTTTAAATAAATAAACCGGAAAATAAAAAATTTAATTATATGAAACCCGATTTCACAAAACTTGATTTAGACTTAAACGCAAAGAGCATCAGCTATAATGAGTGGATAAAAAAACTTGAAAAAGATACAGGAAAAAGTATTGATGAGCTCGTTTGGAAAACTATGGAAATGATAGACGTCTTACCATTATATGATTCCGAATCAGTAAAAAATCTCGAACACACGAAATATTCCTCCGGAATTGCTCCATTTCTCAGAGGTCCATACAGCACTATGTTTGTTATGAGACCCTGGACAGTCCGCCAATACGCAGGATTCTCGACCGCAGAAGAAAGCAATGCATTCTACAGAAGAAATCTCGCCGCGGGTCAAATGGGACTTTCGGTTGCATTCGACCTTGCAACTCACAGAGGTTATGACTCTGACCATCACAGAGTTGTAGGAGATGTAGGCAAGGCAGGAGTTGCAATTGACACAATCGAAGATATGAAAATATTATTCGATAAAATTCCGCTTGATAAGATGTCTGT
>Ga0073934_10004126_pt1 | contig 24795 bp, 19 predicted proteins | sample LarsenN4metaG_FD_76834 | JGI IMG/M metagenome (GOLD analysis project Ga0073934, IMG submission 76834) | Hot spring sediment bacterial and archeal communities from British Columbia, Canada, to study Microbial Dark Matter (Phase II) - Larsen... ... | reverse complement strand
CCCCGCGCTCCTCGCCGACCCGCTTTACCTCGGCCTCGCCGAGCCGCGCCTGCGCGGCCCCGCCTACGACGAACTCGTCGAGGAGTTTGTCGCCGCCGTGCAGCAGGTCTTCCCCCGTGCCTGCCTGCAATTCGAGGACTTCGGCAACGCCAACGCCTTCCGCTTCCTCCACGCCTACCGCGACCGGGCCTGCAGTTTCAACGACGACATCCAGGGCACGGCCAGCGTCACCTTGGCCGGCCTTCTCACTTCCGAGCGCCTCACCGACCTGCCGCTGGCGCGCCAGAAATTCCTCTTTCTCGGCGCCGGCGAGGCGGGCATCGGCATCGGCGACCTCATCGTCGAGGCACTGAAGCTGCAGGGCATCACCGAGTCCGCCGCCCGGGCGCAGTGCTGGTTCGTCGATTCCAAGGGCCTGGTCGTCCGCTCCCGGACCGACCTGGTCGAACACAAGCTGCGCTTCGCGCACGAACACCGGCCCATGGCCACGCTGCTTGAGGCCGTCGAGGCCCTGCGGCCCACCGCGCTCATCGGGGTCTCCGGGATGCCGCAGACCTTCACCGAGCCCGTCGTCCGCGCGATGGCGCGGCTCAACCCGCGTCCCGTCATCTTCGCCCTCTCCAACCCCACCTCCAAGGCCGAGTGCACCGCCGAGCAGGCCTACACCTGGTCCGGAGGTCGGGCGATTTTCGCCAGCGGCAGCCCCTTCGCCCCCGTCACGCTGGATGGCATCACGCACATCCCCGGCCAGGGCAACAACAGCTACATCTTCCCGGGTGTCGGCCTCGGCGTCATCGCCAGCGGCTCCCGCCGCGTCCCGGACGAGATGTTCTACGTCGCCGCCCGTGAACTGGCCGACCAGGTGACCGGGGACGACCTACGGTTCGGCCGGATCTATCCCGACTTGGTGCGGATCCGCGCCGTTTCCGCCCGTATCGCGACGGCCGTCGCCGAGGTCGCCTTCCGGCGCGGCCTTACCGACATGCCGCGCCCGGGCGACCTGCCGGCCCATGTCCGCTCCGCGATGTTCGACCCCCACTACCCGGCTTACGTCTGAGCGGCGCGGGCTCACCCCGCGTCCACATCCCCCGCCCGGGCGGAAGTTTTTTGCGACTTCCGGCGGTGTGCCGGGTGCTTGCCTTAGATTATCTAGATAAAGGCTTGCCTTCACTGCCTTAGATTATCTAGGTAAGCGCCATGGCTGAAAAAAGCGAACTCCTCCCCGGCACCCTCGACATGCTCATCCTCCGCGTCCTCAGCCGCGGCGAGTTGCACGGCTGGGGCATCACCAACCGCCTCGAGCAGCTCTCGCAGAGCGCGCTGCAGGTCGACGAAGGCTCCCTCTACCCCGCCCTCTACCGCATGGAGGACAAGGGCTGGATCGAGGCCGAGTGGCGCGTGACCGAGAACAACCGCCGCGCCAAATACTACTCGCTGACCCGCGCCGGCCGGAAGCAGCTCGAGAAGGAGCAGGAGCTCTGGGAGCGCATGAGCGCGATCATCACCACCGTGATGCAGACCGCGTGATCCTCATGACCTTCTTCCGCCGCCTCCGCCACCTGTTCAACCGGCGCCGCTCCGAAGCCGAGATGGCGGAGGAGATGCGCCAGCATCTCGAGCATCGGGCCTCCGAGTTCGTCGGCGACGGCTTGCCGCCCGACGAGGCCCGCTACGCCGCCCAGCGCCGCTTCGGCAATCTCGCCAGCATCCAGGAGCAGGCCCGCGAGGCCCATGGGTGGGGCTGGCTCGAGCGTTTTCTCAAGGACCTGCAGTTCGCCGCCCGCCAGCTGCTCCGCTCCCCCGGCTTCTCCCTGCTCGCGATCGTCACGCTCGGTCTCGGCATCGGCGCCAACACCTCGATGTTCAGCCTGGTCAACGGCATCATGCTCAAGCCGCTGCCCTACGCCGATCTCGACCGGCTTTCCGCGGTCTACCGCGCCACTCCGCAGAAATCCGACGGCGGCCTCGCCCCGGCCGATTTCCTCGCCCTGCAAAAGGCCCGGGGATCCTACGGCGATTTTGCCGCCTATCGGATGGGGCGCGTCAGCCTCTCCGATCCCGGCCAGGCCGCGCAAATCGCCTTCGCCGCCCAGACCAGCGCCAATCTCTTCTCCTTGCTCGGTGTCCCGATGCACCTCGGACGCGCCTTCCTGCCCGGCGAGGACACTCCGGGCCGGCATCGGGTCGTCATCCTCAGCCAGCGCATCTGGCTCAACCGCTACGGTGGATCACCCGCCGTGATCGGTCGCAAGATCCGCGTGGACGGTGAACCGCACGAGGTCATCGGCGTGCTGCCGCCGTCGTTTAACGACTGGCGGCATCTCGGGAATTTCGATTTCTTCCGCCCCTTCGCATTCACCCCCGAGTTTGCGGCCGAACGCCGTCAGGCTGACCTCAGCGTCGTCGCGCGGCGCGATCCATCGATCGGTCCCGCGCAGGCCGCCGCCTTCATCGCGGAGCAGGGCGCGCGCGCCGCCCGCGAATTTCCGGAGATCAACGCCGAGGCCAGCTGGCGCACCGTCTCGTTGCAGCAGGAGGCCGTCGGCTCCAGCGGCGACATGGTCCTGCCCATGCTGGTGGGTCTGTCCGCCTTCGTGCTGCTCATCGCCTGCTCCAACCTCGCCAATCTCCTCCTCGCGCGCACCATGGCCCGCTCGCGCGAGTTCGCCGTCCGCGGCGCGCTCGGCGCCTCGCGCCTCCAGCTGCTCCGCCCGCTCGCCGCCGAGGCGCTGCTGCTTTCCCTCGCCGGCGGCACGCTCGCCATCTTCGTGGCCGGCTGGTTCCGCGACTGGGCCGCCATCCGCTCCACCGGCGACAACGGCGAACAGGTCTACTTCGCCGTGGATTGGCTGGTCATGGGCTGGGCCTTCCTCGCCTCGCTCGTCACCGCCCTCGCCTTCGGGCTGGCCCCCGCCCTCTTCGCGCTGCGGCTCGACCTCAACCATACGCTGAAGAGCGGAGGGCGCGGCGCCCCCGGTGGACGCGGCCACCAGCGCTTCCGCCAGATCCTCATCGTGGGCCAGTTCGCCCTCGCCATGGTGCTGCTCGCCGGCGCCGCCCTCTTCATCCGCGGCCTGCACGACCTCCACCACCGCCGCTCCGGGTGGGAGTCCGCGCAGGCCGTGACCGGCGCCATCGTGCTGCCCGCCGGCACCTACGGCGAAACGGAGAAGATCGCCGCCTTCCACCGCCTCGCCTTGGAACGCCTCGCGGCCCTGCCCGGCATCGAGGCCGCCGCGCTCGCCAGCGCGGCCCCCTCGTTCCACTGGACGGATGTGCGCAAGTTCCTCGTCGAAGGACTCGATCGTCCTGAACCCGGCCGCGAACCTGCGGCCATGGTCAACACCATCAGTCCGCGTTATCTCGACGTCTTCGGTCTCCGCGTCATCGCCGGGCGTGGTTTCCTGGACCGCGATGACCGGAACGCCCCGCGCGTCTATCTCGTCAGCCAATCCACGGCGCGCGCGTTTTTCGGCGCCGCCGATCCGGTCGGCCGCCGCCTGGCCGTCGCCCGCGACGGTGCCCCCGCATGGGGCGAGATCGTCGGCGTCGTCGCCGACTTCGAAAATGTCGACCCCGACCCCAACAAGGTCGTCCACCGCGTCTACCAGCCCCTCGCGCAGGAACCCCGGCGCCAGTTCGAACTCGCCGTGCGCGTCGGACGCGGCGTGTCGCCCGCCACGGTGGTGGATGCGGTTCGCAGCGCCATCACCGATCTCGATCCCGACCTGCCCATCCGCCGGCTGCAACCCCTCGACCAAAGCATCGCCCGCACCCTCTACCAGCTCGGGGTGCTCCGCGACATGCTGGGCGCCTTTGGCGTGCTTGGCCTCGCGCTGGCTTCGCTCGGGATCTACGGGGTCATCGCCCGGACCATGGCGCAACGCACCGGCGAGTTTGCCATCCGCCTCGCCATCGGAGCCCGGGTGAGCGACATCACCCGGCTTGTGCTCGGCTCCGGGGTGCGGCTCGCCCTCACGGGTTCGGCCTTGGGCATCATCGGCGCAATCGGGGTTTCCCGCGTGCTGGCCTCGGCCTTCCCCGGCGTCCGCGCGGACAATCTGTCCGTGCTGGCCGCCACGGCCACGTTGCTCGTTGCCGTCGCCCTGCTCGCCTGCTGGCTGCCCGCCCGCCGCGCCGGAAAAATCAACGCCATCGACGCCCTCCGCGCCGAGTAGCCCGTGTCATGCAAGTCTGGCGTCGCCTCAGGTTTCTCTTCCGCCGCCGTGCCATCGAGGCGGAGCTGGCGGAGGAGATGGGGTTCCATCTTGAGCAGCGCGCCGCCGACCTTGCCGCCGGCGGTCTGGCGCCCGACGAGGCCCGCCTCGCCGCCTTGCGCAAGTTCGGCAACACCGCCGCGCTCCAAGAGCGCGCCCGCGACACTTTCGGTTGGGGCGCGCTCGAACGTTTTCTCCAGGACCTGCGCCTGGCCTTTCGCCAGCTCTGGCGTTCGCCGGGCTTTTCCCTTCTCGCCGTCGTCACGCTCGGCCTCGGCATCGGCGCCAACACGGGCATGTTCAGCATGCTCAATTCTCTCCTGGTCAAACCGCTGCCCTACCCCGACCACACCCGCCTGCTGCGCGTCTACCGCGTGACAGCGCAAAACCCCAAGGGCAACCTCTCCGCCGCCGACTTCCTCGAGCTGCGCCGGACGCCAGGCGGCTTCGGCGACGTGGCGGCCTATACGCCGGGCAACGTCAGCCTCTCCGATCCGGGCCGGCCGGCGGAATTCGCCTACGCGGCGCGCGGCAGCGCCAATCTGCTCGCGCTGCTCGGCGTCCAACCGCAACTCGGCCGCGATTTCCGCCCCGCTGAGGATCAGCCCGGCCGCGACCGCGTTGTCATCCTCAGCCAGCGCGTTTGGAAAAACCGCTACGGCGCCAGCCCCGATGTCATCGGCCGCACCATCCGCGTTGATGGCGAGCCGCACGAGGTCATCGGCGTGCTGCCACCATCCTTCAACGACTGGCGCCACCTGGGCATGATCGATTTCTTCCGCCCGCTGGCCCTCACCCCGGCGCAAGCCGCGGATCGCGGCGGTGCATTCTACCGGGTCGTGCTGCGCCATCCCCCGGACCGCGCACCGGCGGAAGTCGCCGGACTCGTCGCCAATCTCGGCGCGCGCCTTGCCCGCGAATTTCCCGAGGCCAACGCCGAAACCACCTGGCGTGTGCTGCCCCTGCAGGAGACCATGACGCCCAAGAGCGCTACGCCCATGCTCGGCATGATGCTGGCCCTGTCCGCGCTGGTGCTGCTCATCGCGTGCTCCAACCTCGCCAACCTGCTTCTCGCTCGCACCATGACGCGGGTGCGGGAGCTCGGCGTCCGCGCCGCGCTCGGGGCCTCACGCATGCAGTTGCTGCGCCCCCTCGTCGCCGAATCGCTGCTGCTGGCGCTGGCGGGCGGGCTTTGCGCCGTCGTCTTCGCCTACTGGTTCCGCGACTACATGGCGCAGCGCTCGATCAACGAGAACGGCGAGGCCGTCATCGCCGAGATCGGCTGGCCGGTGTTCGGCTGGGCCTTCGGCGCTTCCCTTGTCACCGCGGTGGCTTTCGGCGCGGCGCCGGCGCTCTTTGCCTTGCGCCTTGACCTCAATCGATCGCTGAAAAGCGGCGGACGCGGCACGACCGGCGGACGCGGGCACCAGCGTTTCCGCCACGTGCTCATCATCGGCCAGTTCGCCGTCGCCATGACCCTTCTCGCGGCCGCCGGCTTCTACATCCGCGCGCTCGATGAATTGAACAGCCGCCGCGCCGGCTGGGAATCCGACCGGCTGGTCACGGGCGACATCCTGCTGCCCGAAAACACCTATGCCGATGATGAGAAGATCTCCGCCTTCCACCGTCTCGCGCTCGAGCGGCTGTCGGAGTTGCCCGGTGCCACCGCCGTCAGCATCTCCTCGTTCGCGCCGTTTTTCAATTGGACCGACGCACGCAAATTCATTGTCGAGGGCCGCGAGCGACCGCCGCCCGGCCGCGAGCCCGCCGCCGTGGTCAACACCGTCACGCCACGGTATTTTGCGGCCTTCGGCACGCGCCTCCTCACCGGCCGGGTGTTTGATGCGCGCGACCGTTCTGCGGCGCCGCCGGTCTGCATCCTCAGCTTCTCCACCGCGCGCGCCCTGTTCGGTGACGCCGATCCCATCGGCCGCCGCATCGCCCAGGTCGCCGGCAGCCCGGACAACCCCGTGTGGCTCGAAGTGGTCGGTGTCGTCAGCGACGTCGTCTCCTCCCTGGCCGAGGCGAATCCCGTGATCAACGAGACCAACCAGATTTACCTCCCGATGGCGCAATTCCCGCGACGCGCCAACGTCATCGCCGTGCGCTCCGACGGGGCCGAATCGGCCACGCTTGTGGCCGACATCCGGGCGGCGATCGGGCAGCTCGACCAGGACCTGCCGGTGCGCCACCTGCAACCCGCCGATCTGGCCATCGAGCGCGCCAACTCCGCGGCCCAGGTCGGCCGCGACATCTTCGGCGGCATGGCCGCGCTGGGCGCAGGACTCGCCGCGCTCGGCATCTACGGGGTCATCACCCGCACGATGGCGCAGCGCTCGAACGAATTTGCCATCCGCCTCGCGCTCGGCGCCAGCGTCGGCCAGCTCATGCGCCTCATCCTGGCCTCCGGAATGAAATTGGCCCTGCTCGGCTGTGCCCTTGGCACAGTCGGCGCGGGCGCGGTCGTATGGGCCCTCAGCGTGTTCAACCGGACGATGCACGCCGATGGTGCTGCAGCCACGTTGGGCGCCACATTGCTGCTTCTCGCCGTGGCCTTTCTTGCCTGCTGGCTGCCCGCCCGCCGCGCCGGAAAAATCAACGCCATCGACGCCCTTCGCGCCGAATAGCCGAACCCAGCTCCCATCCGGGGCGGACCACCTCCCCATCCCCGGTGCGCCCCTCGCGCCCCCACATCTCAAACTCCCAACCATCATGCCCTACTTCATCCTCATCCTCTTTTTCGCCGTGTTTGCCCACGGCGCGACCAGTCCGGCCGAAGCCCAGGCCGCTCTCGGCGCCAGACACCTTGCCAAAGGCAAGGCCGAGGCCGCCGTCGCCGCCTACGAAAAGGCGGCCGAACTCGATCCCAAGAGCAGCGTCATCCAGCACCAGCTCGGCGAGGCCTATGGCCTGGCCGCGCAAAACGCCGGCACCTTTGCCCGCATCGGCTGGGCCAAGAAAACCCGCGCAGCCTACGAAAAAGCCGTCGAACTCGACCCGCGGAACCTCGCCGCCCGCCAGAGCCTGATGTCCTTCTACCAGATGGCCCCGAGCATGATGGGGGGCGGCATGGACAAGGCCCATGCACAGGCCGCCGCCATCAGGGACATCGATCCCGCCCGCGGGCGTGTCGCCACCGCCATCCTCTTCATCGGAGAAAAGAAATACGCCGAGGCCCGCGCCGAGGTCGACGAGGTGCTGCGCACGGAACCGGCAAACTACGCCGCGCTCTTCCAGGTCGGCCGCCTCGCCGCCCTCACCGGCGAGCAGCTCGACCGGGGCGAGCAGGCATTGAGACAGTGTCTCACGCTCACCCCCGTGTCCGGCGCGCCCGGCCACGACGCCGCCCATTGGCGCCTCGGCAACATCCACGAGAAGAAGGGCGACAAGGCCGCCGCCCGCGCCGCCTATGAAGCCTCGCTCAAGGTGAACCCCAAGTTTCCGCAGGCCGTGGAAGCACTGAAGAAGCTCGGCTCTTCCTGATCTTCGCCGCTCTCGCCCGCCATGAACACACCCCATCCGCTCCAAGGCACTGCTCGCCGCGCCGGCTTGGTCTACCTGCTGCTCTGCTTCATCGGGCCCATCAACGCCATCTACATCCCCAACACCTATGTGGTCAGCGGAGACCCGGCCGCCACCGCGCAACGCATCCTGGCCGATGAGTTGGTCTACCGCCTGGGTGCCATTTCCGGATTCGCCAGCAACATCGTGTTTCTCGTGCTCGCGCTGATGCTCTACCAGCTCTTCCGGGATGTGCATCGCGGCCAGGCTCGCCTGATGGTTGCCTTGGTCGGCATCTCGGTCGCCATCGAGATCGGCAATCTCGTCAACCAGTTCGCGCCGCTCATGTTCCTGAAGCCGCGCGACTACCTCGCGGTGTTCACCACGGAGCAATTGCAGGCGCTGGCGTTGTGCTTTGTCCGGTTGAATCGTCTGGGCGTCTACCTCGCCATGGTTTTCTGGGGCCTGTGGTTGTTGCCTTTGGGTTCTTTGGTCATCCGGTCGGGATTTTTCCCAAAGTGGCTCGGCTGGCTCCTGATCCTCGGCGGCATCACCTACGCGGCCCTTGGACTCACCTTCCTGGTTTTCCCGGCCTATGGTCCGATGGTCTCCAACGTCGCCATGCCGTTCTACGCTGCCGGCGAGCTGCTCATGATTTTCTGGCTGATTTTCGCCAAACTGCGCACGTCGCCCGCAGCGGCTTGAAACCCGGCAAGCCGTCGGCTCGGAGAATCATTCGCCTTTCGATCTTTCTGTGCTTGGCTCCCACCTCGACTATTTCCTGACCCGGCTTTCCGCCTGGCAGCACCGCCCGCCGGCCGACAGCCCCCTGCCAACGCTCCGGATCGATACGCCGGCCGGACGCCTGCGCGTGTTCGACTCCGGTTCCACCAACCCTTGCGTCGTCTTCACGCCCGACGGCCCCAACGTCATCGAGCACTACCAGACGCTGATCCGCCTGCTCGCCCCGGCGTGGCGCGTCGTCTGTTTCGATTTTCCCGGCTTCGGCCACTCGCTGCCGTCGCCGCGCTACACGCACTCGCTCGACGACGGCGCCGGAGCCGTGCTCGCCGTGCTGGACGCGCTGGGCATCCGGCAGGCGGCGCTGGCCTTCAGTTGCGCCAACGGTTTCTACGCCCTCCGGACCGCGCAGTTGGCACCGCAGCGCATCACCCGTATCGTCCTCTCCCAGACCCCGTCGATGACGGCCATGCACGCCTGGAAACGCCGCATCATCCCGTGGCCGCTCTCCGTCCCGGTCCTCGGCCAGGCGGGCTTCTGGCTGGTCCGGAGAAGATCCGCCCACGGCTGGTATGACTCCGCGCTCCCGATAGGCACTCCCCGCCAGCCGTTCCGCGGCATTGCGCAGCGCGCCTTCGACCACGGCGCGTGCTGGTGTCTCGCCGGCATCACCCAGGGCCTCGCCCGCGAGGACGTGCAGGTGCTCCGCGGTGTCGGCACACCCTGCACACTGATTTGGGGGCCGAAGGACCGCTCCCACCGCCACACCGATCCTGCGTCGTTGCGCGAAATCGTGCCCCACGCGGAAATCCTGAACTTCGCCGGCTGCGGCCACTTTCCTGAGCTCGAACAGCCGGGACGCTTCGCGGAGTTTCTCGCCGCCCTCCGCAAACCCCTTGTCGCTGCGCCTCGCCATGGATAGGCACCGCGGCATGAGCGAAAGCCCATCTCCCCAGCCCTCGCGCCATTTCGCGCGAACCGCCTCCTGGGCGGTCTACTTCGCCTTTGTTGCGCTCGCCCTCGCCGTCAACTGGCATGATCGCCTGCTGCGCTTCGACACGCCGCACGCCGCCGGCAAGATCGCCGTCTGGGCGCTCTGGTTCGGTTTCACCGGATACACGATCTTCTGCAGCTCGCAGGAAAACTTCTTCGCCGGGTTTCGGGTCGTATTGGGCCGGCATTGGGGGCGCCAGGTGCTGACCGATCTCTACATCGGCCTGCTGCTGCCCTGCGCCATCATTTATCTCCACAGCGGCTCGGTGCTTGTCCTGCTGCTCTGGCTCGCGCCCATTCTCGCGTTCGCCAACCTCGCGACCCTGCTCTACTTCGCCATCCACTACGACTCACTCGTCGCGCGGTTCCTCGGGTGAACTATTTGCTCCATGAAGACCAACCCGGCCCTGCTCGCCTCCATTGTCGAAGGTCGCACCGACTTGGTATTCGACTGCGAATCCTCCGGCCTCGACCCGAACTCATCCGATGCGGACGGCGTGCCGCTTATCCGCTGGTGTGCCTACTATGGCGACAGCGCCGCGGTGCGTTATCTTTTGAGCAAGGGGGCCGACCTTCGCTCCCTCGGCGACAACCTCGATCTCAACGGCGCCGCCTTCCACGGACACTGGCAGTTGTGCCGTTTCCTCCTCGAGCGCGGCGCCAACGTTAACCTGGCTTTGCCCGACACCGGCGAAACTCCGCTGCACGCCGCGCTCTGCCGCCGCGAGAGCCATGCGCACACGCAAGTTGTCCGCGTGCTGCTCGACGCCGGGGCCAATCCCAATTGCGCCACCAAGCCGGGCGTGCCCACCAGCTCCTTCATGCGCGACTGCCGCACCAAGGGCGAGACTCCGCTGCACCGCGCCGCCGCCTATGGCACGGAGGAAACCATCCATCTCCTCCTCGCGGCCGGCGCGCGGCTCGACTCCCGCGACGCGCACGGCGACTCCCCGCTTGCCTGGGCGAGCTGGCACCTGCGGCCACCCGCAATCCTGCGTCTGTTGTGCTTTGGCGAGCACCGCATTCATCCCGACTGCATCCCGATGGAGAAACGGCTGATCGGCCGGCCTGCGAAGTAGGCTCCCGCGCCGCATCGGCGCGGCTACCTGGCTTTCAGCCGCGCCGTGATCCGTTCCTGCATTTCGGAGACGGCCTTGACCGTGTCGCTGTCCGCGCAATTGGCATTGATCACATAGGCGGCGTTCTGCTCCACGAGCACCACCATCCGGGTGTAATTCATGGTGTTTGATCCGTCGTGCGCGAAACCCACCGCCATCCCGCCCTTCCCGCCGTAACCACCCCAACCCAAAGTATAGTTGCCCGGCGGGTAATGCGCCGTATGCAGCTCGCGCCAGGTTTCCGTCTTCAGCAAGGTCGGCCCCTCGCCGCGCTCGCCCCGAAGGTGCGCCACCAGGTATTTGAGCAGATCCAATGTGCCAGCATGCGCCGTGGCGGCCGGCCCGATGGCCGCCGGATTGTCCCCGCCCTTGCCGCCCGACACGGGCGTGAGCTTGACGGTGGGCGAACGGTAGTGTCCCCAAGGCTGGTCCACGCGTCCCGGGTAGGCGGCGGCGCCGAAGCCGCCCGTCATCATGCCCAGAGGCTCGTAGACGTGACGACGGACCAAGTCCTCCCATTTGCCCTTGGCCAGGGTTTCCAGCATGTGCCCGGCGATCGCATAGGACAGATTGGAATAATGATGCTGCGTTCCGGGCACGCTGAGTGGCTTTTGCTTGCGCAATACTTGCCGCGTCAGGGAGGCGCGCTGATCGCGCGGCAGGTGGGCATAGTCGATCTTGAGCCCGACCTCGGGCGCCACATCGCTGATCTGGGTGGGCAGTCCGGCCTGATGGGACAGCAGCATCCGCAACGTGACCTCGCGCCACTCCGGCAGCATGCTTTCACGCCACAACGTAAACGCCTCGCCAAGCGTCGTGTCCCAACGCACGACTCCGTGCTCGACAAGCACACCCGCCAGCGTGGCCGTGACGGATTTCGTGCAGGAGCCGATGTTGAATTTGTCGTAGACCGTGACCCGCTCCGCCGCGCCGAACTTGCGCACGCCGCCGGCACCCCGCGCGAAGACCGCGCCGTCCTTCCACACCGCCGCCGCCATGCCGGGCACGGCGTATTTCCTGCACAACTCCTCCAAGTCCGCGTCGAGCGACTGCGGCTCGGACAGAAGTGGCGCCACCAGCACGGCGCCCAGCGCCATCATGGCCACTCTCATCGCAACGCCTCCACCGCCGCGATGGCGGAGCGCTCCCGCTCGGTCCAGTCGCCGCGGATCCAGCTGTAGAGCAGCCCGCGCCGCTCGAGCGCGCCATGCCAGATGCGCATGCACTTGCGGCGGTCCTCCTCGTCGGGAAAACACCGCTGTGGATCCGGCGCAAACGGCACGTCAATGTCGCACAACAGATGGAGCGCGTAGTTGCGGCAGCGTTTCTCCGCGCCCCGCCGCAGCTCGTCGGGTGTCGTTCCATAGAGCAGATCGCTCCACAGCATGGTGGTGAGCGCGTCGGTGTCGCAGATGATCAGGCTTCGGCCGGCGGCCAGGGCCCGGACGGCCGCCTCGTCCTCGCGCCGCCACTGTTCCCTGGCAATCGGCAGCATGTCCTCGAGACCGAGGGCGCCCTGCGCATCCCAGCGCTCGCGGGCGTATTCCTCCACCAGCGGCGCGCGGTAGTGCGCGGCCAGCTTCCGGGCCAGTTCCGTCTTGCCGGTGGATTCGGGTCCGAACACCGCGATGCGCCTGATCCCGCTCATGCCTGCCGCCCCCGCATGGCCTCACGCCACTCGCGCCAGCCCCAGAGCGCCATCGCCCAGAACAGGGTGTAGAGTCCGGCGAAAAGATGGAGCTCCTTGGCGATGAAGACCCCGATCGCCGCGGTGTTGGCCGCCAGCCAGCCCGGCCAGTTTTCGATGCATTTGCGTGCCTGCAACCATTGCGCGCACACGCTCACGGCGAAGACAAAGGCATCGCCCCACGCCAAGGCCGCGCCCGCCCGCCGCATGAGCCAACCCCACACCGCCCACAGGACCAGGGCCGTCAGCACCCAGGCCCAGCGCGCGCCGGCGGACAGACGCTGCACCGGCAGCTCCTTCCGGTCCGATCCGGCATGCGTCCAATGCCACCAGCCGTGCACGAGTGCGGCAAAGAACATGACCTGCAACGCGGTCTCGGAGTAGAGTTTTTGCGCAAAACACACCCACCCGAAGATGCTCACCTGCGCCAGCCCGATGGGAAACGCCCACAGGTTGCGGCGGATCATCAACCCCACGCCGGCCACGCCCAAGGCGGTGGCGATGATCTCCGGCCAGCTCATGCCTTCTGGCGGTCTGCCTGCGCGATGTAGGCTTCCATCGCCTCACGCGTGAGCGTGTGCGCGGCGGCGCAACGCGGGCACTGCACCCGGATCAGCTCCTCCCGGCCGAACAATCCCTCCGCATCGCTGCGGTAGGCCGGCGCGATGACGCCGAGAATCTTCTCCTGCGTGCAACCGCATTGCCACCGATATGCGCGCCGTTCGATCAGCGCGAGCGTCTCGGTCTGCGGCAGGTTCAGCACCCCCTCCCCCGTGATGCCATGGAACCACGGCAGGTCGCAATCCGGGTGCGCGACCAGCAGCGCATGCTCGTCCTTGCCCAGTTCGAAATACCGCGCGGGCCGCTGCTCGCTGTCGCGGTAGAAGGTCTCGACCGCCCGCACCACGTCGGCGCCGTCGAATTGCACCACGCTGCGCCGCGGCTCGGCTCCTCGCCGGGGAACCGTGTCGCAATAGAAGATGTTGTGCTCCCCCTCCTTCACGTTTTCCGTGAAATAGCGGCCCACCACCGTGCAATCTTCGTTGTCGCCGACGAGAAAAAGATTGGTGCGGGGCGACCGGAGGTTGAGCGTCCACGCGATGTGCTCGAGGCGGGGCCGGGCCGCGCAGTGCAGCGTGAACAAGGCCAGCGCCTCGGCCAGCAGCTTCTCCCGCCCGGCATCGCGTGGTTGCACGTGATCCTGCAGGTGGAGGAAATAGTCCACAAACAGCGTGCCCAGCTCGCCGCGCACCAGCACCGCGTTGCGCCCGCGCACGAAGCTCACGCTCACGGGCGAGGCGGCCAGGTGCGGCGCGAAGGATGTCGTGGATTCACTCACCGGCGCCACCCTTGCCATTCCGCCGGCGAAGGCAACGGCGCAGTCACGCGCACATCAGGAAATCGCGGCCTTCCACGTAGCGGCGCCGGGTCAGCTCGCCGCGGATCAGGTCGCGCGCGCCGCGCGTGGCCACATAACCGAGAACAAAAACCGCGCCGGGCTCCGGCAGTCCGTCGGGTGCGACGACAGGCACCCCGCCGACCTTGCGGCCGGTCTTCTTCGGATCGACGTCGATGTAGCCGGCGACGCGCGCGCCGTGTTTTTCAAGCTCGGCGGCGCGGCCGCGGGTCGGTCGCCCCGCCCCCCAGATCCAGACCGCCCGTTCGCCGGCGATCCGCCCCAGTTCGCGCGCAATCCATGGCGCCTTGACCCGATAGAACGCATCCGGGGCATACCGTGCATCCGTCCGGGACAGGCGCGCCGGCGAATCGTGCCAGGTCAGCAGCGTGCGCGGCACCTTCGCCATGCGCACGCCTGCGTCCAGCCAGCGCAGCCACAGCTCATAGTCCTCCGGGAAATCCCCCTCCCGGTAGCCACCATGTCTCTCCACCGTCGCGCGCCGAAACATCACGCTGGGATGCGCATGGGGTGACTCGATGAACCGGTTGAGCGCGATCTGCTCGGGAGTGATCAGCGTATTGAGCCAGTCCACATGCAGCGCGTAGCCTTCGCCGGCGGCCCGGTCTCCACCATAGGCCACCAGGCACCCGACCACACCGAGGGCCGGCTCGCGTTGGAGCATGGCGATCTGCCCGGCCAACCGCTCCGGGTGCGACTCGTCATCGGCATCCAGGCGAGCGATCAAATCGCCGCAGGCACTGCTTAGACCGGTGTTGAGCGCCGGGACCAACCCCGGCCGCGAGGCGCGGATGACATGCACCCGGGCGTCGCGGCGCGCGGCGGTGGCGAGGATCTCTCCCGTGCCATCCTGCGACTCATCGTCAATCGCGATCAATTCCCAGTCGCGCCACGTCTGCGCCTGCACGCTGGCCAACGCCCGCGGCAAGGTGCCGGCTCCGTTGCGCACCGGCAGGATGATGGAAACCAAGGGCATGGCGTCGGGTTTAGCACGAGGACCGTGCGGCGCACGACGGAAGTGCCGGGCTGGAGCGCGGCCTCCGGACACGCTCAGAACCCGTCCAGCGGCCGGGTTCCGCCTGAGCGCACTGCCTCAGTTCGAGACGCGCTCGGCCTGGATGACGCCCTTTTCCACGAGCTTCTTCACCTTCGGCTTGATGACGAAGGTGCAGTAACCCTGGTTCGGGTTGTTCTTGAAGTAATTCTGGTGGTAGTCCTCGGCCGGGTAGAATTTCCCGAGCGGCGTGATCTCCGTGACGATGGGATCATCCCAATTCTTCTGCGCCGCGGCCTTGGCGCGGATGGCGGTCTGCTTCTGCTCCTCGCTGGCGAAGAAGATGGCCGACCGGTATTGGTCGCCCTCGTCCGCGCCCTGCCGGTTGAGCGTGGTCGGGTCGTGCGCCTCGAAAAAGACCTCGAGGATTTTCTCGAAGCTGATGACCGAGGGGTCGAACTCGATCCGTGCCACCTCGGCGTGACCGGTGCCGCCGGCGCAAATCTGCTTGTAGGTCGGATTGGCCACATGGCCGCCGGTGTAGCCGCTGATGACCTTTTTCACCCCCGGCAGACGTTCGAACACGGCCTCGACGCACCAGAAGCAGCCGGCGCCGAGTGTGGCGGTTTCAGTCTTGGGGGCAGGAGCGGGTTGAGCGGACATAAGTGAAGTCAGCAGGAGAAAGGCGGTGACAGCGCGGCGAGTCATGCAATTGGGAGACGGCTAGCCAGCTTTTATTCCGACGCAACTATTCAGAGGTTTAACCACGGATAACACGGATCAATTCCGGATAAAACTTCGCGCTCGTCCGTGAAACCCGCGACCAAAGTCCTCCCTCTTGCTTTCCGGTGCATCCTTACAAACAACCACGAATCCACACGAATCATTTGTCCCGCTGGTTGAAAATACTGGTGTCAATTCGTGTGCATTCGTGGTTACAAGAAATCGATGAGTGATACCCGGCTCGACAAATGGCTCTGGGCGGTGCGCGTGTTCAAGACGCGGGCCGAGGCCACGGCGCAGTGCCGCAACAGCCGGGTGCAGGTGAATGGCCTCGACGCCAAGCCGGGGCGCGATGTCCATGCCGGCGAGGTCATCACGGCCAAGGTCGGAATCGTCACGCGCACGCTGAAAGTCGTCGGCGTGCCGCGTTCACGCGTGAGCGCGAAGCAGTTGCCGGAGTTCATGACCGACCTGACCCCCGCCGCCGAATACGAGCGAGCCAAACAGGCCGGACTCGAGCACATGCTCGCCCGCGAACGCGGCAAGGGCCGCCCGACCAAGAAGGACCGCCGCCAGATGGGCCGCCTCTTCGGCTTCGAGTAGGCCGGTTATTTCCTGCTCAGCTCGTCGCGGTGGATCACACCGCCCTTCATGACGAAGCGGACGCGGGTGAGCTCGGCGATGTCGTCGAGCGGATTGCCGGCGACGGCGATGAGGTCGGCGAGCTTGCCCTGCTCCACCGTGCCGACGCGGTCGGACCAGCCCATGATCTCGGCGTTGAGGCTGGTGGCGGAGATGATGGCATCCATCGGTTTCTCGCCGAGGCGCGCGCGTTCGAGAAACTCCATGGCGTTCTCGCCATGCGGGATGACGGTGGAGTCGGTGGCGAAGCCGATGGGGAGACCCGCGGCCACGGCGCGGCGGAAGCCCATGTCCTTGATGTCGCTGATCATCTTCGAGCGCATGATCTCGGAGTCGGGGATTCCGGCCTCCCGGCCCTGCCGGGCGATCACGGTGCTGGTGTAGAGCGTGGGCACGTAGAAGGTTCTCCGGTTGGAAGCCTTGAGCATGGCGATGGCCTCGTCGTCCAGATAAGAACCGTGGTCGATGGTGCGCACGCCGGCGCGGATGGAGGTCTTGATGCCGCCGATGCCATGGGCGTGGACGGCGACCTGCCGGCCCCAGCGGTTGGCCTCGGTCACGGCCGCGAGGATCTCCTCGTCGGAAAACTGCTGCGCGCCGGGCGACTGGCCCTTCGAGAGCACCGCACCGGTGGCGAGGAGCTTGATGAAATCCGCCCCGTGCTTGAAGTTCTTGCGCACCTGCTTGACGACCTCGGCGGGCGAATCGGCGAGGTTGTCCACGCCGGGCACCTGCACGTAGGGCGAGAATTGCGCCGCGTCGCCCGCCCCGCCGGTCGAGGAGACGTAGGCGCCGGCCACCATCATGCGCGGCCCGGGGATGGCGCCGGCGTTGATGGCGTTGCGCAGTTCGACGTCCACGTAGGGCCAGGCCGTGCCCATGTCGCGCACCGTGGTAAAGCCGGCGTGGAGGGTGACCCGGGCGTTGTGCGCGCCCCAGAGCGCGGAAAAGGCCGGCGTCGTCTTGATGAGCTCATCCTCCCAGTGGATGCCGTATTTTCCGCAGAGGTGCGTGTGCAGATCGATCAATCCGGGCAGGAGCGTGGCGTCACCGAGATCGACGACCAGCGGGCCGGGGCCCGTCGACATGGCGGTGCCGACCGCAGCGATGCGCTCACCCTCGACGCGCACGAAGACGGGGGCAATGACCTTGCCCGTGCCGTCGATGAGGCGTGCAGCCTTGAGCAAGTAGCCTTGGGTCGGACGGGGATCGGCGGCCAGCGCGGACTGGAGCTGCTTGAGGGTGGCGGCGGCATCAGCGGCCGGGAGCGCGCAGGCGGCCAGCAAGGCTCCGGCCGCGGCGAGTAGGGCACGGGATTTCATGGAGTGCCGCCAGCAAAGCACGCCGCGTCCAAACCTCAAGTGCGCGTGAGCCGGCGGTATTTGACGCGGTGGGGCTGTTCGGCGTCCTTGCCCTTGCGGCGGCGGTAGTCCTCGAGGTAGGCGCTGTAGTTGCCGGCGAACCAATGGACGTAGCTGTCGCCCTCAAAGGCCATGATGTGCGTCGCGATACGATCGAGGAACCAGCGATCGTGCGAGATGATGACGGCGCAGCCGGCGAAGTTCTCCAGACCCTCCTCGAGCGCGCGGATGGAGTTCACGTCGAGATCGTTGGTCGGCTCGTCGAGCATGATGAGGTTGGCGCCGCTCTTGAGCACGCGGGCGAGGAGCACACGGTTGCGCTCTCCGCCTGAGAGAACACCGACCTTCTTCTGCTGATCCGCGCCGGTGAAGCCGAACTGCGCGCAATAGGCCCGGCTGTTCACCATACGCGCGCCGAGCGGCATCATTTCCTGCCCGTCGCTGATGACCTCCCAGATGGTCTTCTCGTCCTGCAGCGAGTCGCGGGACTGCTCCACATAGGCCCATTTCACCGTCTCGCCGATGCGGAAGGTGCCGGCGTCGGGCTTCTCCATGCCCGTGATCATCCTGAAAAGCGTCGTCTTGCCGACGCCGTTGGGGCCGATGACGCCGACGATGCCGCCGGGCGGCAGTGAGAAGGACAGGCTCTCGTAGAGGAGTTTGTCGCCGTAGGCCTTGGTGATGCCCTGCGCCTCGACCACGAGCGTGCCGAGCCGCGGGCCGGGCGGGATGATGATCTCGAATTTCTTCTCCTGCTCGGCGACGTCCTGCTTGAGCATCTGCTCGTAGGCGTTGATGCGCGCCTGACCCTTGGCCTGCCGGGCCTTGGCGGAGGAACGGATCCATTCCAGTTCGCGCGCCATGGCCTTCTGCCGGCGGTCTTCGGTGCGTTGCTCGATGGCGAGCCGCCTCTGCTTTTGCTCAAGCCAGCCGGAGTAATTGCCCTTCCATGGGATGCCGTGGCCGCGGTCGAGCTCGAGGATCCAGCCGGCGACGTTGTCGAGGAAGTAGCGGTCGTGCGTCACGGCGATGACCGTGCCCTCGTAGCGCGCGAGGTGCTGCTCGAGCCATTGCACGCTCTCGGCATCAAGGTGGTTGGTCGGCTCGTCGAGGAGGAGGATGGAGGGTTTCTGCAGCAACAACCGGGCGAGCGCGACCCGACGGCGCTCGCCGCCGGAAAGGTTGTCCACCACGGCATCCGGTGGCGGGCAGCGCAGGGCGTCCATGGCCTGCTCGACCATCGGCGCCGTGTCCCAGGCGCCCAGCGCGTCGATCTGCTCCTGAAGCTTCGCCTGCTTTTCGGCAATGGCATCGCGGGCGGCATCGTCGGCCGCGGCCGAAAGCTCGTCCCACGTGGCATCGTAGGCGGCGGTGAGCTCGGTGAGGTGCTTCACGCCTTCCTCGACGCAGGCGCGCACGGTGGCGCCGGGTGTGAGAGCCGGTTCCTGCGGCAGGAAACCCACGCTGTAGCCCGGCTCGAAGGCGACATGCCCCTCGAATTCCTTGTCGATTCCGGCAAGGATGCGCATGAGCGAGGACTTGCCGGAGCCGTTCAGGCCGAGCACGCCGATCTTGGCGCCGTAGAAGAAGGACAGCGAGATGTCGCGGAGGATCTCCTTGCGCTCGATCTTTTTCGAGACGCCGAGCATCGAGAAGATGATCTTGGGAGCTTCGCCGGTTTGGGCCATGGGGCGGGAGCAAAGGCACCCGGCCGGACGTTGCAACGCAATCGTCACAATTCCGCGCTCGACGAGCAGATGTCCGGCGAGCGAACCTCCCCGGCCATGAAGCCCACCGTGCTGATCCTCTGCACCGGCAACTCCTGCCGCAGCCAGATGGCCGAGGGATTCCTGCGGCGCGCCGCCGGCGACGCGGCCGAGGTGCACAGTGCGGGCTCCAAGCCCGCCGGTTACGTCCACCCCAAGGCTGTCCAGGTGATGGCGGAGCTGGGCATCGATCTGGCGCAACACCGGTCAAAATCACTGGGCGAATTCCTGCGGAAGGAAATCACCACGGTCATCACGGTTTGTGGCGTCGCCGACCAGGCGTGCCCGATTTTCCCCGGACAGGTGAACCGCCACCACTGGCGTTTCGACGACCCGGCGCATGCCACCGGCACGGAGGAGGAGGTGCTGCGGGAGTTCCGGCGCGTGCGCGACGAGATCCGGCGCGTTTTCGAGGCCTATGGCGCCGGCCTGCGCGAGGGTGCGGGCCGGTAGCCTGCTGCGCGCGGCGCAGCCTTCGCACTGCCGGCTGGTCTCACCGGCTCAGCAGCAGGTGCGCCAGCCATCCGGCCAGCAGGAGCAGCACGACGCCGACGAACACCCGGATCGCGAGCTTCTTGTGCGTGGCGGAGACATCGAGCGGCGACTCCGTCTTGTTGGGATGCACGAGGAAAATCCGCATTTTCTCGGGGATGTTCTTGAGCTTCTGGGGCGGCAGGTAGGTGCCCTTGAGGTTGAGCTGGTTCTTGACCTGCGAATAGAGGAAGCTCGACATCGCGATGCCACCGGGCTGGGCCAGCGGCTGGACGCGGGCGGCCACATTCACGGTGTCGCTGAAGATGTCGTCCTGCACGTCCACCAGTTCGCCGAGGTGGAGGCCGATGCGGACGTTGTAGCGGTTTTCCGGTGCGACCCAGGCGTTGTTGGCCTCGATGGCGGAGAGAACGTTCAGGCTGCAATGCACGGCCGCCAGCGCGGTGGGAAACTCGGCCATCGAGCCGTCGCCCAGGAACTTCACGAGCCGGCCGCCGTATTTCGGAATCTCGGCGCGGAGGAGTTTTTCCAGCTCCCCCACGCAGGCCAGGGCGCGGGCTTCATCCTTCGCCATCATCGCGCTGTAACCCACCATATCCAGAAACATGATGGCTGCGAGGCGGCGGTTTTGTTGGGGCAGGCCGGAGAAAGTATCCATAGCGACGACGCCATTGGATAGGCATTCCCTCCCGTGGCACAAGGAGGAATCGGGGCCGGCGCCTCAATGCTGCCCGCTGGTGGCGCCCGGCGCGGCCGAGGGCTGCTCAACGGGGGTGGGAGCGGGCTCCTTGGGCTGGTCCTGCTGGACCACGGCGGCCGGGGCGGAAAGGCGCTCGACCAGCAGCTGGAAGAACTCCGGATCGACGTTGAGGCGCGAGCGGAGGACGCTGCCGTAGATCTGGGACTTGCAGACTTCCAGCTCCTGCCGGGTCAGGCCGAGCAACTCTATCTGGCGGATGGCATGGCTCAGCGCCCGTGCGTAGGCGATGACGCGTTCCGCTTCCGGTGTCTGGTTTTCGAGGAGCCATTGGCTGAAGCCCGTGACCAGCTGATCAAGCGCGGGGTTGGCCGTGAGGTTGAGCGAGCTGTAGGACTCGAAGGCGGTGTTGAGGGCGCGCGCGACCTCCTCGAGCTGTTTCTCGCTCTCACCGCCGAGCAGGCCGGCCTCGCTGGCGCTGCGGAGCACCTCGCGCACGGCGCGGTCCTCGACGCGCGCGTCGGCCACCTGGTAGTCGGACTCGGCCGGGCGGGTCTTGCCCGGGATGGAGATGAACTTGGCGATGAAACGCTCGCGGGCCTTGCGTTCCTCCTCGGTGATGGCGCGGGCGTAGATGCCGAGGATCTGGAGCTGCTCACGCACCGCGGCGGCCAGGTCGGCGTCGGGCGGCGTGACCGTGCTGTCGGTGCGGGGCACCGTGGGCGTGAAGGCCTGCTCGAGGACGTCGCGCGGGGCCACCTGCGAGAAGAACTGGGCGCGCAAGGCGGCATCGCTGGTGGACGGCACATTGCCGAAGAAGGTGTCAGGGATGAACTGGTTGGGAGTCAGCCCGCTGGCGGTGAGGTCGAGGTAGGAAAGGCCGGCCACGACGGGCCGGAAGGCATTGCTCGTGACCAAGTCCGCGACGTAGACGACCGGAGTGGACGCTCCGTCGGGGAGGACACGGACATAGAGCGTGCCGGTGCCGGCGAGGATGTTGCCCTTGTTGGCGTTGTAATTGAACTGGCCCGCACCGGTGCCGGGCGTGAAGGTGGTGCGATCCGGGATGGGGGTGGAGTTTGCCCGGTTGATGTAGAAGAACACGCCGCCGGCCACGAGGTCGGTGCCGCGATCGTTGACGGGCGTGGTGCTGCCGTCGTTGTTGATGGCCGGCGCCGGGGCGCGTGAGCGGATCTGGAAGGCCGTGGCGGAATTGGCCGTGGCGGCCGTCGGCGCGTGGCTGACGAGCACGAGGTTGTTGGTCGCGGCCGCATTGCCGATCGTGATGCCATCCGCCGCGGCGGTGCCGTCGGCGATGATGATAAGCGAACCGTTGCGCACGGCCACGCGCTCGTTGGGTTGCATGGTGACCTTGCGCGCAAAGAGGAGGAGGTCGCCCTGGTCGGCCTTGAAGATGGACGAGCGGAAGGTCGGGGTGGCCTTGGCGTTGGTGCCGGTAACGGCGCCGCTGCCGAGGACGATCTCGCCGGTGGTGGAATCGAGGCGAGTAACGTTCTGACCGGTCGAACCAGGCACGGTGAACTGGATGAAGTCGTTGAGGGCGTTGTCGTTGTTTGTGCCCTGGGCCAGGCGGATGTCGCCCGTGGTCCAGATATCGCTGCCGATGATGATGTTGCGGCCGATCACGCCGACCGAAGTGAAGCGACTGGTTGGCGAACCGATGTCGCCAACCGAGGTGACGGTGGAGGTGGGGGCGTTGACCGTCAGCACGCGGCCCGCGCCGAGCAACCCAGCTTGGAACGTGATGCCTTGGGTGGTGGAGGCGAAAGCGTTGGTGACCGTGAACACCGGATCGACGTTGAGCTGCACCGGCGTCGTGCTGCTGTAAACCTGCGGGCCGGTGGTGTTGATCGTGATGTTGGGTGCGCCTACCAGCGTTTCGATCGTGACGGGATCGTTGAACGTGATGCGGGTCGCGTTGAAGTTGGCCCGCACCGCCGTGGTGCCGGCGGCATTGGTCGTCACATCACCAATGCGGCTGGTCTGGCCGACCGGTGCGTTGAAAACGGTGGCTCCACTGACATTGGCCGTCAGGTCGCTCTCCCCGGTGGAAGCAAAGCTGACGTCGCCGTTGAGGGGTGCAACCGTGGCGACGGGCTGGTCGGTGTTGATGGTGTTGTTGTAGGTGAGGTTGGCAGCGTTGAAGATGGTGTTGGCGCCGAGCAGGACGGACTTGTTGTAGGTCTGGTTCCCGCTGGTGGAGACCAGGCCGCCATAGAACCGCATGGCACCGGCACCGTTGGTAGTGATCGAGGCGAGCGGCGCCACGCCGCCGATCGCGCCCATGAAGAGGGCGTCACCGGTCAGATTGACCGTCAGAGCCTGGCCGCCATTGAGCGTGGTATTGAAGCGTCCGGTCGGACCGGCAAGGACGAGCGCGCTGGTGAGCGTGACCGGGTCGTTGAAGCGGAAGAAGCTGCCGACCGTCAGCTGGCCTCCGCCGAACTGGGTGGAACCGGGCGCGTCCGTGAGCAGGGACCCGATGTTGGTGATGCCCGCGGTGAAGTTGGTGACACCGGGCGAGTTGATCGTAACGGCGCCGGTCCCGCTGCTGATGCCCGCCAAGGTGGCATTGGCCCCGGCGACGACCGTGATCGCACCCCCTGCGGTGGAAAGTGTGCCGGCGGAGTTTGCGGTGATGCTCTGTGCGGCGGTCAGGTTGAGGTTGCCGGAGGAGGTGCCGATGGAAGCATTGATGATCAGGTCGCCGCCGGTCGAACCGAGGTTGACCGTCGAGGCGCTGTTGATCGGGGAACTGATGGTCAGGCTGCCGAGCGACGACAGGTTGAAGGTGCCGGTCGTCGTCACGCCCGCGAGCGTGACGATGCTGACATTGGACAGGGTGATGGTGCCGCCATTCAGGGTGACGGTGCCGAAGTTGTTGCCCGGCGCATCGAGGAAGATGTCGAAGCCGTTCGACGTGAAATCAGACAACCCCGGAACAACGGTGGGGGCGCTGTCGGAGATACCAACCGTCCCCGAGAAGGCCCCGGTGCTGTTGACCGTGAGCGACGGGGCGTTGATCCCGGCCAGGTTCACCCCCACGGCGTTCAAGGCGAGGCTGACGGTGGCGGTGCCCGTCACGTTCATGGTGGAGTCTTCCGTGAGGCTCACGGCGCCGCCGGTGAAGGTCAGCACCGGACCGAAATTCGTGGTGTCAGCGGCGTTGTCACCCAAGACAATGGGGTTGCCGGGCGAAGTGAGGGTCGTGTCGCCGGTGATGTTGATGGAGGTGCCGGCGGTGTCGGTGATGCCGCCCGCGGAGGTCAGGGTCAGCGTGCCCGTAGCGGAGTTGACACCGGTGAGGACGGTGGCGCTGTCTTCGGTGATGGCGACCGTGCCGCCGACGAAAGTGAGCGTGCCGAAGTCGGTGGTCTCCCCCGCCCCGTCACCGAGCGTGATATTGGAGGCACCGGCGTTGAAGCTGGCGGCGCCGCTGATGGCGAGGTTGCCGTTGTCGGTGATCGGACCCGCCGTGGTGACGGTCAGGTTGGCGGCGTTGGTCGTGGGCGCCACGAAGCCCGTGGCGCTGGTATTGTTGATCGTGAGGGTGCCGAGCGCGCCGTTGGGGGCCGTGCCGACGACCCCGGCGATGGTGGTGGCGGCCGAACCGGTGTTGACGGTGAGATCGTTGGCCTCGCTGGCCTGGCTGTCGATGTTGGCGGCAAAGGCCACGGCGCTGTTGGTGGTTTGCAGCGTGATGTCGGAGTCGACCCGGACGTTGTCGTTGTAGGTCTGGGTGCCGCTTGTGGTGACGTTGCCGTTGATCGCGGTGGTGCCACCGGCGTTGGTGGTGAGCGACAACGGTGCCGCCACGCCGCCGACCGCGCCGCCAAAGGAGGTCGTGCCGGTGGAGTTGGCCACGACGACGACCGCGCCATTGAGCGTGGAACCGAACGAGATGTCACCCGCCCCGGCGTTGAACGTGGTGTCGACCCCGAGGGTCGTCGCGTCGCCGAAGGCCTGGGCGCCGGTGGTGGTGACACTGCCGCCGTTGATGACGGTGCTGCCGGCTGCGTCGGTGGCCACGGAGGCCAACGGGGTCGTGTTGCCCACGGCCGAGGTGAAGGTCGTCGTGCCCGAGGAACCGACCGCAAGGTTGTTGGCGCCGTTGACGGTGCCGGTGAACGTGACGTTGCCGGTGCCGGCGCTGACCGTCAGGTCCCGGCTCAGGGACGTCGTGGTGGCAAAGGTCACGGCCGAGTTCGTGGTCGCCAAGGTCGCGTTGTTGACGCCCACCGTGACGGGGTCGTTGTAGGTCTGGGCGCCGGTGGTGGTGATGGAGCCGCCGTTGATAGCGGTCGTGCCTCCGGCGTTGGTCGTGAGGCTACCCGCGGTCACGGCGGCGCTGAAGGTCGTCGTGCCGGTGGAGTTGAGCGCCATCGCATCGAGGGCACTGCTGCCGCCCACCGCGCCGGTGAAGGT
>Ga0073934_10004125_pt1 | contig 24796 bp, 19 predicted proteins | sample LarsenN4metaG_FD_76834 | JGI IMG/M metagenome (GOLD analysis project Ga0073934, IMG submission 76834) | Hot spring sediment bacterial and archeal communities from British Columbia, Canada, to study Microbial Dark Matter (Phase II) - Larsen... ... | reverse complement strand
GGGGGTCCGGCCCTCCGGGGGCTCTCGGCGCGTTGCCCGCCGGGCCAGAGCAGGTTCGCGAAGGCGCGACGAGCGCGTGCCGGAAGCACGCCAAGGAGCGCCGACAAAGAAGATGCCTGGCCCGGCGTCAACCCGGAGGGACGGGGCGGCCTGGGCGCCCGGCTGTGTCGCGGCTCGTCCACGATGCCCCCCGCATGTTCCTCCTCGCCGCTCCTTGCCGTGCATCCCAGGGCGCTCCCGTCGCGCCAGAGATCCCCGGGGGGCCGGACCCCTCCAGCCCACCGGCGCCGGGACGTGCCTTCCTCCGCTTCGCTCCGGAAGGCAGGCAGCATAAGACGCGCAAAAAGATCTTGGACAGGCAGGAGTGAGTGAGTAAGTGAGTAAGTGAGTAAGTGAGTAAGTGATTGAGTGGATTCGGAGGCCCCCGCGGACACCCGGTGGCGCAAAGGCCCGAACCCTCAGACGCCCCTCGCGCCCCGACTTGTCCTATACTCCCCCTCTGACCGGAGGACGACCATGGCCAAAACCTCGCGATTTCTCCAAGGCCCTCGCATCGAGCCCCTGCCCATCGTCCCGAAGGCGGACGTGGCCCAACTCGTGGACGGGGCCTTCCTGGCGTACAACGCCGGGCGTCTCCACGACGCCTGCCAGCTCTTCAGCCTCAAGATGCTGAAGCGCGACGTGACGGTGGGCCTGAGCCTCACCGGCGCACTCACTCCGGCGGGGATCGGGCGGTCGTGCATCGTCCCTCTCCTGCGGGCGGGGTTCGTGGACTGGATCGTCTCCACCGGCGCCAACCTCTACCACGACGCCCACTTTGCCCTGGACCTGTCCCTCCACCGGGGAAGCCCCTTTCTGGACGACACGCGCCTGAGGCGCGAAGGCGTGGTCCGCATTTACGACATCCTCTTTGACTACTCGGTCCTGCTCCGGACCGACGCCTTCTTCCGCAAGGTCCTCGAGAACGAGGAATTCCAGCGGCCCATGAGCACCGCGGAGTTCCACTACCGCATCGGCGGCTACCTCCACGAGCGGGAGCGCGCCCTCCGCCTGCGCACCCCGTCGGTCCTCTCGACGGCCTTCGCCGAAGGGGTGCCGGTCTTCACCTCCTCCCCCGGGGATTCGTCCATCGGCATGAACGTGGCCGCCATGGCCCTGAAGGGGAGCCGCTTCGCCTTCGACGTGAGCGCGGACGTGAACCTCACCGCGGCCGTCGTCTGGGACGCCAAGCGGAGGGGCAAGAAGTCCGCCGTCCTCATCGCGGGGGGCGGGTCGCCCAAGAACTTCATGTTGCAGACCGAACCGCAGATCCAGGAGGTCCTGGGGCTCCCCGAGAAGGGCCACGACTACTTCCTCCAGATCACGGACGCCCGCCCGGACACGGGAGGGCTCTCGGGGGCCACGCCCTCGGAGGCCGTCTCCTGGGGGAAGGTGGATCCCAGCCAACTGCCGGATACGGTCGTGGTCTACACGGACAGCACCATCGCCCTTCCCCTCCTCACGGCCTACGCCCTGACCCGGACCCGGCCCCGGCCCTCCAAGCGGCTCTACGACCGGCTTCCCGCCCTGGGCAAGGCCCTGCAGAAGGCCTACCTCAAGAGGGAGACGGCTGCCGGGGGCTGATGGGGCGCCGCCCGCCCGGCGCGGAGAAGCCGTACCGGCGGGAGGCGGAGGATCAAAGCCGCCGCGCGGTGAGAATGGGGACGGGCGGATCGAGGACCTGGCCCCGGGCGGGGCGGGCCTGGATGCGGCGCACGGTCTCCATTCCGGAGATCACCCGGCCGAAGGCGGCGAAGCCCTGGCCGTCGGGGTTTCTCCGGCCCCCGAAGTCCAGTTCGGGCTGGTCCCCCACGCACAGGAAAAAGTCGGAGGTGGCGGTGTCGGGTTCGGCCCGTGCCATGGAGAGGGCGCCGTCCACGTGGCGAAGGCCCGTGACGGAGGTCCTCTCCAGGGGGATGGGCGGGAAGTCCTCTGCCTCCAGCCCGGGCTTGACTCCGGCCTGGACCACGCCGATTTTCACGGCGTTCTGGGGCTGATTGTCGGCCCGGACGGTGCGATGGAAGAGGCCGCCGTCGTACCGGCCCGCCTCCACGTACCGCAGGAAATTGGCGGCCGTGATCGGGGCGTAGACGGGGTCCACCTCGAGAAGGATGTCCCCCTCTTCGGTATGCAGGAGGACCTGGACAGGAGGGGCCTGTCCGGGAGGGGTGCGGGCGGCGCAACCCGAAAGGGCCAGCAGGGCGAGGAGGAGGGCGGCGCGGAGCCTCACGCGGGCGCCTCGGCGCTCCGGCCGCCCGCGTACCGGAGAACCACCAGGGAGAGGTCGTCGAAGGGCTTCTCCTCGCCCGAGAAGCGGTCCGCTTCCAAGAGGAGCCGGCGCCCCGCCTGCTCGGCGCCGAGCCCGCTCAATTGGGGAAAGAGGGCCCTGAGGCGCTCCTCGGAGAAGAAATCACCCGCGGCGTTGCGGGCGTCCGTCAGGCCGTCCGAGTAGACGATCAGGAGATCCCCCGTGTGAAGATCTAACGCCTGCTCCTGGTAGGCCGCGTCGGCGAAAGCGCCCACGGGGAGGGCGACCGAGGGGAGCGTCTCCACCGTCCCCTCGCGCACCAGGACGGGAGGCATGTGGCCGGCGTTGAGGATGCGCACCCGACCCTGTCTCGGGGCCACGACCATGAACACGAGGGTGGCGAACCGGCCGGGCAGACCGTCCCGTTCGAGGATCACGTTGGTCCGGTGCCCCAGGCGGGCCAGGTCCGGCGTCTCGGGCGCGATGGCCCGGAGCGTGGACTGGAGCTTGGCCATGAGCAGGGCGGCCCCCAGCCCCTTTCCCGAAACGTCCCCCAGCACGATGCCCACGGTCCCCTCGTCGAGGGCCATGTGGTCCACCAGGTCACCGCCCACGTCGTTGGCGGGCCGTGTATACAGCCACGTCTCCCACCCCTCGACGCTCGGGTTCTCCTTGGGGAGAAGGGCCAATTGAACGGCGCGCCCCACCTCGAGTTCGTCCCGGGCCAGCAGTTTGTCGCGCAGTTCCAGCATGAGGACCGCGAGGAGGATCACCACGCTCCCCGGAGCCAGGCTCACGCTGACGTTCACGTCCCCCGAGGCGAACCGGAGGTCGCCCATCACGAAGGTCCAAAGGCTGAGAAGGACCAGGAGCCTGCGCACCGGTGTGAGCTTGAGGAAGAGGCTCCTCAGGAGGTACCAGAGGAGGGTCAACCACCGCCGGAGGGTACCCATGGACTCGAGCCGCCGCTTCCGGTCCTCGTCCAGGTAGAACTCGTAGAGGTCCCTCATGTCCCGCTTCAGGGTTTGGGTGAAACGTCCGCCCCCCATGTCGGAGGCGACGGTCCGGCCGAGGTCCTTCAAGTCCTGGGGAAGACGGGCGGAGATCTTCCGCGCGTGGCTCATCCAAACGCTCCCTGGGTTCTTACGCACCCGGCGCCCTCGATGTTGCGCGGGCCTTCCGGCGCTCAGTGGGTGAGGTACAGGTAGAGGTTGACCGAAGCGCCCCGGCCCGTGGTGTTGTAAAAGTACACGCGGTAGCGGGGGAAGGCCAGGGGAACCTCCATCGGATCGGAGTTGAAATAGGCCCCGTCACCGGATTGCATCTGTGCCGCCACCTCGAGGGGGAACTCGATGCGGCGCGCCTCTCGCAGGGCCCGGAGGACGGGTTCCTCGTCCGGGATGAGGACGGCCCCCACCAGTCCGGGCCGGAAGCCCGCTCCCTTCATCTCTCCCTGGAGGCACAGCACGGCGCGCCGGAAGCCCGCCGTCTCCACGGCGGGGGCTTGCACCGAATCGTCCAGGTCGTTTCGCTGAAGGGGCGGCACGACCACGTCCTCCCTCTTCACCTGGACTCCGGTCCGGGGCAGGTTGTCCACGGAAACCGTCCCTCCCACCTGCTGGAGGTTCGGGAAGTTGGTGACCCAGACCTCGTTGTCGGCCGCGGGCCTGGGATCCCCCGCTGGCCACAGGAGCCCCGCCGCGAACGCCGCCCCCGCCAACAGAAACCAAGCCGGACGCCTCATGACTTCGCCTCCCTTCCAGAGCCGCACCGCTCCCGCGCGGACGCCCCGCGGCCCCTGTTCTACCCGGCAAGACGCGGGAAAAGCGTGCGGCGTCTAGCGGAAGAGGTCGAAACGGATCGCCCCTCCCCCGGCCCGACGTCGCGTCCCTCACACACTTCTGATCCTGCAGCCGCCCCTTCACGCTTCCCCGGGAAGCCTCTCCTGGGGGAGAAGTTCCAGGGCCCGGCGCACGAGGGGCTCTCGCATTCGAGCCTTGGAAAGGGCGTAGGCCGTTGGATTGAGGGCCGTGAGCTCGGCCGCGGCCACCTTGGCCGCCTCCACGAGGTCCTCGACGCCAGCCAGCAGGCCGTCGAGGAACCCCGCCGAGGCCGCCTCGCGGGACGAAAAGGCCCGGCCGTGAAGGAGGGCCTGGGCATGCCACTTGGGCGGGATCGACGCCTGGGTGATGGCGAGGACCCAGGAGGGGAGCGGTATCCCCACGAGGACCTCGTTCATCTGCCACCGGAAGTCGCCCTCGAGGGCGTAGCGCCGGTCGCAGGCCAGGGCGAGGATCATCCCCCCCGCCACGGCGTGGCCCGTCACCGCGGCCACCACGGGGATTGGGAAAGTGAAGACGCGGCACAGGGTCCGCGCGAAGGTCTCGTGAAGCGACTTGAGCTGAGCCGGGGCCAGCGTGGGAAGGAGCTTCACGTTGAGGCCTCCGGAAAAGAAGCCTTCCCGGCCCGCCAGGACCACCGCCTTCGCTCCCGATGCCTGGGCCTTGTCCAGCGCCGCGCCCAATTCGAGGAAAAAGGCCTCGTCCATGGCGTTGGCCTTGCCGTCGTCCATGCGGACGATCCCCAGGGGTCCCTCCATCTCCACGAGAATCCTCGCCATCTTCTCCTCCCGCGAACTCGTCACAGGTCTAGGCGGCCCCCCAGGGCCTCCGCCACGCGCTCGGGATAATCCGTGAAGACGCCCGCCGCGCCCATATGGTACACGGTCCGGATATCCTCCGGGAGGTTCACGGTGAAGACCAGGACCGGAAGGCCCATGGATCGGGCCCGCTCCAAGTCTTCGCCGAGCGTCCCACGGAGGGGGAGGTGGAGCGCCTGGGCGTTCACCTCGCGAGCCAGCTCCATCGCGGGCCCGTCCGCCGACCGGGCGAGGACCGCCAGGGGGACCTCCGGGGCGCGCGAACGGAGAGACCGCAGTTCGTCGGCATGGAACGAAGAGGCGGTGAGATCCGCCCGTTCCCAGCCAGACCGCAGGGCCCCTCTCAGGAGCGGCGCCGCCAGGGCCCCCGCCCCCCGCCCCTTGAGCTCCACCACGAGCCCCGCACGGCCCCTCAGGAGGTCCAGGACCTCCGGGAGGAGGGGCACCCGCTCGCCCGATCCCGCGTCGAGGCGCCGGACCTCGTCGAGGGTCCAGTCCGAGAGGGCTCCCGACCCGTTCGTCGTCCGGTCCAGCGTGTCGTCGTGGATCACCACGAGTTCGCCGCCCAGGGGATGGACGTCCACCTCCACCCAGTCCGCGCCGAGTTCGAGGGCGCGCCGGATGGAGAGGAGCGTGTTTTCGGGAGCGTGGCCGGCGGCTCCGCGGTGGCCGATGCAAAGGAAGGGGCGGCGGGCGTTCACGGAACGCCTCGGGGATTCAGCCGCCAGAGGGCGGCGTTGAGGGCCGCGGCGTACGTCAGCCAGGCGAGGTAGGGCAGGAGGAGCATCCCCGCCGCTCGTCGGACCCGGAAGAAGGCAAGGGCGGTGGCGGCCGCCGCCGCGAGCAGGACCAGGATTTCCACCAGCGCCCAGCCCATCGCGTGGAGGCCGAAAAAGAGGGGGGTCCAACCCGCATTGAGGGCGAGCTGGAGAAAGAAGAGCCCGAGGGCGGCGCGGGCGCGGGATCCCCCGCCGGACCTCCAGACGAGAAAGGCCGCCAGGCCCATGGAGGCGTAGAGGTACGTCCAGGCCGGTCCGAAGAGCCAATCGGGGGGCGTCCAGGGGGGAGTGTTCAGGGAGTCGTACCAGGGACCCGGCGGGAAGAGGATCCCCGTCAAGGAGGCGGAAAAGGGGAGCGCGATCCAGATGGCCAGGCCGAACCAGGGAAAGGGCCGTCCGGACCGCCCCCCGTTCGTCTCCCCCGATGCGGTTCTCTTCGTCATGGGCTTCCTCCAGGCCCCCGGAAACGGCCTTGCCGGTCCCTGTCCGCCGAGGGACGGCCGGGGTCCTCCGGTCCTATGATATCCTTGACACACGTACCGCGTTGGGCTGGATCATGATCGGAACCCGCCTGGGAACCTACGAGATCGTGGAGGAGGTGGGCCGCGGCGGAATGGCCACGGTCTACCGCGCCTACCATCGCGCCATGGACCGGTGGGTGGCCGTGAAGGTCCTGCACGGTGCCTTCACGCAGGAGGAGGAGGCCCGAGTCCGCTTCGGGCGGGAAGCGCGGCTCATGGCGCGCCTGGAGCACCCCCACCTCCTTCCCATCTTCGATTTCGATCCGGACCACGAGCCCCCCTACCTGGTCACCCGCCTGCTGGAGGGCGGATCCCTGCGGGACGCCCTCCGCCTGGGCCCCCTTCCCCCGCAGGAGGCCGCCTTCCTTCTGGACCAGGTGGCCTCGGCCCTGGACTTCGCCCATCGGAAGGGGGTCCTCCACCGGGACATCAAGCCCTCCAACATCCTCCTCGACCTGGACGGGAACGCCTATCTCACGGATTTCGGGCTGGCCCGGCGGGGGGCCGCGGGCGATCGAGGAGGGGGCCTCACCCTCCCGGGGGCCATCCTCGGGACGCCCACCTACATGGCCCCCGAGCAGGCCATGGGCGCCGGCGGGATGGACTTTCGGGCGGACGTCTACGCGCTGGGCGCCGTCCTCTACGAGATGCTCACGGGCAGCCCGCCCTTTCCTGGGGATTCGGCCATCGCGGTGGCGGTGGCCCACATGAACGCGCCCGTGCCTTCGGCCCACCAGGCGGCCCCCCAATTGCCGGAAGCCGTGGATGGGGTATTGGGCCGGGCTCTCGCCAAGAGCCCGCGGGACCGATTCCTGAGCGCAGTGGATCTCTCGCGTGCCGCGGAGGCGGTTCTCGGGCACCTCTCCAACAGGGCCCCCGTCGTGCTTTCCCGGGCCGCCAAGCAATACGGCCGCTCGCGCGGCGGCGGCGCGTCGGATGGCCGGCGAACCACGCCAACCCCGGGAGCGGCGCAGGAGGGCGCGGAAAGGGCGCGCCCCCGACCCGGCTCCTCCGAACAGGTAGGGCTCGTGGTGGCGCTCACGGCCACGTTCTCCGAATGGCTCGAGCCCATGGAGGCCGAAGGGGGGGAGGAGGCGCGGCAGGAGGCGGCGCGGATCCGAATCCTTCTCGGCGCCACGGCGGCCGCCTTCGGCGCGTCCGTGGAGGGTCCGGCGGGGAACACGCTCCTGGCGGTCTGGGGCCTCGACGGGGTCCTTCCCGAGGGGGCTCCCGCAAACGCCGTCCGGGCGGCGCTGGCCCTCGCGGGAAAGGCGAGGGCCGCCTCGGGGGAAGATCCGCCCCCGCTCCAGGTGGGAATCGCCGCGGGTCCCGCCCTCTTGTCCGTTCGGGAGGAATCCAGCCGCACAACGGCCTCGGGCCCCGTCCTGTCACTCTCCTCGCGCCTGGCGGGCGCCGCCCCTCCCGGGAGCGTCCTCCTCTCCCCCGATGCCCTGCGGCTGGTGCGAGGGACCTTCGACCTCGCGGAAGGCCCCGCTCTCCAAATCCGGGGCAGGCCCGCTCCGTTGGCCACCTACAGGGTATTGGGCGAGAAGCCCACCCATCTGCGCCTTCCCTCGCCCACCTTCGAGGGCCTGGCGACCCGTACGGTAGGTCGGGAACGGGAGGGGGCCGCCCTTCGGGAGGCCTTCGAGGCGGTGGTCGCCGGGAAGGGCCCTCGGGTCGTGGCTCTCCTCGGCGAGGCGGGGATCGGCAAGTCGAGGCTGCTCGCCGACCTTCTCCACCACGTGGACCTCCGCTCCGAGCCCGCCTGGTTCTTCCTTGGGCGCGCCCAGCCCGAGGGGGCCCGGAAGCCGCTGGCCCTCTTCACGGACCTGCTGTCGAACCGCTTCGGCTCCTCTGTGGAAGCCCCGACGGATTCCTGGCGGGAACGGGTGCGGAAGGGCCTGGGCCCCTTCTTCCCCGAGACGGGCGGGGTGCCCGACGAAGAAACGGTGGAGAGCCTGGCTGGGCTTGAGGGAGCCCCGGATTCGGACGTGGCGCCCTCCGAGTGGGGCCGGCGCGCCGTCGAGGGGCTCACGCGGTTTTTCTCAAGGGCCTGCCGGATCCACCCCGTCCTTCTGGCCCTGGAGGACTTCCACGGCTGCGACGCGCTGTCCCTGGAGGTTCTCCGCCTCCTTCTGACGCGGGAGGAGCCCACCCCTGTGCTGGCCGTCTGTCTGGCGCGGCCCTCCCTCTACGCCCGCTTTCCGGCCTGGTCCGAGGGGCTCCCCGGCTTCTCCCAGTGGGTGTTGGGGCCCCTCGGCGAGGCGGAGGCGAGGGCCCTAGTCAAGGACCTGCTCCAGCGCGTCCGGGAGCTTCCGACCCCTCTTGCCGAGGGCCTCGTCCGGCGCGCGGAGGGGAATCCTCTCTTCTTGGAGGAGCTGGTGCGGACCCTCCTGGAGGAGGGAACCATCGTGCGTGAAGAGTCGGAATGGAAGGTGGATCCCTCCCGCCTGGCCGGCGGGACCCTCCCCACGAGCCTCCTGGGCCTTCTCAAGGCGCGGCTCGATCCCCTCTCTCCCGGCGAGCGCGTGGCCCTCCAGAGGGCCGCGGCGGTGGGCCGGGTCTTCTGGAACGGTGCCCTGGATCGCCTCGCCCGGGCCGACGGTCTCTCGCCCGACTTGGGCCGAGCCCTCCGGTCGCTCGAAGTCCGGGGCCTGATTCACCCCCATCCGGCGTCCAGCCTCCCCGGTTCGGAGGAGTTCTCCTTCGCGAGCCCGCTCTGCCGCGAGGCGGTGCTGGACACGGTGCCCCGCCGCCAGCTCCGGGCCTACCACTCGGAGGCGGCGGACTGGCTGGCCGAAAGACCGCGCCTTGGCGATCCGGAATTCGAATGGCGCCTCGCGGAACACCTGGAGCAAGGGGAGCGCGGTTCGGAGGCGGCCGCCCACTACCTTCGGGCGGGGGAGCGGCTCCTGGCGGTGGGATCGGTGGCCGAAGCGCGCTCGGTCCTCCAGCGCGCCGTCCGCCTCTCCGCCGAGAACTCCCTTACGGCCGCGGCGCGCCTGAGGCTGGCCGAGGCGATCCTCTCGGCGGGGGACCCCGCGGGGGTCTGGCCCCCGCTCGATGCGGTCCTCTCCTGGGCCAGGGAAACGGGAGAGAAGGACGTGGAAGCCGAGGCCCTCCTCCTGGCGGCCCGGGCGGACCTCGAAGCCGGAGGGGGGAGCGCCCGGGAACGTCTGGAAGCGTGTCTGGAGGCCGCCGGACCTCGGAAGAGGAGCCTGCAGGCGCGCGCGCTCCTTGTGCTGGGCCGTGTCGCCCTGTCCGAGGGCGGGGTCGAGGAGGCGGGGACCCACCTGCAACTGGGGCTCGATCTGGCCGGGGAAGTGGGGGAGGAATCCCTCGCCCGGGATTGCCTTCTGGCCCTCGGCGAGACGGCCCTGGCCGCGGGGAACCCGGAGGCCGCGGCGACCCGCTTCGAAGACTGCCGCCAGTCGGCGCTGAGGGCCGTGGATCGGGAGCGCCTCGCGGCGGCGCTCTGCGGCCTGGGCGAATCGGCCCTGGCCGGAGCCGGAGTCGGTCCTCCCCGGCCGTACTTCGAGGAGGCCGACTCCCTCGCGGTCGCCCTCGGAAACGAGGGGCTCCGGCGCCGTGCCGCCCGGGGTCTCGACCGGACCGGACCGGAACCCTGAGGCCGGACCGCAACTTCGCAGCCTCCGCCACCGTACTCCCTGACAAGGCCGGACGGCGGGGCCGGAGTCACCGCGTCCCCCGAAACGGGATGGTGGAGGGCGGCATGAACGTTCGTCGGATTTTCGGGACGGCGTGGGTGTGCTTGGCCGGGGCGGGCCTCTGGGCCGCGCAGAAACTTCCCGACGATTTGAGGAGACTCACCCCCGAGAGCCTGGGCGCCCGGCCCGCGGGGGAAATCCAGCGCCAGGCGGAGGAGGCCTACCGCGCGCGGGACTACGTGGAGTCCGCCCGCGCCTACGCCGAACTGCTCCGGCGGCGCCCCAACGCCCCGCTGGCCCTCTATAACCTCTCCTGCTGCTACGCCCTGCTGGGCGCCGCCGACAAGGCGGGGCTCTTCCTCGAGGCGGCCTTCGCCGCCGGCCTGGAGGACCTTGCCCTTCCCGACAGGGACCCCGACTTCGACGGGGTCCGAGGGGCCCCCTCCTTCCAGGCCTCCTTGAAGTCCGCGCGGGAGCGGGCCGCGCAACGAGAGCCCAAGGAGGGGCGCCGGATCGAATTCCCCGCCCGGGCCATGGAGCGGATGACCGTCCTGGAGCCCGAGGGCTACGACCCGGCCAGGGCCTACCCGCTGGTGATCGGCCTCCACGGCGCCGGCAGTTCGCCCGAGGAGTTCGCGCCGTTCTTCGGACCCGCCTTCCGAAAGGCCGGCGTCCTGTTCTGCACCCCCCAGGGGCAATACCCCGTCGCCGTGGCGGCCGAACGGCCCATCGGCTACCTCTGGTTCGAGGCCGAGGCCGGAACGGACCGCCGCGTTCCCCGGCCCGCCTCCAGAAAGCTCGCCGAGGAGTACGTGACGGCGGTCCTTGAGGCCGTGAAGACGACCCACAAGGTGGACATGGACCGCGTGTACCTCATGGGGTTCTCCCAGGGCGCCTTCCTGGCGTATTCGGCGGGAATCCGAGGCGGGGGGGCCTTCCGGGGGGTCATCCCCATCGGTGGGTGGCTGACGCCCGGGGATTTCTCTCCCCAGGAGATTTCTGCGGCGCGCGCCTCCGAGTTCCTCGTATGTCACTCCCCACAGGACCAGGGAATCCCCATGGCGGAGTGCGAGACTTCGGTGGAGTTCCTCCGCAAGGGCGGCGTCCCGGTGAGCCTCTTCACCTACGAGGGCGGCCACGTCATCTCGCCTCCCCTCGTGAGGAAGATCACCGACTGGATCTCCGAGACGTCCAGGCGGTGAGGGGCGGCTCCGGCCCGCCCATTCCCAGGAACGGACCGCGCGGGGGCGGCGCCTCGATCCGGCGGGCCGCCCAGCCCAAGAACGGCTTCACGGTGAATCCTCATCGCCGAAGCGCCCCATGCTTCGAGGGACGACCCAAGGAGGGGACGCGCGGCCTCTCTGGACCGAAAAAAGCGCTTCCGTAGTCCGCCTGGCCCTGCTATGCTCCAGCCATCCAAGGGAGGGAGCCATGACGGAACCGAATGTCGCGCCCCAAACACCGCCTACGGCGGCGCCCGTAAAGAAGAAGAGCGGGATCTGGAAGTGGTTCGCGTGCGGATGCGCGGTCCTGCTCCTGCTGGTCCTGGCCGTGGCCGGGGTCGCCGGATTCCTCGCCTACAAGGGCATCCTCTTCGCCAAGAAGAAGGGGACCGAAACCATGGGCCGGCTCCGGGAGGAGGGCGGCGCGCCGGGCGTGCGCGGACGGCTTGACGCGGCCAAGATGCGGGACTTTTTCGACGCCTCGGGAGACTGGCCGGACATCCGGCGGGCCATGGACGCCAACGACCGGCAGGCCCTGGACGAGCACGCCGCCCGGATCGGCCTCGCCTCGGGACGCGAGCTGGAGCAATACATGGCGGTGGTGATCCTCGCCGGCGGGATGACCTTCGTCCCCGAGGGCGCGCGCCGCCAGATGCTCGCCCAATCCGTGGGCCAGGACGTGGCGGAGGTCGTCATGGCCCCGGAGAACCAGGAGAAGGTGCGCCGGTTTCTCCGGGAGTGACCGGCACCGCCGGAGAAGAACAGAGCGGGGGCCTTCGAGCGAAGGCCCCCGCCTCGTTTTTCGCGCCGCCTGCCTTCGACGGACCCCTTTCCGGCTCCGCCCTCAGGCCTTCGCGCGCCTCGCGTACACGACCAGGAAGGAGCAAAGGGCGATCACTCCCAGGATGGCGAGCCACTCGCCGGGCGCCCCCTCGAAGGCTTCGGCGTGCAGGACGTGCACGGCGGCCTTGGCGTCGAGAGTCCCGGTGGAGGTCTTGATCACCGCGTTGATCACGGCGTCCACGACCCCCATGATGGCGCCTCCCGCCATGAGCCCCGAGGCAATGAGGATGCCCCGGTCGTGGCGCGGCTTGACGTCCGCCTCGCCCTCGCCCGTGCGCGGGCGCGAGACGATCCAGCTCAGAATCCCCCCCAGGAGGATGGGCGTGTTCAGCTCGATGGGGAGGTACATGCCCAGGGCGAAGGCCAGCGCGGGGACGTTCACCATGCGGAGGATGAGGGAGAAGATCACCCCGAGGGCGAAGAGGTACCAGCGCAGGGAGCCCGAGCCCGCGCCGAAGATGCCCACGAGGATCTCCTTCATGGCCGAGGCCTGGGGAGCGGGGATCGCGTTGGTTCCGAAGCCTTGGGAGGGGTCGGTCTGGGACATGACCCACATGGCCACGCCGCAGAAGGTGGCCGCGACGGCCGTCCCGAGGAACTTGAGAGCGAGCTGGCGGGCCGGCGTCGCGCCGAGCCAGTGGCCCACCTTCAGGTCCGACGAGAGGGCGCCGGAGGCGGCGAGGGCCGTGCAGACGACCCCGCCCACCATCATGGTCACGAACATCCCCTGGCCGCCCCCTAGCCCGAGTTTGAGCATGACGACCCCCGTGATGATGAGGGTCAGCATGGTCATGCCCGAGACGGGGTTCGTGCCGATGATGGCGATGGCGCGGGCCGCCACGGGGGCGAAGAGGAAGGCGATCCCCGTCACCAGGGCGGTTCCCACGAGGGCGGGGACCCAGCCGTTTTCGAGCCCCAACCCGAGGGAGAAGAAGAGGAAGGCCACCACCACGAAGGCGGCGAGCCCGCCCAGCATGACGCCTCCCGAGAGGGTTCGGTCCGTCCTCGGCACCGCCGCCGCCTCGCGCGTGTCTCGGCTCCGCATCCCCTTCAGGTTCGCGCCGATGGAGCGGACCATGGAGGGCATGGAGGTCAGCACCCCCAGAATCCCCGCCCCGGCGATCCCGCCCACGCCGATGATCCGCACGTAGTACTTGAAGACCTGGTCGGGGTTCATGGCGGAGATGAGGATGTCCCCGGGGGGAAGGACCGCCGTCATCTGGGAGCCGATGGCGTGGACCATGGGCACCAGCACGAAATAGGAGAGGAACGACCCCGCGGCGATGACGGCGGCGTACTTGATGCCGATGATGTATCCGATGCCGACGATGGCGGCGTTGTTGAGCATCCGGAAGGTCATGAAGTGGTCGCTGAGGACCCGCCCCACGCCCACCACCTTCAGCGAGACGGTCTCGGCCATGGCGTGGAGGGTCGCCACGAGCCCGTCGTAGAGCGCGCCGACGCCGGCCGCGAGGGCGAGGATCTTGGCCTGCCCGCCCACCCGCTGGCCCGAAACGAGGATCTCCGTGGTGGCGGTTCCCTCGGGCCAGGGGAACTGCCCGTGCATTTCCACCATGAAGTGGTATCGGAGGGGGATCAGGAAAAGAATCCCCAGGCACCCGCCCAGGAAGGAGACGAGGATCACCTGCCAGATGGAGGGCTGGGGCACGCCCGAACCCGGCGTGGCGGCGAGCATGTACAGGGCGGGAATGGTGAAGACGGCCCCCGCCACGACGTGGGAGGAGTTGGCCCCGATGGACTGGACGATGACGTTCTCCAGCAGGGAGCTCTTGCGGCTGAAGAAGGCGCCGATGCCGATGGCCAGAATGGAGATGGGGATGGCCGCCTCGATGCCCTGTCCGACCTTGAGGGCCAGGTAAGCCGCCGCCATGGAGAAGACGGCGCAGAAGAGGAGGCCCATGACGACGGAGCGTACCGTGACTTCGGGGACGCCCGTCTCGTCCGGCACCACGGGCACGTATCGTTCCCCCTCCTTGAGGGGGCGCCGGGCGTTGTCGGGAAGCCCTTGAATCTCCTTCGGCGCGTTTCCGTGCGACATGTGAACCCCCCCCCGGCCCGGAAAGGCCGCGAAAAAGGCCCCACCTGGCGGCGGGGTCGTGGGGCAAGAATAGCACAGGGAAAGGCGGAAGGCGGAAGGCGGAAGGCGGAAGGCGAAAGGCGGAAGGCGGAAGGCGGAAGGCGAAAGGCGAAAGGCGAAAGGCGAAAGGCGGAAGGCGGAAGGCCGAAGGCGAAAGGCGGAAGGCGGAAGGCGGAAGGCGGAAGGCGGAAGGAAAAACGGGAACATTTCAAATTTCGAAATTGGGATTTGGGATTTAGAAACACAGGCGAACGCGAAAGCCGTGGGGCAGGAGCCCACACCCTAGTCCCGGAGACGGAGACGGGGGCCTGTGTAGCGGCCGATGCTCGCATCGGCCGAAAAGCCGACCCCTCGCGAGCAAGGGGCGCTCCGGTGCGGGGAGTCCATTGAAGCGAGCGGCGAAGGAGCGCCGTCCATTGAAGGTCTCCCCTTGCCCCTCACGCCGTGCGCTGGATCACGAGGACGGTGAGGTCGTCGGCGCGGCGCCCCCCGGCCCGGAAGGCCGCCGCCGCCGCCGCGAGCCCGGCGGCCGCCTCTTCGGGCGGAGAACCCTCGAGCGCCCGCGCGGCCTCTTCGAGTCGGGCCCGGCCGAACTCCTCGCCCGATGGGTTCCGGGTCTCCGTGAGCCCGTCGGTGCAGAGGACCAGGAGCTCCCCAGGCCGGAGCGTCACCTCAACGGCCCTGAAACTCTGGTCGCAGAATAGGCCCAGGGGGAGACCCGAGGCGCCGATCCACCGGACCTCCTCCTTTCCCACGCAGAGGGGGGGGACGTGGCCCGCGTTGACCAGGACCACATCCCCTTCCGGCGAAGCCCATCCGCAGGCCAGCGTGGCGTAGTGGGACGGGAGCGTGCTCTCGCAGAGGACGTGGCTGGCCCGGGCCGCGGTCTCTTCCGGCCGGAGTCCGAGGGGAAGGAGGGCCCTGAGGAGCGCGTGAAGCTGGGCCATGAGCAGGGACGCGGAAACGCCCTTCCCCGAGGCGTCGCCCACGGCGAAGAAGAACCGCCCGTCGGGTAGGGTCAGGACGTCGCAGTAGTCCCCGCTGACGGGTCCCGCCGGCTCGTAGACGTGGCCGGCGCGCCACCCGGCCGAGGAGAGACTTCGTCGGGGGAGGAGTTCGGCCTGGACCCGCGAGGCCAGGTCCATGTCCGCCTCCAGGGCCCGCTGCTCCTCGAGGGAGAGGTGGTCGAGGCAGAACTCGAGGAGGGGGTCCGCCGCCAGGCGGTCCTGTTCGATGGGATCGCCGCAGGACTTGCAGAGGCCGAAGGTGCCTCGGTCCAGGCGGCCCAGGGCGGCGTCCACGGCGGACAGGAGGCGGTGGATCTCCGGGTCCTCCGCGCCCGTTTCGACGGCCCGGCTGAGCCACCGGCGGCGGGTCTGGAGCTGGTCGCGGACAAGAGACTCGGGAACGGATGACATGGCAGCCTCCCCGTATGGGTCCAAAACGCTTCTGGCCCCGGGCTCTCTTCACGCATCGCCCGGCAAGAAGCTCAGGGCGATTGGCGAAGGCGGGATCGAGCGAGGGGTCGAACCCGCCGGACACGGTTCTCTTCGTCTATTCTAACGCGGTCGTCAAGGGGGTCCCGAGTCCGGGAAGAGGGTCGGGGAGAGGAGAAGCGGGGCCGGGCCCTCCGCCCGCCGCGACGGCCCGCCGCCGCAGTCCGCTTCCTCCGCCGCGGCCACTTCGCCCCCGGGCCTATTGCCGCTTGCGTTTCAGGATGTTAGATTGAGACGCAGAGGTGGGAAATGGTGGACAAGGTTCAGTTCGAGGCGGCTCGAAGGACGCCGGACGTGGACGCCAAGCAGGTCCGCTCGGCGGTGGAGGACAAGGGCGTCGTCCAGGAAGTGGACAACGCCCTGGCGGAGGCCGTCGGGTCCGGGGCCACGGACATCCATTTCGAGCCCCAGCCCGAGGGGCTCATCGTCCGGGTCCGGGTGGACGGGGCCATGACCACGGTGAAGGAGGTGCCCGACCGGATGAAGGGCAACGTCCTGAACCGGATCAAGGTCCTGTCCGGCATGGACATCACCAAGAGCCGCATCCCCCAGTCCGGCTTTTTCAAGATGATGGCGGGGGAACGGCGCATCGAGCTGTATGTCTACGCCCTTCCCACCCTCTACGGGGAGTGCATCACCGTGAAGGTCCAGTACAAGCAGAGCGCCACCCTGCGGCTCGACCAGTTGGGAATGAGCCCCGCGGTGCTGACCTCGTACCGGAAGGCTCTCTCCCGCACGGCGGGGCTCTACCTCGTGACGGGCCCCCCCGGATCGGGCAAGCGGACCACGATCTACGGCTCCATCCTCGAGGTCCTGAAGCCCAACATGCTCGCCATGGGCTTCGACCCGGTCATCAAGTACGAACTGCCGGGCATGATCCAGGGCAAGCCCGAGGACCGGAGCGAGTTCACCTTCGCCGAGGCCATCCTCTCCCTGTTCCAGCAGGAGCCGGACGTGGCCTACATCGGGGACATCCTCAACGAGCAGGAGGCGCGGGCCACCATTTCGGGCGCCTTCGCGCGCCGGCGCGTCTTCGCGCGCATGACCGCCAACGACACGGTGAACGCCATCCAGAACATCGTGGACATGGGCGTCCAGCCCTTTCTCATGGCGGCCTCCACGGCGGCCGTCCTGAACCAGAGGCTCCTTCAGCGGCTGTGCCCCTCCTGCCGGGAGTCCTACGATTCGGACGAGGCCATCCAGAAGGAGGTCGGTCTCAAGCTTCCCCCCAACGCGAGGTTTTTCAAGGCCAGGGGATGCGACGCTTGCAAGGGCACCGGCTACCAGGGGGTGGTGGCCATCTACGAGCTGTACCTCCCCAGCGAGGAGTTGAACAAGATGCTCGTGGGCAAGGCCTCCGTCGGAGAGGTCCGCCAGCGGGCCGTCCGGGAAGGGCTCATCTCCCTCAAGGTGGACGGGGTCCTCAAGGCCCTGGCGGGATACTGCACCCTCGAAGAGGTCCTGAACGCCCTTTAGGGAGCGCTTTAGGGAGCGGATCATGCCCCAGAACCTGGTGCTGAGAATGCGCGACGGCTCCATGAAGAAGTGCAAGATCTACACGCACTTTTCGGCGGCCTACTCGCGCTTCCAGGTGGTCACGGTGGACGGGCGGGTGGAAAACGTCCCCCTCAGCGACGTGAAGGCCATCTTCTTTGTCCGGGACCTGGAGGGCAATCCGGGATACAAGTCCCAGGCCGAGTACTCGGAGGAGTCTCCCAAAGCCGGGCGGCCCGTCCGGGTTTCCTTTCCCGACGGGGAAGTGATGCGCGGCCGGGTCCTCCACATGGCCGAGGGACGGAGCGGCTTCTTCCTCTTCCCCGCCGATCCCCTGGACAACAACCTCAAGGTCTTCGTGGTCCGCTCGCCGGACGTGAGCGTGGAGGTGGAGGCGTGAAGGAGTCCCTGCAGGCGCTCCTGGAGCGCCTCCTGGAGGTGTTCGGTCCCGCCCTCCTCCCGCCCCCCGCCGGGCGGGAGGCGGAGGATCCTGCGGAGGCCGCCGTCTCCGCCGTGACCGAAGCCCTCCACGCGGTGTCCCTCGCGGGCCTCGCGCTCCTGTCCCGCCGGAACAACTTCAGCCGGCCCGTCCACGAGGCCGCCGCCGAGGTCCTTTCGGACCCCTCCCTTTCGGCCCACGCCCGTTTCCAGGGTCTCCTCTTCTCCACCAACCGGGACTTCTTCGGGCAGGTCTTCCCGGTTCAGTACGTGACGAAGGACGTCCTTCCCCTCTACCTCCGGAAGTACCTGCAAATTTTGGAGGAGGTGGGGCGCCTCGCGGGTCTTCCGCCGGGCGAGCGATCGGGCCCTGAAGCGGTGAGGGTTCTCCAGGACGCCCTGACCTTCCTCGCCAACAACTGGACGGGCACCGTGGCCGTCCTCCGGCCCTCCCCGAAGGTGGTGGAGGGGCCCGCCGTGGAGGTCCTGGGCGGGCCGCCCTCCACCGCGGGCAAGGTCCGGGCCCTCTCCAATCAAATCCGGCCGGGCCTCTACCTGCTTTCCGAAAACCATCCGCCCGTTCCCCTGCATCCCTTCTATTACTTCGGGGAAGAGCGCTCCTACGTCTGCCGGATGGCCACCTCCGACGGCATCTTCTTCCGGGCCTTCGGCGGCGAGGGCTACACCCTGCTGTTCCACCCCGCCCTCCTGATGGACCTGGGCGACTTCTTCTTCCGCGCCGGCGCCTACGAGAAGGCGCTGAGGCTCTACCGGCTCATCGAGAACGAAAACCGAGAGGCCTTCATCATGGTCTCGGCCCTCAACCACGCCCTCGCCGCCCGGGGCCTCTCGGTGCGGGGGGACTACCTGAGGGCGGCCACGGAGTGGGAGCTGGCCCTGGCGGTTCGGCCCGACGCCCCGGTGCTCTACCACGAGGTGGCCTCCGACTATCTCGCGGGCCTCCGCCACGGCCACGCCGCGGGGGCCCTGAACCGGCTCCTGGAGCGCTATCCCGTGAGCGACGAGGGGTACGTGGCCCTGGGCGACGTCTACTCGGCCAAGGGCGACCTGAGCCGGGCCCAGCGCGCCTACGACAAGGCCCTCCTCCTCAACCCCCACAACGCGGGGGCCCAGGAGAAGAAGCGCCAGACCCAGGAGCGGCTCGAGACCAAGCCCGCCCCCGAAGGCGAGAAAGCGGAGGCGCTTTCCGAGGATATCCTCGTGAACCTGACCCAGAAGGTCCGGGCTCGCCCCCGCGTCCCCCTCGTGGGAAGGGAGGCGGCCCTGGGTCAGCTCCTGGAGATCCTCTCCTGCCGGGACAAGCACAACGCCCTCCTCGTGGGCGAGGCGGGGGTGGGCAAGACGGCCCTCGTGGAGGAGCTGGCCCTGCGCCTCTGCGAGCGGAACGTCCCCTCGGCCCTGGCCGGGCGAACGGTGAGCGCCCTCAACCTCGGCGCGCTCATCTCGGGCGCGCGCTTCCGAGGGCAGTTCGAGGAGCGCGTCCTGGAAGTGGTGCGGAAGGTGCGGGAGCGGGGGCACCTCCTACTCGTGGAGAACCTCCACCACCTCGTGGCCACGGGCGCCACGCGCGGGGCCTCCCTCGACTCGGCGAGCCTCATCAAACCGGCCCTTCTCTCGGGGGACATCCAGGTCATCGGCATCACGGACGAGGAGTCCTACGCCAACATCCTCGAGAAGGACCCCTCCTTCCTCAAGCTCTTCCACCTCCTCAGGGTGGAGGAACTGAGCCTGGAGCAGGTGAAGGAGGTCGTGAAGACGCGCCTGCCGCTCTACGAGGAGTTCCATGGCGCGCGGTTCCCCGAGGGCCTCGTGGAGAACAGCCTGGAGATGGTGCGCCTCTCCATCACCCGCAGGGCCCTCCCCGAAAGCGTCCTGGACCTCATGGACCGCGTGGCCGCCCGGGTGGCCCTCAGCGCCGCGCGGGGAGAGCGGCCCACCTCGGAGGTCTCCCGTCGGGACGTCATCGAGACCCTCTCGGAGATGTCCGGCGTGGCCTACGAGCGCCTCTCCCTGCTGGACCGCGACCACCTGGCCCGCATGGAGGAGATCCTCTCCGGGGAGGTCGTGGACCAGGAGGAGGCCATCCGGAAGGTCAGCCGTCTCATCCGAACGGCCAAGCTCGGCCTCGACCTCAACGACCACCGCCCCGACGGGGTCTTCCTCTTCGTGGGGCCCACGGGCGTGGGCAAGACCGAGCTGGCGCGCTCCATCGCCAAGCTCCTCTTCGGCGACGAGGAGAAACTGATCCGCATCGACATGAGCGAGTACATGGAGCGCATCAGCACCTCCCGCCTCATCGGGACGGCGCCGGGCTACGTGGGCTACTACGACCAGAACCAGCTCACCGACCAGGTGAGGAAGAACCCCTACTGCGTCATTCTCTTCGACGAGGTGGAAAAGGCCGATCCGCAGGTCCTCAACCTTTTCCTCCAGATCTTCGACGCCGGCCGCCTCACCGACGGGAAAGGCCGCACCGTCCGCTTCCACCACGCCACCATCATCATGACCTCCAACGTGGGAACGCACCTCTTCTCCAAGGCCCGCGTGGGATACGCCGAGGCGCGCAGCCACGTGCCCGAGGAGGAGGTCCTCAAGGAGGTCCGGGCCCAGTTCTCGCCCGAATTCCTCAACCGCGTGGACGAGGTGGTCCTCTTCCGCAGCCTCACCGCCGATTCCCTCGGGCGCATCGTGGATCTGCAACTGCGCGACCTCAAGGATCGGCTGGGCCACCAGGGCAAGGAACTGGTCCTGGAGCCGGAGGCGAGGGCCCTCCTCGCCCAGGAGGGCTATTCCTTCGAGTACGGGGCCCGCAACCTGGGCCGGGTCCTGAGGCGGCGGATCTCCGAGCCCCTGGCCCAGCTCGCCCTGACCCCCGAATGGCATGGCGCCTCGGTGGTCCGGGCCTTCCGCCGCGCGGACGCGGTGGCCCTCGAACTGCTCCCCCACGGGAGGCTTCAGTTCGAGGTGGCGGTCCACGAAGAAGAGGCCGAGGGGGAGACGGGCCGGAAGGCGTGAGCGAATCCGCCGCCTCTCCCGGACCCTGCGAAGAGGACGCGCCGCGCGGGCGGCGGTGAAGGGGAAGCGTTTGCGAATCGGAGTCGTTCCCCCCGTTCCCATGGAACCCTTCGTGGCCTCCGCCCACGAGGCGGTCAACCTGTGGAGCGCCTTCTTCACCGCCCCGGACCGGTCCGCCCTGCTGGAGACCGCCCGCCTCGCGGGGTTCCCCGAGAATTACTCCGCCTACGCGCGGTGCCTCTACGGCCTGATCTTCGACCTCCGCATCGAGGCCGTCTACTACCCCCAGCCGGGCGTTCCCAAGGAGGTCCTCAAGGCCATCGAGATGGCCGCCGAGCAGGGGGTCGAGTCCGTGCCCTTCGCCTTCCCGCTCTTCCGGAACGACCAGCGCCTCTCTCAGGCCCTCGAGGCCCTGAGGAGGCGCCTCGGCGTGGACCCCGCCGTCCTGGAGGCGGTGGTCCAGCGCCTCCACGAGGTTCGCACGGTGCTGAGGCGGTACGACGGGCTCCAGATGCGCACGGCGGCCTTCTCCTCACGGGCCTACGTCTCCATGCTGGCCCAGGCCATGGATCCCCGGGGCGACCTCGAAGGCCTCAAACGACGCATCGAGCGGGGCATCCTGGACTACCGGGACGAGGGCCGCGAGCGCTGGACGCGCGTGGGCATCGTGGGCCTCCCCCCGTACCGGGAATCCTTCTACGAGACCCTCGAATCCATGCGGGCCGTGGCCGTCTACGACGAGTGGGGCCTGGAGAACAACCCCATGAGCCCCTCCATGGACCTCACCTTCCTTTACCACACCTGCTCCCTCCCCTACGGCCTCAAGCGCCGCCTGGAGAGGGTCCAGCGCGAGGCGGCCACCCGCCGCCTCCAGGCCGTCGTCCTCGCCGTCGAGTACCTTTGCGAGAGCCTGAAGGACGAGGGCTACTTCCGGGTCAACCTCGGACTGCCCGTCTACGTTTTCGAGAACCGGGGAGGGGACCGCCTCTCCTCCGCCGAGGAGCGGGGCCTCAAGCGTCTTCTCGAGGAGCAGGTCGCCGCCCCATGACCCCCTGGAAGCTCCTGCTCGACGAATTCCCCCGCGACGGGGCCACGAACATGGCCCTCGACGAGGCCCTCTTCCGCGACGCCGAGGAGGGCCGAGAGACCCGCCCCGTCCTCCGGCTCTACGGCTGGTCGCCGCCGTGCCTCTCCCTCGGCTACCACCAGGACCCTGCCCTCGCCGCCGACGCGCAGTTCTGTCAACGAAACGCCATCCACATCGTGCGGCGGCCCACGGGGGGCCTCGCCGTCCTCCACGACGACGAGGTCACCTACGCCGTCGCCGCCCCCCTCGACCAAGGGCCCTTCCGCGGCCTCGACCTGGGCGGCACCTATTCCGCCATTGCCGCGGCCCTCGTGGAGGGCCTCCGGAGTCTCGGCCTCCCCGCCCTCCTCAGCCGCCGCCAAGCCCGCGCCGCGCCCACCTCCACCGCGCCGTGCTTCCAGGTACCCACCGCCGACGAGGTCCTCGTGGAGGGCCGCAAGGTCGTCGGAAGCGCCCAGCGCCGCGGCCGACGCGCCTTCCTCCAGCACGGCGCCGTGCCCCTGAGCGTGGACTACGCCCTCCTCCTCGGCGCCACCGGCCGCCCCGGCGCCGACCCCGCCCCCTACCGCGCCGCCTTCGCCGGCCTCAAGGACTTCCTCCCCGGCCTCACCCGCCAAGCCCTGCGCGCCGCCCTCCTCGAAGGCTTCCGCCTCCGCCTCGCCGCCTCCTTCGAAAACTAGGGACAGCCGCCGATTGGTTGGGCCATTTCGGAATGGTCATGGAGAATGTGGAAGGAAACCCCGAAGGGCCCTTGCCTGCCGCGTGGGCGGAGGATAGAGTCTCCGGAGAGGGGAGCCTCATGGAGACGGACGGGCCTCAGGCGGCGCCTGCCACGGGAAGCCTCGGGCAAGAAGAATCCCCCTCCAGGAACTTGCTCCGAAGGCGGATCGTGACGGACGCGTCGTGCCGGGTGGTGGACCGGAAGGACTACGAGCCGTACGGGGTGGAGATCCGCCCCGCCACGAACGCCGCCGGGAACACGCACCAGTACACGGGCCACGAGCGGGACGCGGCGACCGGCCTGGACTACATGCACTACCGCTACCACGCCGCCAACCTGGGGCGGTTCATGAAGCCCGACAACGTGCCCGGCGACCTCACGACTCCCCAGTCCTGGAACCTCTACGCCTATGCCCTCGGCAGTCCCGTCAACCTCACCGACCCCACGGGGCACATGGTTGGGCAGGCGTGGCGGGGGTACACATGGGCGAGTGGGGACATCGCCGGCGCTATGGGAAATCACCAGCAAGCCAACGGCCTGGGGGGCGGCATCGGGCTGGGCAGCCACGGCCTCAACGCGGGGTTCGGGCCTGGATTTGACTCGTGGTTCGGATTAGCCGCGTTGGTGTCGTCAAGGCGGTATGCATTGGCTCAGTTACCAGTAGAAGGCGGGGCTGGAAAAACTGAATCCTCGACGATGGCTGCTCCTCTAACTGCTGACATCTCCTCATCAAATCTCTTCGGAGACTTCTCGCTAACCCTTTATCCACAATTCCAGGGCCAAATCGTGCCGCAAGACCCGACGAATCCGTTGCGGCCGCTCTATGAGAATGAGCAGTTCAGAAGCATGTCAGACAGCGCCTTCGTGAGGACAGGAAACGGTACGGAGAGGGGAGGGCTTGCAGAGGCCGGCTTCACTGTCCGGTACTTTGGCGGCAATAGTTTGTATTTTACTCCTATAGTGGACTCCGTCCATAGCAGCGGTCCACCCAACCAGCTCAGTCTATCCATTGACCTCTGGACCATCGCAATTCTACACACCCATGGCAATAGGGCCAGAAGTACGCCTGGTCCAGGTGACTTCACTGGCGTTCCAGATTTTGTCAGGTCAGCATCCCATTTGTACATGACCATTCCAGGAAAGAGGCAGTACATTGAGTTGCCAGCGCCCTAACTAAATGGAGGCTGCCTATGCGCTTCAAGGAATATGTATTACTCGGTGGTGTGTTGGTATTGTTAGGGGGCCAATCGGTTGAGGCGCAACGTTCGCTTGCTATAGAGCAAACAAAATCGCGTGTGTTAGATAAGGCTTTTCAATTGGATACAATACACGATTCATATGTTGCCAAAGTTGTGTTGCGGTATGGCGATACAGATACACAAATTGTCCTTACTATATACCCTGCGTATCCTTTTAGACCCGATGGTAATGTCCTAATAGCGCAATATTCACTAGAAGGCCTCCATAGCGAAGGCCTTACCCAGCATATCGCAAAGATATTGGCCGCAAATCCCAATGCAACTGCTGCCGACATAGCTGCCACACTCATAGTCAAGAAGGTCCAAGCCCCAATAGAGTACGACATGGTTCATCGCTGGCTTATGGAATTGAAGGCAATTAGGCTATCTCCTGCTATAGAAAGCCGCGCCGTACTTGATGCATATTCTGAATATGAGTTTTGGTTCTACACGGGACAAGAGTGCACGCATTATTCGCTGAAAGGTCCTTTTGAAACAGACCCGCAAGATCGGTTGGTCCAATGGATGCTGCGCTTTCGTGCTGCTATTGCTAAGTCTTCACAAACACAGGCACATGTGCAAAAATCTGCAGAAACAACGCCTACAATGAGGTAAAGAAACGGTGAGCGGAGCTTATCAACGCCTCTGAGACAGGCGCTTGTAGAAACTCGCGGGAGCGGGGGTCACGCCTTGTAATGCAACAGTCTCAAGGCCCGCGTCGCGAGGGCGGGGGTCAAGTCTTGTATTGCTACATTCTCAAAGGCCCCCTCGCCATGAAGTGTCCTTCCGGCATCCCGCTTCTTTGTCCTCGCGGCCATGCCCTTGCCTCTCGCATGGACGGGGGATAGAGTCTCCGGAGAGGGGAGCCTCATGGAGACGGATGGGCGGAAGGCGGCGGCTGCCTCGGGAAGCCGCGGGCAAGAAGAATCCCCCTCCCGGAACTGGCTCCGAAGGCGGATCGTGACGGACGCGTCGTGCCGGGTGGTGGACCGGAAGGAGTACGAGCCGTACGGGGTGGAGATCCGCCCCGCCACGAACTCCGCCGGCAACACGCACCAGTACACGGGCCACGAGCGGGACGCGGCGAGCGGCCTGGACTACATGCACTACCGCTACCACGCCGCCAACCTGGGGCGGTTCATGAAGCCCGACAACGTGCCCGGCGACCTCACGACTCCCCAGTCCTGGAACTTGTACGCCTACGC
>Ga0073934_10004124_pt1 | contig 24806 bp, 34 predicted proteins | sample LarsenN4metaG_FD_76834 | JGI IMG/M metagenome (GOLD analysis project Ga0073934, IMG submission 76834) | Hot spring sediment bacterial and archeal communities from British Columbia, Canada, to study Microbial Dark Matter (Phase II) - Larsen... ... | reverse complement strand
GGTTTCTCTTTCGCGGGCGGCGTTTGCGTATCCGTTTTCACGCGGCCAAGCGCTTCAGCGACTCTCATGCGTGCGGGGGGCGTCCACCCTTTGGCGCGTTCTTTGGCCATGACTATCTAATGTATGAGGCGGGCGGCGTGGTGTCAATAAAAGACACTCTGCGATTATGCCGGGAGCCGCGCTTCAACGACAGCGCCGTTCAGGTTTTTGAAGAATGCCGCGACGTACTGCGCCTTTTCCGCAGGAGTGTAATCCACCATAAAGGCATGCTCCCACATGTCGAGCGCGAGGATGGTCGTAAGGCCGTTCAACTGTCCTAATTCGTGATCCGCTACCCAATGATTGGTGAATCGGTTCGCGATCGGGTCGAAGGAGAGGATCGCCCAGCCGATACCACGCATCATCGCGACACCCTTGAACTGCGCCATCCATGTATCGAGCGAGCCGTACTGTGCGACGAGTGCGCTTCCAAGCGCGCTCGTCGGGCTGAGCGGAGCCGAAGCCCCTTCCCACTGCGAGAAGTACCACTCATGCATCCGCATGCCGTTAAACTCGAATCCGATGCGGCGCGTCACTTCGCCTAACGCATACGCATTTTTCTCTGAGTCCTGCATCAATTCTTTCTGCTTTTCTTCAAGCGTGTTCAGGAATTTCACGTATCCCTCGTACAGTTTTATGTGCACATCCAGCTGTTTTTGGGATATGCCGTCTAATGTGCCGAACGTGAATGTTTTAGGCGTATACATATGCGTGACGAAAATAATACCTGACTACCTGAATAGTATCATTAAGCGATGGTGCGTTTTTTCGCGCTCGCGGCACTTCTTCTCGGCACGATTCTCGTCTGGCTAGCACCGGTTCCGCACGCGCTCTCGGTTTCTTTCTTGGATGTAGGACAGGGCGATGCGATCTTCATAGAAAGCGCGGACGGTGTGCAGATCCTGATTGACGGCGGCGCGGACGGCAGTGTGCTTAGGGAGATAGGGAAGAAGATGCCCTTGTGGGACCGTACGATTGATGCGGTTGTTGCGACGCATCCTGACAAGGATCACATCGGCGGCCTTGTCGATGTCTTTGAGCGGTATGAAGTGCGTCACTTCATTGAGCCGGGAGTCGAGAACGATACCACACCGACCCTTGCGCTGATGCGGGCGGTTCAAAATGAGAGCGGGGTACTGACGGCGATTGCGCGAAGAGGGATGCGACTTCAACTAGGAAACGATGCGTATGCGGATATTCTGTTTCCGGACCGCGACGTATCGAAAGTGGAAACAAATACCGGTTCGATCATTATCCGCGTCGTAGACGGCGATACATCGTTTTTGCTTACGGGGGATGCTCCGTCATCGGTAGAAAAGCACGTCATCACGCTCGGTGATATCGAAAGCGATGTCTTGAAGGCGGGACATCACGGCTCAAAAACATCGTCATCCGAAGAGTTCATCCGAGCGGTTGCCCCGTCGTATGTCATTTTTTCCCGAGGATGCGATAACACGTATGGTCATCCAGCGGCAGAGGTGGTTCAACGCTTTGAGAAATTAAAAATCCCCGCATTAGATACGTGCGAGGAAGGAACGATTAGTCTTTATTCCGACGGGACGACGGTTCGACAAGGGTTTTAACTTCCGTACGGGTTGCAGACATCACACCCCATCTCCTATAGTTCCCCGCTCGGTCGCCATCGGTGACACTTCGGACATTCTGCTTTTTCTATCCGCTCGTACGCTTCATCAGCGGCGGCAGTGCGATCCGCTGCTTCCTTGCGTTGGCGAGCTTTACGACCCTCGCGTGCCATACGATCCTAGTCGCGTGCGTATCCGGGGGCACACCCCCCTGAAAAAACCAAACACCAACTGGGCTCCTTCGACCCAATGGTTACAGCCAAGGCATCTTTTTTCTCCCCCTTTGCGGGTTTCTGCAAACTGCGCAACTTGGGCAGGCGCGATTCTCGCGCATGCTATAGAAGGTCCTGATTCCCTGTTCATGTTAGATGATGCCCGCTTTCTTAAGCGTGACGAATGCGCCGCGCTTCGCGATGGTCTTCAATCCCGCAGCAGAGACGATAAGCGAGAATGATTTGTTGAGTTCAGGAACGAAAATACGGCGGCGCTGGAGGTTCGCTTTGCGGCGGACGGTACCGGTCGGGTTGAACTGCGTGGCGCGAGTCCTGTTCGAATACCCGCCTCCGACGAGTCCGGATTTACCTGTGATGGCGCATACTTTTGCCATAGTTTCGCAATACTACTATATGAACGATTGCGATTCAACCCTTCTGCAGGTAGGCACTTACCGTCCTTCGCTTCCATGCGGAACCGTCCGCGTGGCGATGTTTGTGGGACTTTTCGATCTTGTGGATCGTGAAGTACGGCTCGAAAAATTCCCGTAACGCGTATTCGGTCCATACGTATTCCGGTACGCCGATTTCCGGATGGATGTACATCCCTTCTTCCGCGGCCGGCGATTCTTTCAAAAGACGTTTCGCGTGGAGGTCATCCTCCAAAAGAAATGATTTGAAAAACAGCCATCCGTTCGGACGGAGCGTCCTCAGGACCTCGCCACGCAACGCTTCGCGCTCGACCTTCGTGAGCACATGGGAGGACATCATGTCGAGCGCGAGGGCGACGGATGCGTCAGGAAGGGGGATCGGATCCGCGATCGAGCGGACTTCAAACTGGAGCGGCAATCCGTGAGCGGCAGTTTTCGCATCGCGTATCGCGACGTCCGAAGTGTCATACCCGACTCCGTGAACGCCGAATTCGCGGGAAAGGCAGATGAGGTTGCGCCCGTTTCCGCAACCCAGGTCCACCGCTTTCGTAGTGACATTCAAAAACGCTTTGCCGTGTTCGCGCAGGAGGTACCTGGTGAACTTCTTCAGGTCTTCCGAGGGATCAATCGACAATTCGAGATGCGTCGGTTTCTTGTACTGTTTGTTCCAGAAATCTTTCTTCGGCATTTTGCTTGCCCGCTCAAGTTTCTTCAGAAAATTGTTCGGGGTATACTCAACCTAGCCCGCCGTAAGTTTTATAGCAATAGTGGTTTAAGGTATGCGTTACTGTAAGGCACGAACCCCTCAATACATGAAATTGAATGCTGTTAGAAAACTTATTGCGGGCTAGCATATGGAGCCCGTACTTATTCTTGGAATCGTATTCGTCATCTTCTCGATCATCCTTCACGAGATCGCGCACGGCTACGTTGCGGATCTGTTGGGAGATCCGACCGCGCGCTATTCCGGCCGTCTGACGCTTAACCCTCTTCCCCACATCGATCCGATAGGTTCTGTGCTCCTTCCGGGCATACTTGCGCTGTCCGGCTCCTCTTTCTTGATCGGATGGGCGAAGCCGGTCCCGTATAACCCGTACAACCTGCGAAACGGCAAGTGGGGCGAAGCACTGGTTGCTTTTTCCGGTCCCGCGACGAACATACTTCTCGCGCTGATCTTCGGACTGATACTCCGCTTCTGGGGCGGTGGCTTGGATCCGGCAATGATACAGTTACTCGCGATGGTGGTATTTGCGAACCTTTCTCTTGCGATTCTTAACCTTCTTCCGATCCCGCCCTTAGACGGTTCAAAGATCTTGAAGGCGCTCCTTCCGTACTCCTTGGCTCAGTCGTATGCGCGTCTTGAAGGGCTTACCTATGCCTTGGGGCCGTTCGGATTGATCGGCGTCCTTCTCCTCTTTATATATGTATTGAGCGCATCGGTGTCGCAATTCGTGTACTTCCTCTTTTCGCTTATAGTCGGCGTTTGAGCCGGATTCCTTGCCCCCTAGCGAAGATTTCGTCTTACAAGGGGACTGCGACAAACGGCCTTCGGCCATTTGTCTTGCTTTTTAAATCCTTATGGCGCCTGCCCCGTGAGATATCGCTTCGTCGCACCGAAAAGCATGCCTGGTAATAAAGAGTGTTTGATCAAGCAACGGGGTCCTTGCAAAAACTTGAATATAAATATCTCATGGGGTATAGTTTCTTGACTGCCCTTGGGCAGTTTTTGATTCCAGATGGCAACCATCAACCAACTCAGGAAACGCCCCCGGAAGAGCAAAAGCCGGAAGAGCAAGACCGTCGCGCTACAGCGCGGTTTTAACGTATTGAATAACCGGCCGACCTTCTACCCGTCGCCTTTCAAGCGCGGCGTGGCGACCAAAGTCACCACGAAGACCCCCCGTAAACCGAACTCGGCTATCCGCAAGATCGCCCGTGTCCGCCTCAGTAACGGTATGGAGGTCACGGCGTACATTCCCGGAGAAACACATAACCTGCAGGAGCACTCCGTCGTCATGCTTAAAGGCGGACGAACGAAGGACTTGTCGCTGCGCTACAAGATAGTGCGCGGACGATTGGACACCGCAGGATTGGATAAACGCCGCCGCGGCCGCAGTAAGTACGGAGCGAAGCGCCCGAAAGCGAAATAATCTATGCGTCGGAAGATAAAGAACAAACATACCGTTCAACCTGACGAGAAATACAACTCGGAACTTTTGGCGCGCTTCACAAACGTCGTCATGTGGGACGGCAAGAAATCAGTCGCGCGCAAGGTCGTGTATGACGCACTCGACGAGATCAAGAAACGCGATGAAGCGGCTGATCCGATCGCAGTTTTCGAGACTGCGATCACGAACGTTTCTCCGACGATCGAAGTCCGTTCCCGTCGCGTTGGTGGCGCCAACTATCAGGTTCCGAAAGAAGTTCGCCCTGAGCGTCGCCGCTCTTTGGCATTCCGCTGGATCGTCGCTGCCGCACGGAGCGGCAAGGGCCGTCCGATGGCGGTAAAGCTCGCGGATGAGCTGATTGCGGCATCGAAAAACGAAGGTTCCGCGATAAAGAAACGCGAAGACGTGCACCGCATGGCGGAAGCGAACCGCGCGTTCGCACACCTTGCGTGGTAATCCGATATGGGGTGGACGCCGAAAGTGATCGAAGGGGGCAAGTCGGAAGAACCGAATCAAGACAAAGCGCCTCGACGCAAAGAAGTTCCAGCTTCGCAAGCTTTTGTGTTGGGACAAGGCGGTTTTGCTCCGGTGAATCAAGAGATGGGAGACGCGATGTGGGATTTCTTAGATCTGGGTCCGAAAAAATAAGTTAGTATTTCAAAAACATATGGCACGTGACTATCCTCTAGATAGGGTTCGCAACTTCGGTATCATCGCGCACATCGATGCGGGGAAGACGACGACGTCCGAGCGCGTTTTGTACTACACGGGTTCCCAGCACAAGATCGGTGAAGTGCATGAAGGCGAGACGACGACCGACTGGATGGAGCAGGAACGCGAACGCGGCATCACTATAACTGCGGCCGCTGTCACATGTTTTTGGACGCCGACGACCGAATCCGACAAGAAAGATACGAACAAAAAGATACGCTTCAACATCATCGACACTCCGGGACACATCGACTTCACGGTCGAAGTGAAACGCTCGCTGCGGGTTTTGGACGGCGCGGTCGTCGTATTCGACGGCGTTGCCGGCGTAGAGCCCCAGTCTGAAACTAACTGGAGATATGCAGACGAAGGGAAAGTGCCACGCATCTGTTTCATCAACAAGCTTGACCGTACGGGCGCATCCTTTGAACGCTCCTATAAATCGATCCTTGACCGCTTAACCCGCGACGCGGTTCGCATGCAGATCCCGATGGGCGAGGAAGGCGAGCACATCGGCGTCATCGATCTTCTGACTCGTGAAGCGGTGTATTTCGATGGCGACATGGGAGATCAGATCCGTCGCGAAGCTGTCCCTGAGCAATACAAAGCAGATGTCGAGAAATTCCGCGGCGAATTGATCGAGAAGATCGTGTCGGAAGACGATGCCGCGATGAACGCGTACCTTGAAGGCACCGAGCCCGACATACCGACTTTGAAAAAGATCCTCCGCAAGGCAGTCATCGAGAACAAGATCGTCCCGGTGTTCACGGGTTCCGCTCTCAAGAACAAGGGCGTGCAGCTCGTTTTGGACGCTGTCGTCGAATACCTGCCGTCGCCGTTGGATATCCCGCCGGTCAAAGGCACGAACCCGAACACGGGCGAGGAAGTGATCCGAAACGCATCCGACACCGAACCGTTCTGCGCGCTTGCGTTCAAGTTGCAGACCGATCCGTTCGTCGGTGCGCTGACATTCTTCCGTGTCTACTCCGGTTCGATCGCGGCCGGCTCCTATATCTACAACTCAACGACCGGAAGCAAGGAGCGCCTGAGCCGCATCGTGCGCTTGCAGGCGGATAAGCGCGAGGAAGTGAAGGAAGTGTATGCTGGCGAGATCGCCGCCGCGGTGGGACTCAAGGATGCCAAGACGTCCCACACCTTCTCCGACGAGAACAACCCGATCGTGCTTGAAGAGATCAAATTCCCTGAACCGGTCGTGTCTATGCGCATCGAACCCGCGACCAAGGCAGACCAGGAAAAGATGGGCATCGCTTTGAAGAAACTCTCCGACGAAGACCCGACGTTCCGCGTCTCATCCGACACTGAAACGATGGAAACCATCATCTCGGGCATGGGCGAATTGCACCTCGAGATCATCATCGACCGCATGAAGCGCGAGTTCAACGTGAATGCGAATACCGGGAAGCCGCAGGTCGCCTACCGCGAAACGATTCAGAAAGAGGCGGAAGCGGAGAACAAATACATCAAGCAGACAGGAGGCAAGGGTCAGTACGGACACGTCGTCATTTCCATCAAACCAATGGAGCCTGTCGAGGAGGGAGTGAAGATCAAGAACAACGTCAAGCGCGAAGATCATTTCGAGTTCATCAACAACATCAAAGGAGGCGTCATCCCGCAGGAATTCATCCCTGCGGTCGAGAAAGGTGTCCGGGAAGCTATGGAGCGCGGCATCGTTGCGGGGTACCGCATGGAGGATATTTCAGTGTCGCTGAACGACGGTTCGTACCACGATGTCGACTCATCGGAAATCGCCTTCAAAATCGCTGCAAGTCAGGCGTTCAGAGATGCTGCTGCGCGCGCGAAACCCGTGATCCTTGAGCCGGTCATGCGCGTAGAGATCGTGATGCCGGAGAAATTCATGGGCGATATCACTGGGCACCTAACCTCAAAGCGCGGCCAGATCGAATCGATGGAAGAGCGCGGTATGGCGAAAGTCGTGAACGCGAAAGTGCCGCTGTCAGAAATGTTCGGTTACACGACCGCGCTTCGTTCCATGACTGAGGGCCGCGGTTCGATGACCATGGAGTTCGATCACTACGAAGTCGTTCCGCAGAACGTTGCGGAAACGATCAAGGCCGCACGAAAATAATTTCTTATGCGTTTGGAAGCGGTACAGCCGATTCAGAGGGTATTTCGCGTAGGAGATAGGAAACGCAATCCTGAGGGTAATCCGAAGTGCGCGAAGGAAGGATGTCGCAAACTTGCCTACGAAAGATCGCTCTATTGCTACGCACATTCACCTAAAGGCTTCATTCCTCCTCCGGTACTGACACTCCACTAACTAAAAACCCCCGGAGGGGGTTTTTAGTTTTCAGATTCGGTTTTCTTAAATTCCGCGCGACGTGCGAGGAACAGTGCTGCTTGCCTTTTGATATCAGCTGGCGACATCGGTCTCCGTGTCGTGCGGCGCGGTTCGAACTCACTATTGTCCTCGTCAGCTTCATCGTGAATCGGATCGAAAAATCCTTCGGGGTCGAGAGGATCCACCTCCTCAGTAAACCTTCCGATGCCGCGGCCCCGTCGTTTTTTCCCACTTCCGTGTTCGGTCTCATCCATCGTAGGGCGTTTCAGACGGAGCGGTCGATTTCCGGGCGGTAACGTGCTCGTCTCGGGGTTCAGGTTCGCCGGAAGCTTAGGGAGGGATGGCTGACCGAACCCGCTCGGGGCACCAAGCCTTTCATCCCATCGTGGGGTCTCACGCGCTGGCCGATCCTTCGCCTCGATTTTTTCTTCCTGAGGCGGGGTTGCCAGGAATTCGATCAGGAATTCCTTACCCCCCCTTTATCGTCTTTCATGTCGAAAACGAAACTTGAGATGCTGTTAGCGCTGACCTTTATTTTGAATTCCCGTTCAAGAGTCATCGCAAGCTGGCGTATAGAAAGCCGGTCCTTGGTAAGGAGGACATGAGCGCGAACCCGCATGCGAGGGTCATTCATCCAGCGAGGAACGGTTCGTACCCGTTTTTGGACGTAGGAGGGGCTCCTTCTTGGTCAAACATATTCGGAACGGAATTATACGCCCCTGTCAGGGCGCCGCAACCGGCTCACCAGAGCGACGACGTACGTTCTTTGCTTACCAAATGGGAGATCCTTCCAGGACTTTATTCGGGCAGGTCATCGAGAAGCGCTTGAAAAGCGAGTGCTTCTCCGACCGGGTCCGGGATAGGGTAAATCCCTTCTTTAAGTGCGTTAGGGCCAAACACAAATGATTCCCTGTCTGCGCTCCTATTGGTGCTGAGACTTGATTATTAACGATAGGGGGAAGGGATGCTTCACGGCTCGCCGCCCATCCTGCGGGTAGAATAAATGTATCGTCGGAAAGAAATTTGTAACGGGCCTCAGCCATGTTCGTGAAATTATAACACACCTTCCAATAAAATGCAAGCAGCGCAATAAAACATATCCCACGACCGTTGCTTTGCTGTATAAAAACCTGGCAAAAGTCATTCACTCCCTGTTAGTCGGATCCGGCCCAAGCGGTACTATAATTGATGTATGAACGTCCGGGAGCGTGGCGTAGGCCAGCTTGTCCGCGGACCGCTTGCTGCGCTTGCGGTCGGAATAGTGCCTTTTGCTGACTCATACGCCTCCGCGCAGGAGATCGGTGCAACTACCACTTTGATCCGGGGGCTACAGGAATTAGAACGATTCGCGGAAACCGCTCCTGTGGAATCGTCAGTGCTTCACGTGTCCGTTTCGCGACGGGTCCCCGGACGATTTGCCGACCTTAGAAGTGCTCCGGGTGTGGAGCGGTCCCTTGCTGACGTATTGACCCCGCATGAATTGGTTGCTCGGGAAGTCGATTCCGTGTATGCATCCTTTTCTTTACGTGAACGGCGACATTCGTATATCTACGTTACATTATTTCACACGCATCCGACGCGAGCGATGGAGGAACTCTCTTCATGGTTTCCCGCTGCGTTCAGAGAAGTCGTGGAGCACGATCTTCCGCTTACCATGCCCAAGCACTTCGGACATCGGCCGCGTAGCCCGTAACGGCGCCGCGTGGCGAAGGATCACTGGCTTGGTGGAACACGCTCCGCCTTCCCGGATACGTCTCCAAGATGCGGCGGTTGATGAAACGATGACGTATTTTTATCGCGCGCTTTCTCCGTCTGAGCGCAGATCCATGCGCCTTCCGGCATATAGCGAAAGCATAGACGCTGCCGACTATCCGGCGCTCTCGGCCGCCGCGTTGCGGATAACGTTTTTCGATCAGGACGCACGAGCGCGTTTCGCGGAATTTTCTTCGATTCGAAATCTGTATCAGGCCCTAGTTGCCAACGACCCCCGGCTCCCGGATTTTTACCTCACGCTCTTTTTGCAGGGCGACGCGGAGCTTCCGGAAGAGCTGCGAGCGGAGGCGGAAGAACTTCGGAACCTGGCATCCGGCATCCGTTTCGACGAAGTGCGTACCGCCTGGGCGGTGTACGTAGCTCATGCCCTCAATAACGGGGATTCATGGGATAGCATCCTTCGAAGCGACGAATATAGAAATCTCCGTGATTTCTATGCCCGGTACCACAACATATCGCTTACCGCCGTTCCAAACGAAGCTACGGACGCGAGCACATTGCGCCGCCTGGGGTACCGATAGGGATACAGGGCCGAAAGCTTGACTGAAATCCTAAAACGCGTAAGATAGCCCTAACGCTTCACGCGTTTTTTTCGTCTGTTGGCCTTCGTTGTGCTGGCCTGAGGCGGAACTCGGAGAACCATCGCATCGCGATAAGTGGCCGGGGGAAGAAGAGCTCTGCTCTTTAAAACAAGTACTAGTAATTAAAAAAAGTTAATACAATTATTATGGCAGAATTTGCACGCACCAAGCCACACGTCAACGTCGGTACAATCGGCCACGTCGACCACGGCAAGACCACTCTCACCGCTGCCATCCTCAACGTCCTTTCAAAGGCGGGGAATGGCTATACAGCGACGGTGAAAGGGGTCGACCAGATCGACAACGCGCCTGAAGAGAAGGCGCGCGGTATCACCATCTCGCTCTCGCACTCCGAGTACGAGACGCCGAAGCGCCACTATGCGCACATCGACGCTCCGGGTCACGCCGACTACATCAAGAACATGATCACAGGAGCAGCCCAAATGGACGGCGCGATCCTCGTGGTCGCGGCGACCGACGGCGTAATGCCTCAGACGCGTGAACACATCCTCCTAGCTAAGCAGGTCGGCGTTCCGAAAATCATCGTCTTTTTGAACAAGGTGGACATGGTTGACGACAAGGACCTCGTTGACCTCGTCGAAGAGGAAGTCCGCGAGCTTTTGACGAAGCAGGGCTTTGACGGCGCGAATGCGCCCGTTATCCGCGGCTCAGGCCTTAAGGCGCTTGAGAATCCCGCGCTTGGCAACGAATGGGCAGACAAGGTCATGGAGCTTGCGAAAGCTTTGGACGAATACATCCCGGATCCGGTTCGCGATATCGCAAAGCCGTTCCTGATGCCGATCGAAGACATCTTCTCAATCGAAGGCCGCGGCACCGTGGTGACCGGCCGTATCGAGCGCGGTGAACTTAAACTAGGCGAGGAAATCGAGATCGTCGGTATCAAGGATACGACCAAGACGACCGTTACCGGCATCGAGATGTTCAACAAGTCGCTTCAGTCGGGTATGGCAGGCGACAACGCGGGCATCTTGCTCCGCGGTACGAAGAAGGAAGACGTGCACCGCGGCCAGGTTCTCTGCAAGCCGGGTTCCGTTACTCCGCACACTGACTTCGAAGCTGAAGTCTACGTACTTTCGAAGGAGGAAGGTGGCCGTCACACTCCGTTCTTCAAGGGGTACAAGCCGCAGTTCTATGTCCGCACCACTGACGTTACCGGCGAGGTGACCCTTCCGGATGGTGTCGAGATGGTCATGCCGGGAGATACGACCAAGTTCACCGTGAAATTGGTTGCACCGGTCGCGCTCGAAGAGCAGCAGCGCTTCGCGATCCGCGAAGGCGGCAAGACCGTCGGCGCAGGCGTCGTAACGAAGATCATCAAGTAATTTTCCTGAAGGCGTACTTTTTCTATGGCTGAAACGAAAACAAAAAAGGCGCCTTCACGTAAAGCGTCAACGAAAACGAAAGCAGCGGAAGCAGCCGCAGGCGGAGCGAAGCTCCGCCTGCGCGTCCGCGGCTACGATCACAAGGTATTGGATCAGTCCGTGAAGCAGATCATCGACACCGCGCTTCGCTTCGATGCGACCGTTGTCGGCCCGATTCCGCTCCCGACCGATATCAGGAAATTCACGGTGAACGCATCCACGTTCGTCTACAAAGACGCACGGGAGCAGTTTGAGATCAGAACCCACAAGCGCGTGATCGATATCTTGGACCCCACACCGAAAATAATCGACGCACTGACCAACCTTTCGTTGCCGTCAGGAGTATCGGTTGACGTCCGGATGATCTAATCAAAACCGAAAACTAAAAAACCGCCCTGAGCTTGTCGAAGGGCGGTTTTTTTACGGTATCTGTTGGAACCACTCAGTTCGGAGATTAACGAAAGGATACGAGTTCCCGATGCGTTCGTGTATCTTTCCGAGTCAGAAACGGGCAACTTCGGTCCGGCGTTCCCTCATCGCCTTATCGAAACGGGCGACAGCTCGTGTTCCCGCTTCGTTTCCTTCGACTTCCCATCCTTCAAGGATAAGCATATGCGGCACTCTATGACGTTGTATCACTGTCTGTCAAATACCTGTTCCCTTGCATCTTTTTTTAACCCCGTGTATAGTACGCGGACGCTACGTACGGAAGCCCAATAGGCACCTTCCGGACCAATGGTAAACCGCGCTTGAGTGGATTGCCATTCAGCGCATTTTTCAATGAAATTCATTCTCGGCACAAAGAAAGGTATGACGCAGATCTTCGACAGCGAAGGTGCTGTTCAGCCGGTGACCATCATCACAGCGCTTAAAACCGCCGTGACCCAGGTAAAGAACAAGGAAACCGACGGTTATACGGCGGTTCAGGTCGGATACGGAGAGCAGAAGGAGCAGCGCATGAAAAAGCCGCAGAAAACGAAAGGTAACTTTCGGGGCTTCCTTGAATTCCGTATGGATGACGTATCAGCGCACGCGGTCGGCAATTCCATGGATATTTCGACGTTCGCCGAAGGCGATAAGGTCGAAGTGTCCGCACTTTCAAAAGGTAAGGGCTTTCAAGGCGTGGTGAAGCGCCATGGCTTCGCGGGCGGTCCTCGCACGCACGGTCAGAAGCACTCGGAACGTGAGCGCGGTTCATCCGGCGGCGGTCCGGGGCGCGCGGGCGGTCGCGTGGTGAAAGGTATGAAGATGGCGGGACGCATGGGCGGCGAGCGGGTCACGGTCACGAACTTGAAGATCGTGAAGGTGAATGCTGAAGCCGGCGAGATTTACGTACGGGGTGCGGTTCCCGGTCGTCGCGGCACCGTTGTCGAGATAGTTTCAAAATAATTTATGAAAGCGACGATTTACAACATCAAGGGCGCAGAAGCAGGAAATATCGATCTTCCCGAAGCGCTGTTCGGCGCGAAAAGGAACGATGCACTGGTCCGCCAGGTCGTGCTCGCCATGCAGGCGAACGCGCGCCCGACAGTCGCGCACACGAAAGATCGCGGAGAAGTTCGCGGCGGCGGCAGGAAGCCCTGGAAGCAGAAAGGCACCGGTCGCGCTCGCCACGGTTCTATCCGCTCACCGATATGGCGCGGCGGAGGCGTGACGCACGGACCTTTGAAGGAGAAAGACTATTCGCAGAAGATAAACCGCAAGATGCGAGGCAAGGCGGTCGCGATCGTGCTGTCCCAGAAGATGAAAGACGGCAAGGTACTGTTCGTTGATTCGCTCTCGCTTTCAAACCCCAAGACAAAGGATGCGAAAGCGGCTCTTTTAGGCCTTGGAAAGATTAAGGGCTTCGGAGAGGTCGCGACGCGACGCAACAATGCCGCGCTTATACTCACTGCGAAGAAAGACGAGGCAGCAATGAAAAGCTTCCGCAATATGGGGAACGTGATGGTTGATGAGGCTCGGAACGCAAATCCGGTCGAGCTTATGAAGTACCGCTACGTGATCCTTGCTGACGCGGAAGCGTCGGTCAAGGCACTTGCGTCACGTATTGAAAAATAATATGGCGCTTTTCGGCTCAAAAAAGAAAAAGGAAGAGAAAAAGGAAACTCCTAAGAAGGAGAAGCCGGTTTCCGCGCCTAAAGAAACGAAAGCATCGGTAGCAGTCGAAGTACGGGACGTCCTTCTTCGCCCTCGCATCACGGAAAAGGCTGCGAGCCTTACCTCAGGAAACGTCTACACATTTGATATTCGCCAGTCTGCAACGAAGAAAGACGTTGCGGCTGCGGTGAAGAAGCTCTACAAAGTCACCCCGATCAAGATCGCGGTCGTGAATACGCCTGCGAAACGGGTTCGCATGCGAACGAAGCGCGGATTCGGCAAGACGACCGCGTCCCGGAAAGCGTACGTATACCTTAAGCAGGGTGAGCAGATTAACCTCGGATAAACATCATGAGCATCAGAAACTACAAAGCACGGACGAAAAGCACCCGCCACATGAGCGTCATCCGCTTCAAGGATTATCTGACGACCGGGAAGCCTTTGAAGTCGCTTACGAAGGGAAAGAAAAGCCAGTCGGGTAGGAATGCTGCAGGTCGCATTACGACGCGTCACCAGGGCGGAGGTCACAAGCAGAAGATGCGAAACGTGGATTTCCTTTTCGATAAGAAAAACATTCCGGCACGCGTTGAGCATATCGAGTATGACCCCATGCGCTCGGGTTTCATCGCACGCTTGGTGTATCTCGATGGTGAACGCCGCTACATCTTGGCTCCGCAGTCTTTGAAAGTGGGTGATTCCATCCTTGTTTCTGAAACCGCAGCGATAAAGCCGGGTAATCGCCTTCCGCTGAAAAACATTCCGGTCGGCACGTTCGTCTACAACGTCGAACTGCACGCGAACGGCGGCGCAAAACTTGGCCGCTCGGCAGGAAATTATGCGGAATTGATCGCGCTTGATGCCGGATACGCACAGCTGAAGCTTCCTTCAACTGAAGTCCGCAAGGTAGTCGACGGTGCGTGGGCATCAATCGGTGAGGTTTCGAATCCTTCGCACCATCTCGTTGAATACGGAAAGGCAGGCCGCTCGCGCCGCATGGGTATCCGCCCTACGGTCCGCGGTACCGCGATGAACCCTGTGGATCACCCGCACGGCGGCGGCGAAGGCCGCCAGGGTCGCGGTTTACGTCGCGCAAAATCTATGTGGGGCAAGCCCACCGGCAAGGGCCAGAAGAGCCGTACGCCGAAGAAGTACTCGAACCCCTTCATCGTGTCCCGACGTCGCGTCGGCAAGAAACGAAGAGCAATTTAAGAAACCACCGGGCTTCGCCCGGTGTTCTTATATACGTATGACAGATCAAGTACATGAAGTCGTCAGCCCCCCGCGGACCGAATTTTTGCGGGATAAGGATATTCAAGCGCTGCTTCGAGCGGCACTTGCACCTCTACGGAAGCGGCGGGAGCAGGTGGGAAGCCGTTTTGATGACGTCCCTCGTTCAGAAAGCTAGTCCGGAAGCGGCACATCAAGCTCTTCTTGAATGAGCTTTGCGGTCGAAGTTTTTACGAAATCGGCGTAGTTGCTGTCCTTTGTTTGCTCGAATTGCCCGGTGATGATGTCAGGGACGATCAACCCGCCCCAGCGGTTTGCGGTCGTAAAGTCCTGAAGGGATGACCATGGGTATTCAAATTCCCGTCCCTTCCATGAAGGCAAGGTGCGGGGATTGCGGTGGATGTAGGCCGACAGATACAGCAGTTGGCGGTCGTCCTTCACATGAGTCGCGTTATATCTGCCCTGGAACACATGCCCTGACTGATCGTGTTTCAGATTGAAGTATTTCGCATACCCGTGACTCACGCGATGCATGTAATTTGCGATACCCCCTTCGTCCGTTTCCCGCAAAAGGAGGTGAAAGTGGTTCGGCATGAGAGCGAATGCGACCAGTTCCACGAAGCGCCCAGAAAGAACGGCTTCCGTCTCTTCAGTCGGTACAGGGAAGCCGATATCGGGGGTATACCCGGCACAGATACGGGATACATTCTTGAACTGATGAGGGGATTGGAGATAGAGGATAGAAAACAAAAACCTCTGCCAGTCTCCTTTTTCCATGAAAAGGGGTTGGCGCCTGGTTCCGCGATTGTAGACATGATAGTACGTGCCCGGTGCGATGCCGTCACGCGATTTTTTCACCCCCTTCAGCATATTTGTGCTATGCTGAGTATAGCACAAATGAGTGGTTGCGGAAGGCGCGGGGTAGTTGACGTGGATGAAGCGGGCGTGTAGGATGCGTCAAGCGCTCAGGCGCATTTTTGTTTCCAAACATGGCACGATCACTCAAGAAAGGACCGTACGTCTTCCACAAACTGTTGAAGAAGATCGACGGCAAGAAACCGTCACAGACCGCTCCCATAAAGACGTGGGCTCGTTCGTCTGAAATCAGCCCTGAAATGGTCGGGTTTACGTTCCTCGTGCACACCGGCAAGGACTTCGCGGAAGTATTGGTCACGGAAGAAATGGTGGGGCATCGCCTTGGCGAGTTCGCGCTGACGACCAAATTCACCCGTCACGGCGGCAAGATGCAGAAGGAGATGGAGCAGAAGAGGAAAGAGGCCGAGATAGCGGCGGCTCAGGCCGCAAAGGCGCCGGCAGCGGACGCTAAGAAATAATCTATGAAAGCGTCACTTTCAAATTATCGACAAAGCCCGAGAAAGACCCGTCTGGTGACGGATCTGGTGAAAGGGAAATCGGTTTCAGACGCACTGATTGCGCTCAAATTTTTGAATAAACGTGCGGCAAACCCCATCGCAAAGCTCATTTCAAGCGCAGCTGCGAACGCTGAAAAACAAGGGGAGAACGGTCGCGCACTTGTTGTAAAGAACATCACCGTAAATAAGGGAATCGTCATGGAGCGCTACATGCCGCGCGCGTTCGGTCGCGCCGCGACGATCCGCCACCGCACGAGCCACGTCACCGTGACGTTGGGCAAAGGCAAGGGTGCGGATGCACCGGCGCCGAAAGCGAAAGCCGCTCCGAAAGCCAAGGCTCCGAAAGCATCGAAGGCAAAAACTAAAGCGAAGAAATAAGTATGTCTAAGATCGTACATCCTTACGCACACCGCCTCGGCGTCATCCGAGACTGGAAGAGCCGCTGGTTCGCCGGTTCCGCAAAGAAAACGCGGGAGTTCGTGCGCACGGATGCTGCTATCCGGAAGTTCCTCGCGAAGCGTCTCCGTGGAATGTATATCTCCCACATCGAGCTTGAACGCTCACAAAAGGATCTGCGCGTACAGGTCCACACGGGACGTCCCGGCATGGTCATCGGCCGCTCAGGAGAATCGGCGACGAAGTTGAAGAAAGACCTTTCGCAGCTTCTGAAGACCTTGAAACTCGCTTCGGTCCCGCAGCTCCACCTCGACATCATCGAAGTCCGCTCGCCTGAATCAAACGCCGCTATCGTCGCGGCGATGGTGGTTGAAGGATTGGAGAAGCGCCTGCCGTTCCGTCGCGTTATGAAGCAGATGATCGAAAAGGTCATGGCGAACCGCGACGTCAAAGGCGTGAAGATCGCAGTGTCCGGCATGCTCGGCGCGGCATCCATGTCCCGGAGGGAAGAGCTTCGCAAAGGCCGCATCCCGCTTCAAACCATCCGCGCGGATATCGATTACGCGCACGACGAAGCATCGTTGCCGCTCGGCAAGATCGGCGTCACGGTGTGGGTCTACAAGGGTGACGTGTTCAATGATTCGAAATAACCATGCTGTTTCCTAAAAAAGTAAAATACCGCAAGTGGCAGTCCACTCGCGTCAATCCGAAGAAAAAGCAGGTCGCAACGCGCGGCGTGGCGCTTTCCTTCGGCTCGCACGGCCTTAAGGCAACAAGCGCAGGCCGCGTTTCAAGCAATCAGATCGAAGCGGGTCGCCGCGCGATGAGCCGCCATCTGGGAAAAACCGGTCGGGTGTGGGTGCGCGTCTTTCCGGACCGCCCTGAGACCAAAAAAGGAGGAGAACTTCCGATGGGTAAGGGCAAGGGGGATCCGTTCCGATTCATCGCGATAGTTAAACCGGGCCGCCTTATCTTTGAGGTCGACGGCGTGACGAACGAAGTCGCACGCGAGGCGCTGCGGAAGGCCGGCACCAAGCTTTCTGTTAAGACTACAACCGTAAGCCGTTGATACATATGAAAGCCAAAGTTCTAAGGAAAAAGAACGCCGCGGACCTCTCAAAACTAACCGTCGAGCTTGAGAGCGAGCTTCGCGATTTCCGGTTCGGCATGTCGGGCGGCCGCACGAAAAATGTCCGTCGTGCACGCGCTATCCGCAAGGATATTGCCCGCATCAAGACCATTCTCAAAGAAAACGCATAACGTATGGATACAAAACAAACACAACTGAAGACTTTGGTAGGTACGGTGGTATCGAACAAGATGAAAGACACGGTGTCCGTGTCGGTGTCGGCATACGTGAAGGATCCGAAATATAAGAAGTACGTCAGGCGCACGAAGAAATACCTGGCGCATGATCCCGGCAACACGGCCGCTATCGGCGACCGCGTGGTTATCCGCTCGACAAAACCGATCTCGAAGCGTAAACACTTCGAAGTGGTGAAATAAGCTTATGATCCAAGATCGCTCACTCGTCATCATCGCAGACAACACCGGCGCCAAGATTGGACGCATCTTTAAGATACTTGGCGGCTCGAAGAAGCGCGCCGCGGAGATCGGCGATCTGGTGGTGCTTTCGGTACAGGTCGCGGAACCTCGAAAGATGGTCAAGAAGAAAGATGTATTGACCGGAGTCGTCGTCCGCCAGAGGAAACCCTTCCGCCGCACCGACGGTTCGTACATCCGTTTCGACGACAACGCGGTCGTGATACTCGCGAAAAACCCGAAGGATCCGTTCGAGCCGAAGGCGAACCGCGTGTTCGGCCCCATCCCGCGCGAGATCGTGGACCTCGGTTATCAGAAGATCGGCTCTCTTGCGCCTGAAGTTGTATAACCCTTCGGTAAACTCAGGATATACATATGAAAATCAGAAAAGGAGACAAAGTGGTCGTCATTTCCGGAAAGGACAAGGGTAAGACGGGGGCGGTCACCCTTGCGTTCCCCAAGACGAACATGGTCCTTGTGGAGGGCGTCAACGTGAAAAAGAAGCATCAGAAACCCCGCCGCGGCGGTCAGAAAGGGCAGGTCGTCGATAAGGGGTATCCGATCCATGTTTCAAACGTCATGATCGTCGACCCGAAGGGCGGGAAGCCGACGAGAGTGGGTCTTGTCAGGAAGGACGGAAAGAGGACCCGCGTTACAAAAAAGTCGCAGTCTGAACTCGTATGAACATAACCAAAACACAGCAGGAGAAAGCGTTTGACGCGATGAAGGCGGAATTTTCATACAAGAACCGCCTGCAAGTACCGCGCCTTTCGAAGGTCGTGATCTCAACCGGTGTCGGAAAGATAAAGGACAAGGCAAAGATCGCTGTCATCGAGGACCGTCTGGCGAAGATCACCGGACAGAAATCAGCGCCACGCGGGGCGAAGAAATCGATTGCGACGTTCAAGGTGCGTCAGGGCGATGTCGTCGGCTACCAAGTCACGCTCCGGGGCGCGCGCATGTACGACTTTTTGGATAAATTGATCCACATCGCGCTTCCGCGTACGCGCGACTTCCGCGGCTTGAATGCGAAAGCCATCGATTCTTTGGGGAACATGACGATCGGCATCAAGGAGCACACGATATTCCCGGAAACATCGGACGAGGATTTGAAAGACGTGTTCGGCCTTGCGGTGACCGTTGTCACTTCTGCCAAGACCAAGAAAGAGGCAGAAAGCTTCTTCCGCCACATCGGTTTTCCGCTCCAATAACCCGTTTCCCACACTCGCGCCGCAGGTTCTGACCGCGGAAGGTGTACTAAAGACGTATGGCTGAGACGCTTGACAGGATATATATTTGTGTTACCATATGAAACCTATGCCAGATTTTGGAGGAAGTGGAGAGACCAAAGCGGTCCGGCCTAAGGAGAGGCCTATTAAATATGAGAAAGCGCGCAAAGTAGCTCTTGATGCCGAGGACGCATATGAGGATGCAGTAAAGAGCGAGGACGCCGCACGGATTGCGAAAGCGGCACGGGCGTGGTATGAGGCGGCGCAAATGGCGTATAGGAGCGCAAGCGACATCCGTAATGATAGAGATCGGGGGCCGAAAGTAGATGAAGCTTCAGGGATACTGTACAGAGCGCAACGAGCGTTCAAAATGCACGGCGGCGGTATGGAAACGACTGGCGATGATTCCGCAGCCAGCGATTATACGGGTTTCGGAGAGGCAGCTGCTAACAGTACTGTGGAGCTCAGTGAGGATGCCGACACGGGACGCGCACCCGGCGGAACACAATCAATTATTGACGCCGAATTTGAAGAAGTAGAAGAAGGTAAAGGAAAGAAAGCGAAGAAGGAAGGCAAGCTCTTTGCAGGTGTCAGAGCGGCAATGGGTAAGGTGTGGGAAAGAGGTAAAGTCCTCGGACAGCCTATCAAGGAACTTGCTGCCGGTGCTGCAATCGGACTTATCGCTAAGAAGGCGGTTGAGGCGGCTGGCCAGGCGGCAGGGGCGGCAGCTGGGTGGGGTGTTATTGCAGGCGCTGTCGCGGGCGGAGCAGTTGCAGCATGAAAAGAGACGAAAGCCGCGCGTGCGGATAGGAGAAAATATAAAGAGTTCGTGGATATTTTCACCGAGAAAGGGAAGAGGGGCCTCGATGAAAAGGGATGGATCAACCTGGTAGCGGAACTTCAGGAAAAGTTGAACGATTCTGACCTTGAGGAGAATGATCGGGAGGCACTTACTGATATGCTTCGTTACGCTATGGTGTGGCTCAAAGAGTCTGTCGCTAAAGGAGGTATCTCCCTTGAGAGCGCGGTTAATAGCATCATTTCAACAACTAAAGAAGACGCAGCGGGCGAAGTCGAAGATGTAGACTCGAAGGCTGAAACCACGAAGCAGAACTTGCTCGCGGAGCTTGAGGCATCAGAGCTTACGAAAATCAACAAGAAAAAACTTGCTATTGCCGTTGCCCGCGGTGCGGCACTCGGTGCACTTGCCGGCGCCGGCGCGGGATTGCTTGCGGATGCCATAGAATCCGGACAGTTTGACGGACTCGCGGGCCGGGCAGGAGAAATGTTGACCGCAGCGATCACTTCGTTGCAGGAAGTCGGTGTCGAGATAAACGGAGGCGTTGAAGCCAGCGACACCGGTAGCACGAGTCCGGGAACAGAAGCCCCTGCTACTACGGAAGCCGCTGCTGCTGCTGTTGAGGTATTACCGCTCGGCGATGGTTCCAATCCTTGGAACACTGTGGAAGCATCGCTCGGATTTAATCCTACAAATGCTGAAATGGTCGAGATCATGAAAGGCGTGGCAACCGATTCCGGCTTCAGCGTGGATGAATGGGGCATCACCGTCGGCCTCGATGATCAGGCACTGCCGGTAGGTTTTGAGATCAAGATCGGGCCCGCAACGCAGGAGTTAATCGAACAGATCCGCGCTCGCCATTAAACATGCAGAAATCTTTTCCGCTTATCGAGTCCCTGATCGACGACCTGATGGCAGGCCCGGGCTACAAGGATCTTTCCGCGGAAAAGAAAACGGCGATGGCAGATAAGCTGCGCGGCCACATCGAAGGGCTTATCATCGAGAGTTTCATAAACCGCCTTACCGAAGAGCAGGCAAAAGAGCTTCGTGAGCTTCTGACATCGCCCGAGGCGTTAGAAGAGAAGTTTGAGGTATATGCCGCGACCATCCCCGGTCTTGCTCAGGATGTTGAAGGGCGTATACGAAGAGAGTTTGAGATGTTGAAAGCCCTCGCGTAAGCGGGGCTTTTTCAAATAGTTGACCTTTCAGGGGGTTTTTGCTATCCTCACCAGACCTTCAGTCCTTATCCGGCTGCCACACACGGTAAGCAGATAGGGCGAAAAGGCGACAATACCCCGCCGAAAAGGCGACCGGTTGTCCCTCAAACGTTTGTTTTTGGGCGGCCGGAAGGCCGTTTTTCGGTAGAGCTCTGGGGGAATCCTTATCCGTTCGAAACTTTCGGAAACGAAAGTTTCTCAGGATCTAAGGTTTTCTAACGTTCGAAGACTCGCGAACAAAACCTAAGATGGCAAAACGATCACAACTTGCACGAAACGATAAGCGCATACGCATGGCTTCCCGCTTTGCGGAAAAGCGTGCTGCGCTCAAAGCCGCAGGGGATTGGGAAGCGCTCCAGAAGCTGCCCCGTAACTCCTCTCCCGTCCGCATCAAGAACCGGTGCGCGGTTACCGGCCGTTCGCGCGGATATATGCGTTACTTCGGTCTTTCGCGCCAGCAGTTCAGGGAAATGGCCCGGCGCGGCGAAATACCCGGCGTTAAGAAGTCTTCCTGGTAGTTCGGTATGACTCACTACAAGTAAACATATGCTAGTCACTGATCCCATCGGCGATTTCATCATCCGGCTCAAGAACGCGACCCAGGTCGGGAAGCGCGAAGTGTCCGTTCCGTTCTCGAAGCTCAAGCATTCGATCGCACTTACGCTGAAGAAGTCCGGCTATATCGGGGAAGTAACGGAGAATGGCGACGGCATAGAAAAGACGCTTACGGTCGAGCTTCTCTATACTGACGGCCGCCCGAAGATAAACGGCGTCAAACGCGTATCGAAACCCGGCCGCCGCCTCTACTCGCCGGTCGCAAAGATTCATCCGATCAAATACGGGAAAGGCTGCATGATCCTCACGACGCCGAAGGGGATTCTTACTGATGCGGAGGCGCGTAAGAACCGTGTCGGCGGCGAAACCCTCTTCACGATCTGGTAGTTCGAATGCCTCGCCATACATAAAACATGAGCAAAGTAGGAAAAAACGCGATAACGATCCCGGAAAAAACCGATGTCACGGTCGCTGACGGCGTGCTTACGGTGAAAGGGCCACTCGGGACCATCACGAAGTCCATCCACTCGATGGTGGATATCGCGGTCGCGGACGGCAAGGTCACCGTGACTCCGGCAAATAAATCGAAACTGGGCCGTTCGTTGTGGGGTACGTACGCCTCTCACGTCCGCAACATGATCAAGGGCGTCAATACCAAGTACGAGAAGAAACTTGAGCTTCAGGGAATCGGCTACCGCGTCGAGCTTCAGGGAAAGAACCTGAAATTCATCGTCGGCTTCTCGCACCCGGTGCTTCTCCCGATCCCGGAAAACGTGGGAGCGGCTGTCGACAAGAACATCATCACCGTTTCGGGCATCGACAAGGATGCGGTCGGGCAGTTTGCCGCGAACATCCGGTTCGTGAAGAAGCCGGAACCATACAAGGGCAAGGGCATCCGCTACGAAGGCGAATACGTCCGCCAGAAGCAGGGTAAGAAAGCAACCGCATAACGTATGAGCAAACTCACTCCGAAAACGAAGGCAGATTTGAGGAAGCGCCGTCACCGCCGCATCCGCGGCAAGGTGTCCGGTACCGAATCGGTGCCGCGCTTGTCGGTCTTCCGTTCCAACCGCTACATCTCCGTGCAGCTTATTAATGATGATTCCGGCGTTACGATCGCATCCGCCACGTCGAAAGGGGTGAAAGCGAAAGGCATGATGGAGGGCGCGAAAGCGGTCGGCGTCGATATCGCGAAGAAAGCGACGGCGAAAGGTGTCACGAAAGTGGTATTTGATCGCGGGGGCTTCACCTATGCGGGCGTCATCCGTGCGCTTGCTGATAGCGCGCGCGAAGGCGGACTGAAATTTTAAATGCATATGACGAATCAAGAAGACACACAGGTAAAAGACGCACCGCAAACCGCAGCAGCTACGCCGGGAGCGGAACCGAGACAGGCACGCGGCGGTCGCGGCCGTGGAGGCGATGACCGCAACCGCAATCGTCAGCGCCGCGGACGGGAAACCCAGCGGTCGGAATTCGATCAGAAGACCCTGCTTTTGCGCCGCGTCGCTCGCGTCGTCGCCGGCGGACGCCGCTTCAGCTTCTCCGCAGCGATCGTTGTCGGTGATAGAAAAGGCCGCGTTGGTGTCGGTATCGGCAAAGGCGCGGACACTGCGCTTGCGATGGAAAAAGCGACGCGTGACGCCAAGAAGAACATGATCCGCGTGAAAACGACCGAAGGCATGTCTATTGCGCACGACGTCATGGCGAAAGAATCATCCGGTATCGTATCGATCCGCCCGGCACCTGAACGCGGCATCGTCGCGGGATCAGCGGCAAAGATAGTACTCGAGCTTGCTGGCGTGAAAGACGTCACGGCAAAGATACTATCGCCCTCGAAAAACAAGCTGTCGATCGCACGCGCGACCGTAAAGGCGCTCCAAGAGCTTAAGGGCTAACCCACGAATATGGAACTTCATTCGATGCAAAGATCACGAGGCGTGCGCAAGGCGAAAACCCGCGTCGGTCGCGGCGGAAAGCGCGGCAAGACCGCAGGCCGCGGTACGAAAGGACAGAAGGCACGCGCCGGCAACAAGCGCCGCCCTGAATGGCGCGACATCATAAAGAAGATCCCGAAGCGCCGCGGACATGGCAAGAACCGTGCACGCACGGTCGTTCCGCGCATGGCGTCGCGCGTCCTTTCTCTAGAAACCATAGGCAAGCATTTCAAGGATGGCGATACCGTTTCGGTCTCGTCTTTGATGAAGGCGGGATTGGTGAAGCGGAGCGCAGGCAAGGTTCCACCGGTTAAGATACTGGGAGGGGGCACGGCGAAGAAGCTTTCCTTCGAAGGAATCTCCGTCTCTGCTTTCGCGAAAGAGTCGATCGAAAGAGGAGGCGGCACCGTTTCTGCCGCATAAATCATGGATGCATTTCTCGCAAAATTACGGCTTATCGTTACGGATAAGCCCTTGCTCGGCAAGCTGGGTTTCGTCCTCGTGGCGCTTATCCTATTCCGCTTGCTTGCGGTGATACCCGTTCCGGGCATCAACGTCGCACAGCTTGAGCAATTCTTTTCGAATAACCAGTTCCTGGGCCTTTTGAATATTTTCTCAGGCGGAGGGTTGGCTAACCTTTCGATCGTGATGCTCGGTGTGGGTCCCTACATCACCGCGTCGATCATCATGCAGCTTCTGACCATCCTTTTCCCGAAGTTGAAGGCGATGTATCAGGAAGAAGGTGAGATGGGACGCAAGAAGTTCAGCCAGTACTCGCGTCTGCTTACGGTCCCCTTGGCATTCATCCAGGGCTACGCGTACCTCTACCTGTTCCAGACGCAGGGCGTCGTCGAAACGTTATCGCTCGCTGATTTTCTGGTGAGCGTCACGGTCATCGCAGCGGGTTCCATGCTCTTGATGTGGCTTGGCGAGCTGGTATCTGAGTTCGGTATCGGAAACGGCGTATCGCTCATCATCTTTGCAGGTATCGTCGCAGCGCTGCCGCAGATGATCGCGCAGTTTGCATTCTCGTTCGATCCGTCTCTCATCCCCGTGACCCTCGCCGGCATCCTTGCTGCGGTCCTCGTCACTTACGGCGTCGTCGTCATGACCGAGGCGGAGCGGCCAGTTCCGGTGACGTATGCGAAGCGTGTTCGCGGCAACAAACTTTACGGCGGCGTTTCGACCTACATCCCGCTTCGTCTGAACCAGGCGGGCGTCATCCCTATCATCTTTG
>Ga0073934_10004123_pt1 | contig 24808 bp, 24 predicted proteins | sample LarsenN4metaG_FD_76834 | JGI IMG/M metagenome (GOLD analysis project Ga0073934, IMG submission 76834) | Hot spring sediment bacterial and archeal communities from British Columbia, Canada, to study Microbial Dark Matter (Phase II) - Larsen... ... | reverse complement strand
GTTCAGTTGGGTCGGGGAGCGGTGGGGGCTGTGCGGGGCGCTGCTGACGCTGCTGCTGTATGCTGAGCTGTTCGCGAAAGGCCTGCAGATCGCCGCGGCGACGCGTGAGCCGTTTGGCCGGCTGGTGGCCGTGGGGGTGGTGTCGCTGCTGGCGACGCAGACGGTGATCAACACCGGCATGACGGTGGGCCTGATGCCGGTCGCGGGGATTACGCTCCCGCTGATGAGCTACGGCGGCTCAAGCCTGCTGTCGACCTGTGTCGCGTTGGGGTGGCTGATCAACATCGGCATGCGGCCGACGTTCCAGATCGCCCCGGAGCCGTTTCGGTTTCGGGAGTAGATCAAATCCGAAACTCGAAATCCGAAATCCGAAGGAACCTCAAAATCCGAAATCCCAAACAGGAACATCCGTCAGCCGGGCGCGGTTCGTTTCGTGCTTGGAGCTTATGGTTTCCTTCGGATTTCTGCCTTTTTTCCGCGAGAATCGTCACTTGCTAAAGACCGTCGTGTTCGACATGGGCAATGTCCTCGTGCATTTCAGCCATGACCGGATGTGCGAGCAGATCGGCGCGCTGTGCGGGCGGTCCGGAGGGGACATTCAGCGGCTGCTCATCGACTCCGGCCTGCAATGGGACTTCGAGCGCGGCCGGATGCCGCCCCGCGAGTTGCACCGGCAGATCGTCGAACTGGTCGACGAACCGCTCGACTACGACGCCGTGCGGCTCGCGGCGTCGGACATCTTCTGGCTGAACGAACCGATCGTGCCGGTGCTCGACGACCTGCGCCGCCGGGGTTTGCGGCTGGTGCTGCTGTCGAACACCAGCGAATGGCATTTCGAGTTCATCTGGGAGCGGTTCGACGTGTTGCAGCGGCTGGATGCGCATGTGCTGTCGTGCCGGGTCGGAGCGATCAAACCGGAGCCGCCCATGTTCGAGGCCATCCTGAAGGAAATCGCCTGCGAACCGGGCGAGGCGTTCTACACCGACGACATCGCCAGGTACGTCGACGTCGGCCGCAGCTACGGTCTCCAGGCGGAAGTGTTCACCGACGTTCCCACGCTGCGACGGCATCTGGCGGGGCGCGGCGTGACCGAGCGAGTGGTGGTAGGCGGTCGGTGATCGGCAGAGCAGAACAGGATCGCTTCCCATTCCTTTCTGCCAACCACCAATCACCGACCACTTCGCCTCACGGCTTCTCCCCCGGATCGCAGACGCACTGGAAGCGGCCGCAGCCGGGACAGCCGGCGCCGTATTTCAGGCGGATCGCCGCTTCGAGATCGACCCCCGCGACGTTGGCAATCGTCGTCAACCAGGCCAGCACGTCGGCGAACTCCTTCGCTAGCTCCTCCTGCGGCGAGCCGTCCCGCAGCGCCGCGGCGAGTTCGCCCACCTCTTCCATGAGCCACATGAACGTCCCCTCGACTCCGCGGGCGGCGTCCTTCTCGCCGTACATCTCCCGGATCAGGGTCTGCAGCTCGCGCAGCGTCAGCGGTTGGGTCACAACGCTTCCTTCAGAGCCGGGGCGGGTCGCCCTGGTCGTCGGTTCTTGAAACAAAGACAAAGACCGGGGCGGCACGCCCCGGCTCTGACATGGTCACTTGCCTTCGGGTTTGAGCTCCGCCCGCTCGGTCTGCAACGAGACGTCATCCGGCTTCAGTTGCAGGGCGACATCGTACTCGGCGATGGCGGCGGGAACATCCTTCAGCCCCCGGAACCCCCGGGCCAGCGTGCGGTGAATCTCGGCGTCCAGCACGTCCACCTGCATCGCGAGCTTGGCGTACTCGACTGCGGCGGCGAAATCCTGCTCGTCGAGGGCCAGCTTCGCGCGGGACAGCCGGGCGTCGGCATCCTCGGGGTCAGTCCGGGCAATCCGCTCCAGCGCGGCCTTCCACGCGGCTTTGTCCCCCGCGGCCTGGGCGGCATCGGCGATCCCCCGCTGGAATCGTCGGTCGCTGGGAAAAGCCGTGGCCACCTTCCGGTAGATTTCCAGCGCCTGCTGCGCTGCACCATTCTGCAGCTTCAACAGCGCCAGTCGGGCCCACAGCTCGTGGTGCGGCTTGTCCGGATTGTACGCGGCCTGCAGCACCTGCGCGGCTTCGACGTTGGCCTCTTCCCTCAGCAGTATCTGTGCAAGCACGAGCGCTGCGCCCGCCCGCTGCGGCTGCTCCTCGAGCACCGACCTGGCAACCTCGCGGGCCTCGTCAATGTTCATCTGCCGGAACCGCAGCTCGGCGTAGGCTTCCCGCGCATCGAGATCGAACGGCTCTGCAGCATAGGCCGCCTCGATGTCCTCTGCGGATTTCGCCGCCACAGGTTCCCCTTCGTCGACCTCCGGTCCCAGGGATTTCACCCTGCGATCGATGAACTCGCGGTAGCCGCGCTCCACGTCGGCTTTTTCGACGCCGTAGGCCGCTTTCAGCGCGACGTCGGTCGACCGCGTGTGCCGGTACGCCTCCAGCAGCTTCGGCAGGGCGTCCTTCCCGAACCGTTCCACGAAATACTCGGCGTACAACACGCTCTGGCAGTACGCCATGTCCCAGTCCTCGCGGGATTCGGCCCGCTGGAAGCCGAGGTGCAGGTTGTCCAGGTTCTTCAACCGGTTCTCGGCGTGCCGCTTCTTCAGCAGCTTGTTCCACTCCGGCGGCGGGGGATAGCCCTCCGCGCGGGTGGCGAGCGCCTCGGTGAACCAGTGCGGAATATGGAACTCCGTCTGCTGCAGCGTGACAATGTGCACGAACTCGTGCCGCAGCACGCGGGCCCAGTTGAACGGTTCCTCCGTCGCCGCCGGGGAGGTCATCGCGATGATCTGCCCGGTGGATGCGCCGATCGTCTGCAGCCAGGGCAGGCCGGTCATCCGGGCGCTGAACCACTGATGCCCCGCGAGCCCCTTGGCCTTGTTGTAGACCTCGATCTGGGTCCGCTGCGGCGGCTCAAAACCGTATTCCTGCGTGATGTCCGCGTAGACCCGTTCCAGCTCCTCCGCCATGTACTTCGCCAGCACGCTGTCGAGCTGCGAATCCACCCGGATCACGAAATGCGGCGTGGAGACAGTGGCATAATCGTCCAGCACCTTCAGCACCTTCCGCATGTTGCTCACGCGGAGGTGGTACGGATCGGACTCGAACGCCGCGTCGAACAGCTTGCGGGCCTCGTCCAGCTTGCCCGCCTGGAAGTACAACAGGCCCAGTTCCGATTTCGGCTGCGCGAGCTGCGGCATCGTGGCGACGGCCTGCTGATAGCATCGCTCGGACAGCGCGAACTGCCGCTGCGACTTGAACAGCCGGCCCAACTCCGCCAGGAACGGTCCCGGATGCGGATTGCGGCGGGCCAGGTCCACGACGATGGTCTCGAACCGCGACGTCGCCATCGGCAACTCGTCGACCTTTTCCAGTTTTGCCAGCAGGTCCCCAAGCCGGTCCGGCGTCGGTTCGTCTCCCCGCTGACAGCGCAGGAACGCCGCCAGGGCCAGTGCCGACTGGTCGGTCGGCCGCGCGGCGAGCGACTTTTCGACCAGCGTTTCCGCCTCGTCGAGGTTCCCCTGTTGCCAGCGGGCTTCCGCCTTGAGACGGAGCGCGACCGGGTGCCGCGGGTCGATGCCCAGGACGTGGTCGGCCTGTTCGACGGCGGTGTCGAACTGCATCTCGCCGAGCGCCGCCTCCGCCAGCGTGAGCCGAACCTCCGGCGCATGCGGGTTGATGGCCAGCGCCTTGTCGAGCTCGGGCATGCCGTCCGCCCGATTGTATTTCTCCAGCAACAGCGCCCCGGCGATGTAATGGGCCTGCCAGCAGTCGGGATCGGACTTGAGGGCGTCCTCCGCCAGCGTGTTGACCACGAAGCTGAAGATCTGCGACACGCTTTTCCACCGCGCGTACTGGGCCGAACCCTCCGCGACCAGCAGCAGCGTCTCGGCGTCGGTCGGCTGCGTCCGGTTGTAATACCGGACGAACCAGCGGTAGCCGTCGGCGGCCCGGCGGAGGTCGCCGGTTTCCGTCCAGACGTCCGCCTGCACCAGGTGCGCCAGCGGTTCGTCCGGATCGAGCTTCAGTGCCGCTTCCGCGGCCTCGAGCGCTTCCTTCAACCGGCCCCGAAACAACGCCAGCCTCGCCAGCCGGGCGGGCAGGTTCGCGTGCTTCGGATGCTTCTCGATCGCCGCGGCGAGCCCCTGCTGCGCGGTGTCGTAACGGCCCTGCGTCCAGTCGAGGTCGGCTTGCAGCACTGTCGCGGCGACCGGGACGTCATCAGCCTTGAGGACCGGGGCCAGCGTTTCTTCCGCTTCGGCATACCGACCGTGCGCGAAGTGGGCCCGGGCGGCCTGCACGGCCATCTCGGGATCGGCCGACAGCCACACGGCCATGATCAGACACGCACTCATCGCCGCCACCTCTCCGCCGCATCCACGCAGCTACCAGCGCTTCTAGCCGGTTGGAAGGCAGGATGCAACCACAGTTGGACGCCGTTGCAGACGCTCCGGGCTGTGCGCGGCGTCAATTCCGCTCCGCAGCGGCAGGATCGCCGCCGGCGGTCCACCACACCGCCCGCACGAGCAGCGGTTCCAGGCCGGCGGTCCGTTCGGGGTGCGGGCTGAAGCAGAACACGCGGCCCTTGCGATGCACGCCCGAGGCGATCGCCGTCGTGCCGGGCATCACCCCCTCCGGCGCCCCGTTCCGGGCGATCTCCGTGCGATACGTGGCCAGCCGATCGTAATCGGCGACGTCGGGCTTCTCCGCCGGGGCCAGGAGCGGACCCTGGTGATAGTAGATCGACAGCGGCGACTCCTTCACGCCCAGCAGTTCGCGGCCCTTGTCGGTGAGCGCGATCTCCACCGTCCCGAAGCCGCGGTTCCAATGCTTTCGGTCGAGCACCTTCGCATCGAGGATGTGCAGCGACCAGTCGTAATCGCAGGTGGCCAGATACGCTCCGGCACAGACGCCGACGTAGCCGCCCCCGGCCTCGACGAACTCGCGGACGACTTTGCGGCCCTCCTCACCCAGCGCGCGCCCCTGTCCGCCGCCGCTGCCACCGGGATGGATCAGCACCTCGACCCCCGCGAGTTTCCCGCTGCGGATCTCGTTCACCGTGATGTCGCGGAGCGCAAACCGCGGCTCCGTGGCCAGCGCTTGGAGCAACGTCTCGCGGCTGTTGCTGGCGCCGTCCCCTTTGTAGACGGCGACGTCGATCGTCCCCGCGACGGTCGACCGCGGCGGGACGTCGATGGTCAGATATCGCTTCGCGTACTCGGCGACGGCGTCCGCCAGCACGGCGGCGGTTTTGGCCCGGTTGGCCGCGGTGCGGTAATCCATCCCGAATTCGAGCTGGATGGCGTCGATGCCAAACCCTTGATGACTGCCGTACGTCTGCACGATGTGGCCGCCGGTGAAGCCGGCCTGTTCCCTGCCATCGTGCGGATCGGGGTGCACGGTCCAGCCCCCGGCCTTCAGCAGGCCCCACAGGCTTTCGTTGCCGCTATGGGCTTCCTCGCCAAAGCGTTCGCGGAGCAGCGTCACGGTGAGACCGTTCTTGGTGCCGCGGAACACCGTGTCCCTGGCCGAGCCCTGACCGTGCAGATCGAGCAGCAGCCCATGACGGAACTGCTTCTGCACATCGCGGCAGGCCTCGACGAGCGACCGGTGATACAGGTCGTACACCGGTTGGGCGTCCGGGTCCTCGTAGGCTTTATCGGCCGGGCGGTTGAAGTCGGTGAAGCGGCGGTGCGACCGGGCGGCAACCACGTACGGCCGCTTGCCGAACCGTTTCTCCATTGCCGCGGACACTTCCGCCACCAGTTCTTCGGTCCCTGTATCGCGGGAGGTGACGAAGCCGCCCGGTTTCTTCTCCAGCCCATCCCCCTCGCGCGGATCGACGTTCGGAATGGGCAGAGAACCGCCGTGCGGGGCGGACAGAATGATGGGCAACTCACCGGTCTGGCGGATCACCAGCGCGGAGACATCGGCTTCCGTTGCGGTCTGCGCCCAGGCAGACGTCAGGCTCAACCAGCCGCAAGTCCAGACAACCCAGGATCCGATCCCGGCGCGCGTCAGGTAAGGCATGTGAATTGATCCAGCGGAGCGGTGCGGGCGTTGTCCTTAAAACTATCCGGGGAAAGTCCCGAGGAATCCAGTCGAGTTCTGGACAGTTTTCGACCAACCCGTACAGTTGTGGGATTGCTCACGGACCGACAAGATCGAAGCATCATGGACGAACCGTCGACGAAATTCGCCAAGTCCGAGAAGCAGCCGCCCGCGCCGGTGCCAGCCATCAGGACGTGGCTCCCGATGGGGGCCGCGCTGTGGTTCTGGAAAAACGCGCGGAAGGTCGTGGTGCTGGTCGTCAGCGTGACGATCCTGCTGCTCGGCGTGGCGATGCTGGCGCTGCCCGGTCCCGGCTGGGTCACCATCTTCGGCGGCCTGGCGCTCCTGGCCACGGAGTTCACCTGGGCCCGGTGGATTCTGAAGCACGCCCGCGAGCGGTTCGAGCTGCTCAAGGAAGCCGCGATCAACACCTGGAACAACGGTCCCGCGGTGCAGCCCCCGCCCCGAAAGGGGGAAGACTGACGACGTGTGAAACAGAAGCCCACGGGTGGCCACCCGTGGGCGTCGCGCGAACGACTACCGTCCCGCCAGAAACGCCGCGTAGTAGAACACCAACCCGGTGATCGACGTCAGCGTCAGGTCCACCGTCGACGCCCAGCCCAGCAGCTTGTGCAGCCGGCTGTGACGGCCCGGTTGCGGCGGATTCGAGAAGTTGCGGAGCGCGAGGACGATCGTCGCCAGCCACAGGAACGGCGTCGTCGCGGCGAACACCAGGTGCACCCGCAGCAGCGTCCGCACCTGCGCGACCTGTTCCGACGTCAATGGGGGCTCCTGCTTGGCGACCACGTTCTCCCAGCCCCCCTGCACGAGGTGCAAATCGACCTCGAACGCCCCCACCGCCACCAGCAGCACCGCGCCCAACAGCAGTTGCAGGTTGCGATGCCGCACATACTGCCGGCGCACCTTGACGGCATACAGGCTGTACAACAGGATGGGGACGACCAGCACCAGCGCCACGACCACGAAGTCGAGCATGAACGAAGCGCGGTTGCCCAGAAATCCGTCACGCAGCATGATGCCTGTTCTTCCCCGGAGCACCGATCGATGAACGTCGGAACGGTATCACATCGTAGCGCGGTCTCCAACCCCCGCGCGGGGATCGTCCTGCTGGCGGCCGTTGTGACGTCGATCACCGCAACAGCCGACGAGCCCCTGCTGCCCCCCGAACTGCAGGCCAAAATGACCGCCGAGTGGGACCGCACCATCCGCGAGACCACGGCGGCGATCGAAGCCGATCCGCAGAACCTCGGCCTGTATTCCCGCCGCGGCGATGCCCGGTTCTTCTCCGCCCAGTTCGCCGCAGCCGTCGCCGATTACGACCGGATGGTGGAACTCGACCCGGCGACCGATGCCAGCCACTGGCGGCGGGGGATCGCGTACTTCTACGCCGGCCGCTACGCCGACGCCGCGGCCCAGTTCGAGCGGTATCACAGCTTCGACGACGTCGATCGGGAGAACGGCATCTGGCGGTATCTGTCGCAGGTGAAGGCCCACGGCCGCGACAAGGCCCGGCAGGGTCTGCTCAAGTACGCCAAGGACGACCGCGAGCCGTTCCCGCAGGTGTACGAACTGTTCGCCGGCCGGACGACGCCCGAGGCGATTCTCAAGTCGATCGCCGATGCGAAGATCACCCCCGCGGAGCGGCAGCCGCGCGAGTTCTACGCCCGGCTGTACATCGGCCTGAATGAGTTCATCGAGGACCGCCCGCAGACGGCGCTGGTCCACCTGGAGCACGCCGTCCGCAATCCGTGGTGGCAGACCGCCGGCTACGGCCCGAACTACATGGGCCACGTCGCCCGCCTGCACGTCGATCTGCTGCGGAAGCCAAAGGACTGACGGTTCCAGGCTCGCGGGTGGCACAGCTTGCCGCGTCTGCTGTCTGTGCTGCGCAAGCAGTCAGAAGTTGTTGCCCTGGCGTTGTTGCTCGTGTGACTGCGCCACACCGGTAGGGCGAAGCGCCCCACTGGCGCCACCCGCCCCATCCGCGAGGACGTTTTCAAGTATACGTTGGGGTGCATTCTGTAATTTGCGGCGAACGATCGCGTTCACGTGGCGGGCGCGGGCGACGTCAAATCCAAAGCTGACGTTGCCCCCCGCTCGTGTGCAGCGCCGGGTTTGGCCTGTCTGCCCCTCAGCGCCTCACGAACTCCTCGGCTAAGGCGGCCAGCGACTGCCTCACGTCCTCCAGGGTGCCGACGGCGACGAACGTGCGGAACCGATACTCACCGGCGGCAATCCCCTTGTCGTTCCGCACCCGGAAGACGCAGTTCCACTTGACCACCTTCTCCGCCTTGAACCGGAAGCGGCCATAGCCCGCCTTCTCGTGGCCGGGCGACGGCTGATCTGGTGAGAACACCCCCATCGCGTGGGTCTTGCCCTCGGTGGCGAAGACGACAGGGAACGCCTGCTCGCCGGGGCCGTCGTCCAACTCCTCCAGCTTGCCGGTGTCCGGGCGGAACGTCCAGAAGCGGCCGAACTCAGGCGGCATGTAGCCCGTCAGCGCCTCGAACTGAGCGTAGGTGTGCCGCTCGCCGTTCGGAACTGTGAACGTAACCTCATACTCGATGACGTTGGCGAGCTCCTTGTACCCGATGCGGACCCGCTTCGAGACGAGGTGGTCCGACAGCACCTCGTCGTTGAGTGCTGGCCGGCCGAAGGACTTCTCGCCGGGGGCGAGCCAGAACGCCATCTGCGTCGTCGTCTTCAGCTCAGCCCCCTCCGCCTGGAGCTTCCGCAGTATACTGGACGACTTGTCCCCGGTCCCGTCGGCCCGAGAGCCCGCCTCCGTCGGGTTGTAGCACTCGGCCCAGAACTCGCCCGCGGCGGCGCAGTCGAAGCTGGCGGCGGACTGCAACTGCCGACCGTGGTCATGGCTGTCCATGAACTCCTTGTCGCCCCAGGTCAGCGAGTGGATCGCCCCGGCAAGGCGGTCCGTCGCAGTGATGACAATCTCCGACGAGCCGGCTTTGCCCCGGATGGTCGCATTCCCGCTGGGGACTGGGCGCGGCTCGTCGGCCGAGGCGACCCAGCCAGCCACAAACGCCGCACCGATGACAAGGCTACGAATCATCAGGAGCTTCATGTGGCCAAACAGATTTTCGCCCGTGGCACAGGTTGCCGCTTCGGCTACCTCTGCTGCGCGAGCAGCAAGAGGGTGCTAAGCTGGCGTTGTTCCTCTCGTGACTTCGTCACACCGGTAGAGTGATGGGCCCAACCGATGCCACCCGAGGTCATCTTTATTGGGATCTTATCGCGCCGGCCGACGCGTCCCCAACACCCTGTGCTCCCACACTGGCGGAGTCCCGGTTCCTCGTTCGGGTGGCGGAATCACCGGGGGGACTGTCGTCCCCCCACTCGCCGATGGGGCTAGAACTCCGTGGGCAACCACACGGAGCAGCCAGCCATGACGGTCGAGATCACCCGGCATCCCCAGCGGCGGGGCGTCTATCAGTTGCGGACCGAACTGTGGGTGCCGCAGTCGATCGAGACGGTGTTCGAGTTCTTCGCGGACGCCTACAACCTCGAAGATATCACGCCGCCGTGGCTGCACTTTCACGTGCTGACCCCGCGGCCGGTGGCGATGTTCGCCGGACGGTTGATCGACTACAGGCTGCGGCTGCGGGGGCTGCCGCTACGGTGGCAGAGCGAAATCAGCGTCTGGGAGCCGCCGGTGCGGTTCGTGGATCGGCAGGTCCGCGGGCCGTACACGTTGTGGCATCACGAGCACACCTTCGAGCCGCACGACGGCGGGACGCTGGTCCGGGACTGCGTGGATTACGCCGTGCCCGGCGGAGCGCTCGTCAACACGCTGTTCGTGCAGCCGGACCTGCGGCGGATCTTCGAGTACCGCACGCTGCGCCTCCGCGGGTTCTTCCCCGGCGGCCGGGCACTGGCGCCGGTGTAGAGCCATCGGGCTTTTCACCTGGGGTCGTGTTCGGGAGGGCGAAGCTCCTGCTGAGCCGCCGGTCAAATCGATGCCCCTATTCGAGATGCGGCTCGGCAGGAGCCTTGCCCTCCCCACAACAGGCCGTCCCAGATTCAACAACCCGATGGCGCAGGCCCCGGTGTGATCTTCCTTGGCATCGTCCGTCGGGGGACGGTATCTTGCGGGCTGGTTGGTTCATTTCTGTCCGCCTTCGAGAGAACATTGCGATGCCGTTGTTGTCCGTCCGTGGAAGTCTGCTGCTGCCGCTGCTGCTGGCCGTTGTCGCCGGGTGCGACGCTCCGCCGAACAACGGAGGCGCGGTCGCCACGCCCGAGGCGCCGCCGCTGCCGTCGGCCGGTGGAGACGCTGCCGGCCGCCCGGTGGCCGAGGGGTTCACGCAGACCGACTCGGGGCTGCGGTACAAGATTCTCGCGGAAGGCTCGGACAAGAAACCGACGGCCGCGAATTCGGTTGTGGCCAACTACCGCGGCTGGCTGGACGGCGGCTCGCAATTCGACGCCGGCCAGGCCGTGCCATTCCCGTTGAACGGCGTGATCGGGGGTTGGACCGAGGGGCTGCAACTGATCGGCGAAGGGGGGAAGATCGAACTGGAGATTCCACCGAAACTGGGCTACGGGGCAGACGGGTTTCCGCCGGATATTCCCCCCAACGCCTGGTTGCACTTCGAGGTGGAACTGCTGAAGGTGCAGTAGAGACCGAGAGCTGGTGAACCCGGTGCGCGACGCCCACGGGTTGCAGCCCGTGGACTTCTGATCGTTGAATTGCGATGTTCCGATTTCTCGCGCAAGCGCCCGTCACGTTCTGCTTGCTGGTGCTGCTGGCGATGGTCTTCGCCGGCACACACGGCCGCGCCGGGGACTCACGGACCGACCTGGTGCGGCTGCAGCGGGCCTGGGGGGCCGTCACGCAGCTCACCTGGGTGGAAAGCGACGCCCACCGCGCGGTGGTCCGGCATCCCGAACTGCACGGCCCGTTCGACTTGTGGGACGGCGAGTGGTTTCGGGTCCCGATTTCGGCGCTGCATCACGCCGACTTCTGGCATCTGTTCCTGAATTCGCTGTCGGTTGCCCTGTTGGGCCGACTGCTGGAAACGGCGTGGGGGTCATGGCGGTACCTGGCGTTCCTCGCCGGTGCGACGTTGTCAACGATGTTGCCGGAGTCTCTCCTCGGCCATGCCGTGCTCGGCTATTCAGGCGTGGTGTGCGCGCTGTTCGGCGCCCTGATCGTCCTGCGAAAGACGGACCCGCTGGTGGCGCTGCAGGTGTCGGATGGCGCGGTCGTCGTGGGGCTCGCGTCTCTTGTCGGGATGTGGCTGTTGACGGAACTGGGACTGATCCACATCGCCAACGTGACGCACTTCACCGGCCTGGCATACGGCTGGGGCGTGGCGACCGTGGCTCGAGGGGGCGTTCTTTGGCGGGCCGGTCTGGTCGCGGCCCACCTGCTGCTGGTCGTTCCCTATTGGTCGGTCACGCATCCGGTGTGGGTGGGTCGGTATCACTGGTATCGGGCCGGGCTGACCACCGCCGGACGAATTGCCGACCGCGAGGACAGCGCCCGATTGCAGCAGGCGGTGGCGCGGGACCGGTCACTGGGGGCCGTGTGGCTGCTGCTGGCCCAGGATGCCGAACTTCGCCAACAGCCGCTGGAGGCCTGGCGGCTCGCACTCAATGGCCTGAGCGTCCAGCCGACCGACGTGGAACTGTGGATGTATGCCCGGCGGCTGTGGCGGCAGGTGGCGATCACGCCGCGCCGGGACGACGCGATCGCGATGGCCAACGAACTGTTCGGCGACCAGGCGTCGTCGCTGCTGGCCGAGTTGCGCCGCCTGCGGCCGCCGCCGGTGCTCATTGCCCCGGACCAGCCCATCGGCCGGCCGGCGGAGATCGCCGACGCCAAGCCGCCGGCCTGGCAACCCCAGTCGGAGGACGTGTCGCGGCTGTGGTCGCGGAGCCGCCAGGAACCGCTCCGCGTCGACCCGCTCGATCCCCGCAGCGCGGTCGAAGGGGAATTGCTGTAACCGGAGCGATCGTCAATTCCGCTCCGATTGCTGTGGGCATCAGAACCTGCACGAAGGCATCGGCGGGAAGCGCCACCCCCAGCGAATGCGGCGATTCGGCAATGAGGCCTGCCCTGAAACCGCGTGGCGATCTACCGTAAAGAGGTAGAATGGATCCTGCCTGCGGCTTCGCGGCCGCGGTGCATCCCCGCAATCCGGGGGATGGGAGCGTCCCTCCGATGACTGGCACCGTGCTCGAACGGCCCTCCACGACCGCGCCGGAAGGGCGACCCGAACCGTCTCCCCCCGAGACGCCGTCCCTGGAGGACCGCGTTCCCGACGAGTGGAAGCTCTCGCGGCGAACCGCCGGCTGCGTCTGCGCCTTCGGACTGCTGTTCCTGATCTGCGCCCTTCGTCCGCTGTGGCACACCGACGTCTGGGGCCATCTTGCCTATGGCCGCTGGATCTGGTCGCACGGACAACTTCCCGTCACCGAACCGCTGCTGCCTCTGGCTCAGGGGATGCCGTTCGTCAATTCCGCCTGGCTGAGCGAGCTGATCGGCTTGGGCGTGATGCAAACCCTGGGAGTGGCGGGCTTGCAGGGCCTGATCGCCGCCCTGATCGTGGCGACGGCGGCCGTGCTGTTTCAGCGCACGTTCCAGCGGACGCGATCGCTGTGGTTCGCCGTGCTGGCCGTCGTCGGGTTTCTGTGGCTCGATTGGGCCCAGCTCGCGGTGGCCCGGCCGCAACTGGCAGGGCTGCTCTGTTTCGCCGTGTTGTTGCATCGGCTGACCAGCCGGTCGCCCCGGTGGTGGGACTGGCTGCTGATTCCCGCCATGCACGCCGGGTGGGCCAACCTGCACGGCTCGTTCGTGATGGGACTGGCGCTCCTCGCGGCGTTCGTCATCGGCCGCAGCGTGGACCTCGTGCGACGGACTGGGACCCTCCGGGCGCTCGCCCACGATCAAACGGTGCGGCGGCTGCTCCTGTGGTTCGAGCTTTCCGCGGCGGCGACGCTGCTCAATCCGTATGGTCTGGGGCTCTTCGTCGAATTGTTGCACGTCGGCAGTCACCCGAATCTGCGGGCGCTGACCGAATGGCAGTCGCTCAACCCCCGCACGCCGCAGGGGCTGTTGTTCCTCGGTTCGGTGGTGGCGCTCGCATTTGCCGCGCGGCTGTCCCCCCGGCGAATGGCGGCGTGGGAGCCGCTGGTGCTGGTGGGACTTGGCGTGGCGACGCTGTGGAGCGCGCGGTTCATCGTCTGGTGGAGTCCCGTGGCCGCCGTGTTGCTGGCGACGCATGCCCATGCCGCGCTGCGAAGGTGGTGGCCGTGGGTTGCCGAACCGTCACCGTCGCCGCGGTCGGGCAAGTGGAGCGTGGTGACGGTGGGCCTGATCTGGATCGGCTTCGCCTACAGCCCACTGGGGTTGCGGGTGCTGCATCACACGGAACCGAAGCTGTCCACGGTGGTGTCATCCGAGACGCCGCTGGGCGCCGTCGATTGGCTCAACGAACATCCGCCGGTCGGTCAGGTGTTCAACACCTACGAATGGGGCGATTATCTGCAGTGGGCCGGGCCGCCGGGGATGTCGCTGTTCGTGAATTCGCACGCGCACCTTGTGCCTCGCGAGGTCTGGCAGCATTACTTCAGCGTGATCGACGTCTCCGTCGAATGGGAGGCGGTGCTCGACCGCTACGGCGTGAATACGGTGGTCGTCGACAAGCAGTACCGCGAGCCGCTGATCGCCCGCTTGAAGGATCACCCGCAGTGGAAATCGAGCTACGAGGACAACCAGGCGGCGATCTTCACGCGGAAGAAGGCGATTTAGTCGAGCGCTGAGAGTCAAGAGCCAGTAACGAACGACGGGGTGGGATCCTGCAGCCTCTGCAGACGCGAGTCTGTCGACCTGCCGGTTCGCAGGACGATTTCCCTGAGTGCCGGTATCTGTACCCCGAAGGGGTTAAACATCACAGCCCAGAGTCGCGAGCGAAGCGAGCGCACCCTGGGATCACAGTCAACGATCGCCTCCTACCCCGAAGGGGTTGCACAACAACTAGACAGGCAACGTGTGGAACCCTTTCAGGGTTCTTGCTGCGGATCGGATTCCAATCCCAGGGTGGCGCGGCTGCGCCGCTGACCCTGGGCTGTGATGTGCAACCCCTTCGGGGTAAGGACTCGCAAACACCTCAACCATCCACAATCCACCATCCACCCACCACCATGCGTCGCATTCCCACCGTTGCGGTTCTGGCCACCCAAGCCGTGTTGCTGGGGGCCGTTGCGGTTTCGTACGGCCTGGCTGGTCCGAACGTGCAGCGGGACCTGCGGACGGAGTTGAGACTCCCCGCGCCGCCGCCGCGGATCACGCCCCCGCGGACGACGCCGCTGGTGATCGAGCCGCTGTACGACGACCCCGAAGTGGCCAGCGACCGGGAACTGGCCGACGTGCTGGCCAAGCTCCAGCCCCGGTTTGCGCCGGAGAAACTGAAACCGAACCACGTCGAACACGCGCTGCGGACCTGGTCTGTCCACGCGACCTTCGCCGACCCCGAGGTGATGTCGGGGCAGGCGATGAAGGACTACCTCGTCGATCACGGCCGGTTCCTGGCATCGTGGGGGGACGCGGTCGCACCGCTGCTCAGCGATCAGGAGGCCGGCGTTTCGGTCCGCTGGGGCAAGCTCGACGGAGCCTCGGTCCATCACGATCACTGGCTGGCTTCGCTGACCGAAGCCGGCGTGTCGCTCGACGAGCCGGTGTTCACCCCCGGCCGTCGCGGTCACACCATCGGCGACGTGCTGCAACAATCGCTGTGGGATTTTCGCGTCGATGAGATCGAAACCGAATGGTCGGCGCTGGCGTTCGGTTTGTGGCTGCCTCCCGAACGAGCGTGGCGGCTGCGCGACGGCCGCGAAGTCTCGTTCGACCTGCTCGCCGAACGGCTGATGCGCGGCGACCGCAAGCTGGGGGTGTGCGCCGGCACGCACCGCGTGTACTCGCTGATGGTGCTGGTGCGGCTGGACGACGAGTTCCAGATCCTGTCGCCGTCCATGCGGGCCAAGGCCTGGAGGCACCTGGAAACCGTCCGGGACGCCATCGCCGTCAGCCAGTTTCCCGACGGGCACTGGCCCTCGAACTGGGCCGACGGTGCCGACGCCGTCGCGAATCCGATCGACGAGGAGCATTACAAGAAAGTCATCGCCACCGGCCATCATCTGGAATGGCTGGCGATTGCCCCGACCGAACTGCATCCGCCGCGCGCATTGATTCTGAAAGCCGCCGACTGGGTGATCGGCACGACGCGGGCCCAATCCGATGCGGACATCGTGCAGCGGTACACGTTCTTCAGCCACGTCGGCAACGCGCTGGCGCTGTGGCGGAAGACGCATCCGCCCGTGTTCTGGCAGCAGTGGGAAACCACCCATCCGCCGCGGCTCGATGGCCAGCCGGTGTCGGCGCTGGAGGCGCTCGCGCCGTAAACGCGCGAAGCCCACGGGTTGCAACCCGTGGGCTTCTGTCTCTGTGTGATCCAACTCGCGCGACTACTTCATGAAGAAGTCCGAGGGTCCGCGGAGCGTGTAGTACGGGTACTGAATCATGCCGGCCGGCAGGACGTTCGGCGGGTAGACCATGTTCTGCGGCCACTTGTACTCGTAGGTGGTGTAGTGCTTGGGCTTGTTCTTTCCGCAGCCGCAGTACGGGCAGCCGTCTGAGGGACAGGCATGGCCGTACTGGCAATGCGGGCAGCCGTGCGCGCCGTGGCCGCCGTGTCCCGCGGTGTAGGCTTTCGGTTTGTCGTGATCGGTGTAGTAGCCCTCCGGACCGGCGTAGTAGCCGCCGTCATAGCCGAAGTGCGCGTTGTGATAGTACGGGTAGGTCTTGAAGTCTTTCTTGGCGTTCGACTTCTTGTGCTCGCCGTAACCGGGGGCCGAGCCGATCAGCGGTCCAGCGTACGGTTCCGTGGTCATGACCGGGGTGGACGTGGTGACGGCCGCATCCGGGCTCTGTCCGCGGAGGACCACCACGCCGGGTTCCGACCCGGACGCCGGGCTGAGGAGGAAACACGCGCCGAGCAGCGACAGCACCACGACCTGCCAACAGACCGAACTGTTCATTCCGTTCCCTCTCTCGCTGTGGACGCCGGGCGCTGGCGGTTCCCGCGTCGCCGACGGACTCGTCCCGAATGGTTATCGGCCATCCGTCCGGCAAAATGCGGAGAATTCGCGCGGTCGGCACAATCGGACCGGAAGGATTCATCGGCCGCCGTTGCAGAATCTCTCCAGTCCCGTTAGATTCTCCAGAGGTGTCAGGCCCGCCGCCGAGTCGCAACCGATTGGGCGGCAACCTGTTAAGATTTTCAGGCCGCGCCACGGAGGGGCAGGCGTGTACGTTGCGGCATCGACACATTCCCTCGGCGACCAGCCGTTCGCCGAAACCTGCGCGCAGCTCGTCGACCTGGAGTACGACAAGATCGAACTCTGGCTCGATGAAGAGCGCGGCCCGCTGAAGCCGTCGGAGCTGGCGGGGAATCCCGAACGGTTTGTCACGTTGTATCGGGAGACGACCCGGCTCACCCCGGTGGCCATCCACGTGCAAGAGGATCCGGGTGCGGAGTGCTTCGAGAATCTCTGCCGGCTCGGCAAGATGCTGCGGATCACCCAGTTCACGCTTCCCGCGGGGGAGCTGGGGACGCCGTTCAATGAGGAAATCGACCGGCTGCGCAGCCGGTTGGGGATCGCGAATTCGGCGGGCATGCGGCTGTCGTTGAAGACCGAGACGGGCCACCTCACGGAAGACCCGCAGACCGCGGTGGAACTGTGCCAGGCGGTGCCTGGTCTCGGCCTGACGCTGGACGTCAGCCATTACATGACCGGCAAGTACGCCAACCAGTCGCACGACATGGTGTATCCGCACGTCTATCACGTGCACTTCCGGGATTCCACCGCCAAGCAGTTGCAGGTGCCCGTGGGGCTGGGCGAAGTCGACTACAGCCGGATCATTTCGCAATTGGAGCGGCTGAACCTCGCCAAGATTCTCTCGGTGGAGTTCCTGCCCGAGTTGTACGGCGACATCGACCGGCACCTCGAGCTGCGCAAGATCCGCATGCTGCTCGAGACGCTGCTGTAGGACTCCGCGCGGGCCGTCATCGTCCCCGCAGAGGCATCGGCCGACGGGCCGATCTCAGGACACAAAAACACCCCGAGCCCGACGTGCCGTGGGCGGTCACGTCGAGCCCGGGGTTCCCCCAAACGTGAGAGGCTCGGGGGGACCTCCGTGAGGGAGCGCCGCCGACGTCCGTGCCAGGCGGCGTGTCGTTGCGTCTCGCTTACGGCAGCGGCGACGGCGGGGTCTCGACCGGCACCGGCGCCAGTTCCTGCGCCTCGTCTTTGAGTTCGTCCTTGAGCTCTTCCACCTTCTGGATGGCCTTCTGCGTGTCTTCCTTCACCTGGGCCTTGTCGATGACGATCCGGGCCTCGTTCGACGAGTTCTGGAACGACACCCAGCCCAACAGGGCCAGCACCAACGCCACCAGGGCGGCAATGATCAGCGTTTTCATCGTCGTCAGCTCCTGATTCAAGAGGGTTCGGTGCGGGTTGCGTCACCGCGATGCGCCGCCGGCCGCTACAACGGAGCGCGCCGGCCCGCGATCAACGCGACCACGAACAGCACCAGAAACAGGAAGAAGCACACGCGGGCGATCAGCGCCGCCGTCCCGGCGACCACGCCGAGTCCCAGCGCGCCTGCGATCAGGGCGATCACCAGAAACGTCAATGCCCAGGACAACATAAGACACCTCAACTTCGTTGGGGGAACGGCCGGCGCACGGGGCGATCACTACCGATCGCGCCGGTTCGCCGCCGCAGGGGCCGAGGCCGTGCGCCCGAACTGCGGGCGGAATGGCCTCGACGACAGAACGCGTCCTCGGAGCTTGGGCTCCGGCCGGATTCACACAGCGGGACCCATCGCCCGCCGGACAGGACCGGCCGTCAACCGTGACGGCGTTCCCACAACAGCACCACACCGGTGGCCATCGCCGTCAGGTGCAGCACCGCGGACACCACAGGACTGCTGAGTTGCAACAGCGGGACCGCGCCCACCGCGATCAGCCAGCCGCTCAGCATCAGCGTGCCGAGTTGCCTCGGCAGCGTGATCGAGCGTTGTTTGACCAGTTGCATGGGACACCTCCTCGGGAAGCCGGAGATGATCGAACCGGAAGTCCTCAGGCCGCGCTACGGCGCTGATTTTTCCTCGACCTTCACGCCACCCCCCGGCTGGGCGTCCCGTTCGATGGTGATGCTGGCGCCCTTGTTGGGGGTCTCCGCGTTGATGTTCAGCTCCGACCCGTCGGTCGTCTTTTCCACCTCGATGTTGACGCCGGGAGTCTCGATGTCGAGCACCTTCTCCTTGGGCTTCTCGCAGCCCCCTGCCGCGAGCAGCAGACCGCCCGTCAACAGGACCGCGGTCGCCTGGGGAATGAGGCCTCGCCTCGGCATGATGCGCTCCTTTCCGGGGCCCAGCCCAACGCCACGCCCACGCCGGAAGGGTTTCGCAACCCGCGTGCCACCGACCCCCTGAACAGGTTCTGAACACGGACTCACAAGCCGATCCGTGGAAACGAGTTCCGAGGATTCTCCGCGCGCGGCGGCGGGACGGAATCGCAGTGGACAGGCCATCCCAAAACACCGACGGATGTTCCCGTCCTTCGGGCATACCACTCCCCGAGCGCAGCAAAATGCAACAGCGGGGAAAGAGCGCCAAAGCCGCCAACTGCGCGATTCCAAACGGCCCCGCGACGACGGCGATCCCAAAGACTGTTGTCGAATGGCAGGGCCCGGCCCAGCCGTGAACGCTTCAGCACGCTGTGGCCATCAGCGGCTCAGCAGGAGCTTCCCCCTCCCGGAATGTCATCGAATCCGTTTTGGAACACAGTTTCTCAAGACATTCCGCGACCGGACGGGCCTCCGTCGGCGCGAACCGGCCCCAGCGTTCCCGGCCATAGAGACGGACGCAAAGATTCCGCAGTCGGCCAGACAATCAGCGAATCAACGTCCCTTCGCCCGGGATGAGCACCATCTGGCCGGGCGCGAGGTCGTTGTTGCCGTTGAGCTTGTTGGCGTTGCGGATTTCGTCCACCGTCTTGCCGTAGCGGGTGGCAATGGACGACAGCGTATCGCCAGGGTTCACGTGGTAGTACGTGGCGACGGGCCGCGGGCCGGCGGGAATGGTGGCCGTCGAGGCGGTCGCCGTCGGTGCCGGCGTGGGGCTGGCCGTCGAGGCGGTCATGGTCACGGGGGACAAGGCCACCGGGCCGCTGACCGTCTGCGGGCCCAGGGGGGCGTAATACCCGGCGGTGGGAGCCATCATGGGCCGGCCCGCGGGGCGGGGGGCGGCATACGGTCCCCCCGACATCGACATCGTGCAGCCCGACAAGGCCAGCCCGGTCGCAGTCAGAAGGCCCGTGGTTCCCAGCCAGTTTCGCGTGCTCATGACAATTCCGTCCCTCGTGATTCCCGAATCCTTCCGTGAATCGGCGGGCTTATAGTTCGTATCCTTCGTCCGCGGCAAGAGGAAATCGGCAGATTCTGCCGCTGCGGGTTCGGGCCTGCCCCCCTCATTCTCAAACAAGCGCGCGACATTCCCCCTTTAAGGTAGAGGGGGCACAATGGACACGCGGAACCACGAACCGACGCCAACCCGCGACCCGGCGTTGCCCTGGTTCGTCCTCACCGGGCTGCTGCTGGGGATGGCCGTGGCCGCGTGGCAGTCGTCGTGGGAGTCAACCCGCAGTGGGCCGACGGAGTTCGATGAGCTGATACTGGCCGACGCGCAACCGGGGGAGTGGCTGCCCCTTATCGTCGAACAGGCGGACCTCGAACCCGGCCTCACTGGCAAGCCGGCAGAACCGCTCAGCCCGGACGCGGCCGCCATCGCCGAACCAGGCCACGCCGTCGGCCGTCATCCGCGCACGGCAGACGTCGAGCAGCAATTCGTGATTGCGGTCCTCATAGAGGAGTTCGCAGCCGATGAGCACGGGGAACCGCTCGCCATCTGGTTGCCGCCAGTCGAGCACCTCGCCGCGGACCTGGTCGAAGCCGTGCTTCTGGGCGTTGTACAGGGCGAGCTCGACGGCGACGGGGTCGTAATCGGTGATGACGACGCGGTACCCGGAGGCGAGGGCGGCCAGCCCGACCAATCCGACTCCCGCCCCCAACTCGAGTACCTGCTGCCCCGCCGGCCACGGGTGACGCAGCACCGCCGCCGACAACGCCAGCGACGCCGGCCACAGGTACGCCCAATACGGCATGTACTCGTCCCGAGCATGGGCGGCGGCGACGGCGGGATCATCGAGGAAGGCATCCGGCGACGCGGGCAACGTCAATCGAAACTCCCGACCGGCGATGCACCAGACGCGCTCGGTCCAGCCGCCGGGAATGACCGGCAACCCCGGCGGGCGATCCGGCACGGCAGGAGGCAGGTCGCGAATCTCGGTTGTGGACGGCGTCGTCGGCTGCATCGCGACACGATACCAGAACCCGCGCCATCAACCACGCGTGGACGGCCCGCGAACCGTCCGTATCCGCAGCGCACTCGGTTCGCTTCGCTGGGGGGCGCGGCTCAAGGAGTGCTGGACCGATTCCGGTTTGTCGTCCGGTGTGTTCCACCAGGCGTGCTCCCTGGCCGATGGATCCACCGGCGTACCGCGCCGGGACATCAACTCCAGTGCCGCCTGATGCCGGGAGCGGACGCTGGTCTGCGGGAACAGCGCCCCGCCGAAGATCAAGGCGGCCAGCATCAGCACGGCGACGCGCTCGCGCATCCGGCCCCGCAGCGACACCGTCGAGACGTGGCGGCTGCCGGCGAAGATCGTGAAGTAGGCCTGCATCACCGCAATGCCGTTGAGCGCCGAAACCAGCACGATCATCACCCCGACGTACGGGTAAGCCTGCACGACGCCGTCGATGAGCAGCTCCGTCCCCAGAAACCCGACCGTTCCCGGAAAGCCCACGCTGGCCAGACCGGTCAGCAGAAAGCACCCGGCGAGCAGGGGGGTATGCCCGTAGTAGCCGTGCAGACCCGACAGGCTGATGCGGCCGTGCCGCGCCTCAATGGCCCGCAGCGTCAGTCCGAACCCGGTCAGCCCCAGCGTGACCGACAGCCACACGCACAGCGCGCCGGTGAGCCCCAGCGGAGTCGCGGAATCGAGGCCCACGTACACCAGCGCGGAATGGCTGAGGAACAGGTAGCAGAAGAACCGCCGGGCCTCCTTTTGCACCAGCGCCATCCCCGCCGCGTACACGGCCGTGAACAACGCCACGTGACCCAGGAACCGCAGCACCTCGTCGGAGGCGATCGGCAGCAGCAGCCGCACCGCCGCATACGCCCCCGTCATCGGCGCGACGAACAGCATCGCCGTCCCGAACGTGGCGTGCTCGAACAGGTCGGTCATCCAGCAGTGCAAAGGCACACAGCCGGAACGAATCCACACGGCGAGCAGGATCGGCAGCACGGCCCACAGACTGTGCGGACCGTCGGAACCCTCCAGCGTGACCACGGTCCAGCCGGCGATCATCAGGGCGACGTAGGCCCCGATGTGCACGAGGTAGACCCGCGTCGGCTTGCCGCGGGCCGACAACTCCAACAACGGCGGGAGCGTTCCCAACGAAAGGAAGACAATCACCGCCCAGGGCTCCCGACAGCTCAGGGCGCCGGAAATGATCGACTGGGAAAACAAGGCCCACGCAAACGAGTACCGGCGAATCTTCGTCCGCAGCGTGGCCACCTTCACCAGCAGGTACAGCAGCGACGTGAGCGGCAACAGCGGGGCGCTGAGCGCATCGAGCTCGAACAGCCGCCAACCCAGCAGGCTCGATGCCGTCGGCAGCGCCCCCCGCAGCAGCCAGGCCGCCGTGGCGCAGAACAGCGCGACGCCGGAAACTCGCAGCGAACGGTCGCGGGCCCGCTCGGGATCGCGCTCCCGCCCGACCCACACCGCTCCCAGCAGCGGGATGAGCACCGAGAGTTCGAGCCAGGGATTCAGCAGCGCGTTCATGAGTCGGAATCAGTTCAATTCTTGCAGGGGACCGGTGCCGGGACGGGCCTGGTCCGAGTCGCGGGACTCCCCGTGCGAGAGGAAATCGGTCCACTTCCGCTCCCAGGCGTCGAACAGCCGGAACAGGCGCAGCGCGGGCTGGACAACCCGGTCGATCAGGCAGGCGTCGAGGTACCCCCGCTCCAAACCGAAGCGGTACAGCCAGGCCCGCACGCCGTCCGGCAAACGCTGCTGGGCTCCCGCCGATGCCGACAACCGCGAACCGATCGCATTCTCCAGCACGCGGTGGTCGTTGAGCACCATCGGCGCCCGCAGGAACTGCAGCGTGCGGAAACAGGCGTGGCCAATCATGTGCACCAGCGGAATCCAGCGGAGTCCCACGCCGATCTCCGCGACGATCAGCCCCACCTGGATCAGCGAGGCGAACGACAAGGCGGACTTGATGTCGGTCTGCACCCGGGCCGCAAGCGCCGCCAAGCCGGCCGTCGCCAGTCCCAGAACCACGACGACCACCTGCAGGGTCAGCGACAACTCCAGCACGGGACTGAACCGCAGCAGCAGGAACGTGCCGAGGTGCACGGACAACGCCCCGTAGAAAATCGCGCTCGACGGCGTGGGACCCTCCATCGCCCGGGGCAGCCAGCCGGAGAACGGAACGAGGGCCGACTTCCCCGCCGCCGCCGTGAGCAGCAGCAGGCCGACGATCAAAGCGTGCTCCGGCGAAATCGCTGCCGTCGCCCCCGGCCAGGCGCCCCGGCCCAGCAGGACGTCGAAGTCCCCCTCCCCGTGCAGATGGTGCAGGATCACCGCGGCGGCAAGAAAGGCGGCATCGGCGAAGCGGTACACCGTCCAGACGTGCAACCCATTCCGCGCCGGGGCCGCCCGCTCATGGAAAAACGCCACCAGAAGCGCCGACGACAACCCGACCAGCTCCCAGCCGGAGAACAGCGTCTCGATGGTCCCCGCCAGCGAACTGACGGCGATCCCCAGCACGAACAGCGAGTACAGCACGAAGAACCGGTTGTACCCCGGCTCGCGGTGCAGGTACTTCGTGGCGAACGCGCTGATCGTCCCGCACAGGACGAACGACAGAATCACGAACGGTACCGACAGAAAATCGAACAGCAGCTTCACGTGGAAGTGGAAGTGCGGAATCAGCTCCCAGTTCCCGAACTCGACCGTCACGTGCGGCGTGCCGCGGACGATCATCAGTCCCAGCATGGCCAGCGAAGCCAGCAGGCTGACCGCCACCGACGCCCCGACCGCGGCGCTCGTGGTCCGCTCGGACAACGGCCGATTAAACAGCGTGCAGACTCCCAGCAGCACCACCACGGCCAGCGGTGCGCCGACGATCAACAGGCCCAGCAGTTGAATCAGTTCGTCCATGGTCCGCCGTCGTCACACGCCGGCCGTCTCCTCCGCAGCGATGCAGCCGCTGCGAACGACGGCAAAACCCAGATGGTCCCGCCAGCCGCGGTACCAGTCGACCGAATGGGCCACTTCCGGGAGGCTGACCGATTCGGGTCGGTACTCGCGGAACTGGCCCCCCTCAAACAAGTCGATCCGCGAACCATTCGGGTCGAGCGTCGCCAGTTGCACCCAGCGATTGCGGATCAGCCGGCCGATGCCCGGTTGCTGATCCATGATCCGCAGCAGGGTTTCCGGCCGAGTCTCGATGATGAACAGCAGTCGCACCGGTTCGTGAATCTCAACCATCTGCCACGGCAAGCCGGGCCGCAGGTCGCTCGCCGCCCCATCCATGATCCCCAGCAGCGAAGTCACGTTGTGCGGCAGCTTTGTCCCGCAGCCCCAGCCGGCGGGGTCGACGTAGGAAAACCAGTATTCGAGGTTGATCCCGCCGCAGACCGGCACGGCGGCCTGCAACAGCCGTGTGAGGATCGCCGCGTCCGGTGTGTCGGCGGTGGGATCGTACGACGTCAGAAATGTTCGCCGATCGAGATACAGCCCGCGGGTGCGACTGCGGCGTCCGACATAGCAGACCGCGTTGGTCGCATGGCCGCATTCCGGACGCGTCTGGGCCAGATCTTCGGCCCGGGCCTCCACATGCCGCCGCGCCGCCCGAAACGTCAGGTTCAGCGGGGCGGACTGGAAGCGGCGGCAGCGCTCGTGCGCATTGCGATCGCAGGCCTCTTCGACCAGGCGTTGCAACTCCTCAAACGCCTCCTGGTGCGATTTGGGCAACCGGTCCAGATCCAGAAATGTGACGGCGTCGTTGCAGGTGTTGTGCAGTCCGCCGAGGAACACCGTCGCCGCGGGGATCGCGATGCCGCGGCCAGACAGCTCGATGCGGACGCGGGGATCATTGAGCATCCGCGCGGCGGCGCGGGCGTTGGGGCCCCCTGCGTTGCCCCCGCAGGCTCCGCATTCGTACGCCGAGCGGTGCGGGTTGTTGACGCTGTTGGACCCGTGACCAATGATCGCCACGAGGGGCGCAAAACTCCCGGTCAATCCGATGTCCCGCAGCAGGCGCTCGGCCATGTTGGCCATTTCGGCGATGCTGAAACCCAGTCCAGGGTCCTCGGACGGAGGCTCTGCAACCGTGCGTTCGAGGGTCAGATTCGTCAGGCCGGGAGGTTGCACCAGTTGGCTGGCGGACTTCCAGATCCGGGCGGACAGTCGCGGCATGAGCACGCGGGCCACCAGCGGAATGGACGCCAGAATCCCCAGGCCCGCCGTCAGCAGCGCCCCGCCGGTCAGCGAACGG
>Ga0073934_10004120_pt1 | contig 24813 bp, 29 predicted proteins | sample LarsenN4metaG_FD_76834 | JGI IMG/M metagenome (GOLD analysis project Ga0073934, IMG submission 76834) | Hot spring sediment bacterial and archeal communities from British Columbia, Canada, to study Microbial Dark Matter (Phase II) - Larsen... ... | reverse complement strand
GCAGCAAGTAGCCCGCATTCATCGGTCGGGTAGCAAGTAGCCCGCATCCTCGTAGCCCGGATTGAGCCCTTGCGAAATCCGGGGCCGATCCATCCGCGCATCCCGCATTCCGCTTCCGCTCCATGCGGGCTACGATCGCGGTCATGGCCAAGCAGAACGAACACGGCCGTCTCATCGCCGCCGCCGCCAAGGCCGCGCTCGCGCCGCTCGGCTGCAAGCGCAAGGGCCAGTCGCGGCTTTGGTATTCGGATCAACGCTTCTGGGTCATTTCTATCGAATTTCAGCCAAGCGCCTGGTCAAAAGGAAGCTACCTAAATGTTGGTGCAACTTGGCTCTGGCACGCGCGACCTGGCTTCGGATTCGACATGGGTTATCGCGTTGCCGATTTCGTTCCCTTCGAGAACGCGGATCAATTCGGACCGTCGGTTGCCGGAATGGCGGCGCGCGCAGCTAAGGAGGTGATCGCGCTCAGGGAGAGATTCAGATCGGTCGCAGATGTGTATCGCTACCTAGTGCCACTTGCTACATCCGACGGCTGGCGCCTTTATCATGCTGCGGTCGCCGCCGGCCTCGTTGGCGATGTCGATACCGCGCATCGGTTGTTCCAGCAGTTCGAAGCGTGGGCCGTTTCGCCACAATGGCAGACCAAATTGCAAACCGAGTGCGTCAAGCTAGCGGGATTGCTCAACGAGCCGATCATATATCGTTCGGCGGTTCTCGACATTATCGAGCAGAGGCGGCAGCTTATTGGGCTTCCCTCAGACCCATACTGTCTCGGTGAACTGGATTCCACAATATAGCAAGTAGCCCGCATCCTCGTAGCCCGGATTGAGCCCTTGCGAAATCCGGGGTCGATCCATCCGCGCATCCCGCATTCCGCTTCTGCTCCAAGCGAGCTACGATCACCTCATGGCCAAGCAGAACGAACACAGCACGTAGGATGGGTGAGCCCTTGCGAAACCCATCGCTTTGCTTCGCTGCCCTCCGCCCATCTTTCGTGCTGCCAAACGCTATGACTTCGCGCCGATTTTCCTGATCGCTGCTTGCACTGCTGCTTCCACGACCGGCCAGTTGCGCTCGATCTCGCGCACCGCTTCTCGGGCCTGTTTGTAATCATATAGCCTGTCGTCTTGCGGATCGAAAACAACTCCGCTTGTGGCGTGAGCGTAGGCCGTCGCGGCCATCCAGGCAGCTCGAAGTTCTGCAAAATCTCCGGCGATTCTGAAGCTGAGCGCATAGGTCCATGACCGACCGAAGTTCAGTTCGCCGTCATCATTCATTACTACGGTAGCGTCATCATGATAGCATTCAAAGCCGCAGGTCTTGCCTTCCAGTCGAACCGGGACAAAGCCGGACAAGGTTTCAAATCGCAGGTTTGCCGCTAATTGAAGTGGAAAGTATTCTGCGTCGATCGCTCGTTGCCATTCTCCTATCGAATTCAAGCGTCGCTCGGAGAGGACATGTAATTCCATTGCCATGATATTGCTCCTTGACTTAAACCCGTCGCGCCCGAACACAGCGAACAAGCTTCATTCGGTCACTCTTCAGGAAGGCTCGCTCTCGCCGGGTGTTAAGCTCAATGATTGGAACCTCCGGACCCGTCTGTGTTTTCGCCCGCAATTCTGCTGCTCTTTCTTCACTGATGCCGCGGCGGCCGGTCTTCACGTCGTAGATCGCAATGATTTCGCCTGCTTCGTTTCTCAGCACAACATCGGTTCTGATACTATCCTCCGCACCGTATCGTACCCCATCTCTCAAACTGAAAGTCGTCTCAACATCGAAGTAGCCAATTCCCTCCAGTCCCTGCGCCCGCACCGCTAGTGCAAAAAGCCTGTGAACGGCCGTGCCGTATACGGGGCCAGAGCCGTCGGGCAACACCGTTACGACAGTCGCAAGGGTCCCTATGAGGGCTTTTGTCGTGTCATCGATTCTGGATATTCCAGTGAGGGCCTCGGAGTAATCAATTGTCACTCTGGACGCTACGAGTTGCACGCTTGGATCAGGTGATGATCGAAGGCACCGGCCAGGATTTGCGCCAAGACTCGCCGCTGCACAAGATCAAGATCAATCATGGACAAGCGCGATCTGTCGGCCATCGAACAACCCGGGCAAATGGGTGAGGCCCGGCCGGCATCGAGAGACGCCACGGTCTTTAGGTGCGCCCGGCGGGTTTCTCGCCCTCAAGAGCGCGAAAAGCAGTCTTTCTTGCTCTTGAGAGCAGATTTTTGGATGAACTGCCTGTATCTAATCATTTTTCACAGATAATGGGGTTGTAAAATCGTTTTTCATGAAATACAATTATTCTTCATAGATGGATGCCTTGGTAACGCGATTTCGTGCGAAGGCACGATTTTTCATGGCTCTCGCGGCTCAACATCGATTTTCAGGGCCAGTCACCATTTTTCACGAGCGGCGATTGCCTGAACGGGCGACCCCGGCCGGGTATGCCGCCCTGATCGATGCCTATCGCCTTGCCGTGCCGCTGCCGCGCATGCTCTCGGCAATCGGAGAGCGCCATAGGGTGCTGGAGCGGGACGACTGGCGCATCCTCACGCCCCGCCACGCACCTCAGCCGAGCCTCGACGGGCATCTCACCTTTGCGCTCAAGTATGAGGGGCTCGACCTTGCCGTTCTCAAGCGCCTCTTCCTCAACGTCGCGTCAGGCGAGATCGAGGCGCTGGTGCGCGCCAAGCCCACCGGGAGCTACGCCCGCCGGATTTGGTTTCTTTACGAATGGCTGACCGGCAAGACGATCGACTTGCCTGCGGCCGAGAAGGGGACCTACGCGCTGGTTGTCGACCCCGAGCAGCAATGGACGGTCGACGGAGAAAATTCGCCCCGCCATCGCGTCCGCAATAACCTTCCGGGCACGCCTGCGTTCTGCCCGCTGGTGTTTCGCACCAAGGCGTTGGAGCAATACGTCGCCATGAACATGGCTGAACGCGCGCGCGCCATTGTCGCCGCCGTCCCCGCTGATCTCATGGCTCGCACCGCGGCGTTTCTTCTCCTGAAGGATTCGCGGTCGAGCTACATCATCGAAGGCGAGCATCCGCCGCAGGATCGCATCCAGCGCTGGGGCCGCGCCATTGGTGAGGCCGGCCGCCGGCCGCTCGATCTTGATGAGCTGTTGCGTTTGCAGCGCATTGTGATCGGAGACGCGCGGTTCGTGCGGCTTGGGTTGCGGCATGAAGGAGGCTTCGTCGGCAAGCACGACCGCGAAAGCCCTATGCCCATTCCCGACCATATCAGCGCGCGTCCGGAGGACCTCGGATCGCTGATCGAAGGAATGACCGCATTCGACCGCGCGGCGGCTGAAAAGCTCGATCCGGTGGTCGCTGCGGCAGTGCTGGCGTTCGGTTTCGTTTACGTCCACCCGTTCGAAGATGGGAACGGTCGTATTCATCGCTACCTGATCCACCACGTGCTGGCGCACCGAGGCTTCAATCCGCCCGGTGTCCTCTTTCCCGTCTCGGCCGCAATCCTCGACAAGATCGATGACTACCGCCGCGTGCTGGAAAGCTACTCGCGCCGCCTGCTGCCAGTGATCGAGTGGGAGCCGACGGATAGCGGAAACGTCAGAGTGTTGAACGAGACGGCCGACTTCTATCGCTTCTTCGACGCGACGCCGCATGCCGAGTTTCTCTACGCGTGTGTGCGCAAGACGATCGAGGAGGACCTTCCGGACGAAACGGCCTTCCTTCGCAAATACGATCGTTTCCGAGCCGGCGTTACGGCGATGGTCGATATGCCGAATGCAAAGATCGACTTGCTCTTTCGCTTCCTTCAACAGGCCGAAGGCCGCTTGTCAAAGCGCGCCCGCGAACACGAATTTGCCGCGCTGACCGATGAGGAGGCGCGCCGGATTGAGGAGTTGTACCAAGAGACATTTAGTTAGCCCGTCGATACGAAAGGGCGGGGGAAACTGAAATTCCTGACGCGCGCCAAGCATTGGGTGCGCAGGCCGCCTGAGCCGCTCCCCAATTTTCCTCCAGTGAGTTGAGTCTGTTCTCAGTTTGCCCCTCGGTGGGCGTTCCGGCAACGAGACGGGGCGCGGAGGCCCCATGGACCGCAGCGGCCCGGCCCGTTGCCGGTCGAGGCGCCGCGTCTTGCTCTTGCTGCTTGTCATGCGCGGCCCGCCAGCTGGCCGCGGATTCAACCGCGGCCAAATCCGGTCTGCCCCCTCACCGCTTGTACAGCCCCATGAGACTCGCCCTGGCCAGCATGTTGAAATGAAGCTGGAAGCCGATCACCGCCGCGGAGGTGTCGGCATTGGCCTGGAGCGCATCCGCGCCGACCGCAAACACCGTGAACAGGTAGCGGTGCGGATGATCGCCTTCGGGCGGGCACGGGCCGCCATAGCCGGGCCTGCCGAAATCGGTGCGCGTCTGGAGCGCACCCGCGGGCAGCCTGCCGCCGGCGCTGCCGGCGCCCGCCGCAAGCTCGCTCACGCTGGGCGGGATGTTGATAACGAGCCAGTGCCAGAAGCCCGAGCCGGTGGGCGCGTCGGGGTCGTAGCAGGTGACGGCAAAACTCTTGGTGCCGGCGGGCGCGCCCGACCATGTCAGGTGCGGCGACTGATTGCCGCCGGAACAGCCGAAGCCGAAATCAGCCGAGAGGATGTGCGCCGCCGGCAGATAGTCGCCGTCCTTGAAGCTTTTGCTTGCGATCGTGAACGCCATGGAGTTCTCCCGTTCGGCATCGGCCCGGGACACATCTTAGCAGCATCGCTCGCCCGGGTGGAGCAGCGGCGAGCAGCCCGGAGGGCGCATGGCGTCACCCAGGTCAGGCTTTGCATGGGCACAGCCTGGGCAGAAGGCGGCCATCTGGCGTTGCGAGGGTTGACGGATCGCGCGCGCGGCGCGGCCTGCCTGCTACGGCACCACGACGCGCCACGCGCCGGCCTCCGCGACAAGGCGCATCTGCGCCGGCGTGACGATGAAGCGCGTCGGCCAGAAACCCGGGATCAGGAAGCTTTTGGGATCGGCCTCGTAGTGATCGAGGCTGACGGTGGCGGCGCCGTCTGCCTGAAAGGCCAGCCGCGCACTCTTCCCCCGCAGGCCATGAAACGCCCGCATCGCCGGCGTCCAGCAGGCGCGCGGCCCCGACACATCGCGCACGGGCCGTTGCGCCGCCATGTCCGCCTCAACGGCGCGGCGGCTCGCCGCGGAGAGGAGCGCCAGCGCTCGCTCGCAATCGCCGTGTCCGAATGCGGCGAGAAACGCGCGCGCGGCCTTGACCGCGGGCGCAGTCCGGCGCTGCTCGATTGCGTCCGCGGTCCAGATCGCGACCTGCACGCCCGCGGGGACCAGGATCACGAGCAACAGCAGCCACAGATACCGGCGCAGCACGGGCATGGTGGCTATTTAGGCGCCGTCCCGGCTAAGGCCGAGTTAAGGCGGGCCGGCGGCGGCGGCGCGAAATCCGGGCCGCTCCACGCGGATTTCCGCATTTCGTCCCGGCCCGATGCAGGCTACAATCCGCAATCCCCGCGCCGCTCCGGAAATCAGGAGACACCGCCCATGCCCTACACCCTCGAACAATTCGCCGCCGACTGCCGCGCAGCACTGATGAAGGACCCCGGCCCCGCCGGTCGCGAGCTGGTGCGCCAGTTTACCGAGCGCGCCTGCGCCGACCCGGATTTCACCGCAAAGCACCTCGGCCCGGACAACACCGCCGACCGCAAGATCCTCTACGAGGATCCCGATCTGAAGTTCTGCATCCTGGCGCACGTCTACAAGGGTGAGAAGAACTCAAACCCCCACGACCACGGTCCGAGCTGGGCGGTCTACGGCCAGGTCGAAGGCGTCACCGAGATGACCGACTGGCGGCTGCTGGCGAAGCCCGCGAACGGCGCGCCCGGCAAGGTCGCAAAGGTGAAGACCTACAAGCTCACGCCGGGCATCGCGCACGTCTATAACGAAGGCGTCCTGCATTCGCCGGCGCGCGCGGGCGACACCAAGCTGATCCGCATCGAGGGCCAGGACCTCACCAAGGTGAAACGCGACAAGTTCGAGATCGCGGCCTGACACTCACAGCCCGGCGGCCTTGCGCAGCGCCGCGTTGATGCGCTCCTGCCAGCCCGGGCCGTCTTCCTGGAAGCGGTCGAGCACGTCGCGGTCGATGCGCAGCGACACCGTCTCCTTCGCGCCCGGGATTCCCGGCGGCTTCGGCGGCAGGTCGAGCGGTTTCGGCGCCTTCCTGAAGGCCGCTTCGGCGGCGGCGCGTGGATCGTTGGGTCGTCGTGCCATGACACATCTCCTGCGGGGCTCTCCGCAATCTCATTAGCCGCGCGGGCGTCCCTGCGGGGGCCGCGGACCTTTGCCTTCCAGGCGATCCCAGCCGAGCGCCGGATTGGCGAAGCAATGGTCGCTGCCGCCGCCGAGCGCGGCGCGGCACTGTTCGAGTGTCTGGTAGCTGCAATCCGGCAGGCCGCCGCCGGGCGCGCCGCGGCCGCCTTGCAGGCACCAGGGCCGCGGCGATTGCTGCGCGTCCACGGGCGTCACGGCGGCGGGCAACGCGAGGGTGGCGAATGCCAGAGCAATGGAGGTCATGCGCATGACAAGTCTCCTTCCGTCTCCATCCCGCCCTGCATCTGCGACAACACCGCCGGCCCGCATTTCATCCGTCACGAACCACGCGCGATATTGGCGCTGCGCGCCGGCACGCCGAATTCGCGCCGGCATACCTCCGCCAGTGCCGCGACCCCGTCGCGGATCTCGTCCTGCGTCGGGCTCGCGAAGCACAGCCGCATCCAGCTCCGGCTGCCGGCGTGGTCGACCGACCACTCCGGCCCCGGATTGATCGCCACGCCGGCCTTGAGCGCGGCCGGATAGAGCTTCAGCGTGTCGACATTGTCCGGCAGCTTCACCCACAGGAAGATGCCGCCCTTGGGCTCGTCGAACTCGGCGGCGGTGCCGAACTGCTCGGCCAGCGCCTCCATCAGGGTGTCGAGCTTGCGGCGCAGGCCGCGCGTCAGGTCGGTCACGTGCGCGGCGAAATGCGGCGCACAGTATTCCGCCAGCACCATCTGCTCGAGCGCGCCGGAGCCGGCGTCGGTCTTGAGCGACAGCGCGCGCGACAGCACGTCCCAGCCGGCCACGATGTAGCCCACGCGCAGCGCCGGCGCGATCGATTTCGAGAACGAGCCGATATGCACCACGCCGCCGTCCCCGGACATGGCGTAGATGGCGGGCGGACGGCGGCCGTCCCAGATCAGGTCGGCATAGCAGTCGTCCTCGAACACCGGCACGGCATGCGCCTGCGACAACCGCAGGAGTTCGGCACGGCGCGCCTCCGGCATGATCGAGCCGGTCGGATTCTGCACGGTCGGGATGGTGTAGATGTACTTCGCGCGCACGCCGCGGCGCTTGAGATCGTCGAGCGCGTTCGCCAGCGCATCCATGCGCATGCCGTCGCGGTCGAGCGGGATGCCGAGGATATTCACGCCCAGCCGGTGCAACCGGTTGATCGAGCCCTGATAGCAGGCCTGCTCGATGACGACAGTGTCGCCGCGCGCAAGGAATACGCCGTTGACGAGGTCGATCGCCTGCAGCGAGCCGGAGGTGATCAGGATGTCGTCGGCGCTGCACCGGATGCCGGCATCGCGGGCGAGCTTGCCGACCAGAAATTCGCGCAGCGGCCGGTAGCCCTGCGGACCGTGCGCCAGACCGTAGGTCGCGAGGTTGCGGCCCTCGCGCGCAAGCACCGCGGTCGAAGCCGCGATCAGGCCGTCGAGCGGAACCTGCGCCGCATCATTGTTGCCGCCGATGAAGTTGTATTTGGCGAGCCCGTTCCATTTCGCCGCCGGCGGCGGCAGACCGGGCCTGAACAGCGGCGCGTAGTCGAATGTCTGCAACCCCGTGACTCCTCAAGGCCCCTTCAGATAGCGATCGAAGAACGCAATCGAATCCGCCACCGCCTGCCGCTGCACCGGGTCGGGCGCATAGCGGCCGGCAGCGTTCCGCCGAACATAGGCGAAGCCGTGCTCATCGTGCTCATAGCTTGCCCAGCGCGCCTCCTTGCCGAGCTCGACCAGGAGGTCGTAGCAGACCCGGAAGATGCCCTGGAGCTCGTCGGAATTGCGGCCCTGCACGAAGATCGGCGTCGCGATCGGTTGCATGCGCGCGCGCGCGACGTCTTCGGTGATGCGGGCGCGCACCTTTTCGGGCTCGCGCATCAGCATGCGCTCGACGTCGAGCAGCCCGGTCGCGGGATTGATGCGCGCGGTGTCGTCCGGCTTCAGGCGCAGGAACTCGTGCGCCGCCGGCTCGCTCGCGATCATGGCGCGGAAGCCGCGGTATTCGGAGGCGATCTTGAACGCCATCTCGCCGCCGTGGCTCATGCCCATGTAACCGATGCGGTCGCCGTCGATGGCGGGCAGCGTCTTACAGTACTCGGCGATGGCGACGACGTCCTCGTATTCGAGCGGACCGCGATTGAGGAGCTGCCGGTTCTGCCGCCTGTCCTCGATCAGCCGGCCGATCCTGTCATAGGCATAGTCGACCTCGGCGCGGTAACGCATCCAGGCAACCGCGTAGCCGTGGTTCAGGAACTCTTCCTGCGTGCCGCTCCGCTCCTGCGTGAACTCGCGCACGACGGCGATGCCGCCGCCGCCATTGCCGGACGCAAACAGGACCAGCGGAAACGGCCCCCGGCCGGGTGGAACGCGCAGCCCGATCGGCGTGTAGAGTCCGTCGATCGTCTCGACCAGGGTGAGCTGCACGGGAATGTCGGAGCCGCGCACCGGCTCGGTCACGATCAGGCGTTGCGGATCGACGCTCATGACAGACTCACCCGGCATCGCGGTCCTTGAAGGCCTCGAGCCGCAGCGGCAGGACGGCGCCGAACCAGACCGCGTGCCGCGTGTGGTCGCGATAGGCGTTGCCGGTCTGCGGATGCAGCAGGATGGTCAGGTCGTCGCGATTGAGCATCAGCCAGGGCAGGAACGACGCCAGCATCTCGCTCGGAAAGGCGATCTGGTACATCGACTGAAGGTGCGGCCCGACCTGTTCGTCGTGCCAGCGCCCGAGCTTCGCCTGCGGGAATTGCGCGGCAACCCGCTCGCGCAGGCGTTCGGCACGGTCGCGGGTTGCGGCGGGGTCGTAATAGACGTGGGCGTGGTAGGACGTAATCGCCTGCGGATCGCCGGCCCCGGGCAAACTCGGACGTATCGCGTTTTCAGTCATCAAGTCGCCCCGGCGGTGCCGACCCTGGGCAAGCCTAGGGTGGGAAACGGCGCGACGCAATGATGCCGCGCGTCCCGCAAAACGCTGGCCGCGTGATCCCGGTCACAACCACGTTGGTGCGGGCAGGCGACTAATCGGCGCGACCGCCGGGAACCCCGGCAGACTACGAGGAAGATCGCGCCCATGCGCAAGCTGTTGATCGTGCTCGGCGTGGCCGCAGTGGCCGCGATGCTGATGCCCTCCGGCGCCGAGGCGCGCGCCGGGGGACCGCGCTCGGGCGCGGCGCGCTTTGCACCGCCGCCGCACGGCAGCAATATCCGGCTGCGATTCAATCGCGAGCTCGTGCAAAGGCTGCGGCTCCGGTGCCCTCGCACCGGCCGTGCCGTCGGTTCAGGCCGCGCGCGGCGCTGCGTCTATTAGAACCCAATGCTCCGGGCAGGCGTACGATCGGACTTCATGCCCGCCGATCGCCACGGGATGAACAGGCAGCGGGTGTTGGCGATGTCACGGAGCCGTCCGCCGCATTTCAGAACCGCAGCATGCGAAACCAGCGCACGACGTCGAGCAGTGTCGCCAGCGCCGCCGCCACGTACGTATAGGCGGCGGCTTTGAGCACCTGGCGCGCCGCCGGCAGGTCGCCGGCCGCCAGATAGCGGCCGCGCATCAGCACGGGCAGCGCCTTGCCGAAGCTGGCGTCGAATTCGACCGGCAGCGTGGTCACGTGGACCGCGACGCGGACGCCGAGCAGCGCCAGCCCGGCGGCAAGCTGAAGGATCAGCAGCGCGGGCACGTGAATGAATGCGAAGACGACAGGCGCAGCCAACAGAATGACGCTCGCCAGCCGCTCGACCCAGACCAGGTTCCGGACCAGGCGATAGCGGCGCGTGAAGATCGGATCGCCGCGCGCATGCTGCACCGCATGCGACACTTCATGGGCGGCCACCGCCACCGCCGCGATCGAGCGGCCGTCGTGATGCGTGGGCGTCAGCCGCACCGCCAGCGCGTCGGGATCGTAATGGTCGCCCTGCTCGCTGACTTCGACCGCGACATGCTGCAAGTCGGCTTCGTCGAGCAGATGGCGCGCAAGCTCCGCCCCGTTGCCCGGCAGATCGGGCCGGTCGTCGCCGTGCTTTGCCAGCACGTGACGCACCCACCATTGCGGGCCGAACACGATGGCGAGAACGATGATCGAGGCGAGCGCGAGGAGGATGAGCATGGACCGAGGTCACCATGGGTCGCGCCGCTCAGCGCCGCCGCGGCGCTAGTCGCGCCCATCCTTTCGCCGGCCATCCAGCCACTCCGCCAGCGGCGTGGGCTTCGCCTTCGCCGCCTTGGCGGATTTCCTGGCGGGCATCGCCTTGGCCGGCGCCGGCGGCGCGGCGGCATCGCGCGCCAGCCGCAGCGCCCGCAACCGCTCGGTCTTTGTCCGGATGGCGGCCGCCTCCCTTTCGTAGTCCAGCATGGCCCGCCTGCCATCCTCGGCCTGCTGGAGCTTCTTGAGTTCAGCGCCCGACCTGGATTTGTTGGGCTTGTCGCCGTCGGCCATGCCTGCTCCTGTCGGCGGAATCGTTCCGCCGACAGGGCTCTAGCACGCCAATGCGGCCACAGGCAGGAAAACCGCTACGACCCGCGGGAGGGCCGCTCAGGCCCACTTCAACCGCTCCATGATCGAACGGCCGAGCACCCAGTCCTTGTCGCTCTCGGAGATGAACTTGATCTCCTCGGTGAAGTGGGTGAGGCGCTGCTTCCAGCCGACCCGCGCCATGCCATTGGTCACGTCGGTGCCCCAATGGCAGCGCTGCGGCCCGTAGGCATCGAATACGCGCTTGATGTGCTGGTCAAGGTCGCGGAATGGATAGGGCTCCAGCGAGCTGTTGGGAAGGTTGGACAGCTTGACGCTGACGCTCGGATACTTGGCGAGTGCGACGGCGTGACCGACAACCTCCGCCGAGACCCGGATGGCGCGCCGCGATCTTGTCGAACATGTTCACCCGGCCGAACGCCAGGAACATCACCGGAAGGCCGGCCTTCTCCGCCGCTGGCCAGAACCAGTCGGCGGTACCGTCGTCCAGCCATTTGGAGGCGGGGCCAAGGAAGGTCACCCGCACGCCGAGCATGCCGGGTTGCTGCTTCCACTTGGGGAGCAGCTCCGCCGACTTCGGATTCTCCAGCGGAATGCGGCCCATCACCGCGAAGCGGCTCGGATAGCGCTTGGCCACTTCGATGGCGTAGCTGTTAACGTCGTTCAGGCCCGGCGGCACGATCACGGCGCGGGCGATACCGGCCTCGTCCATCAGCGGCAGCGCGCGATCGACTGTGAACGGCTCGGGCAGTTGCGGCTTGACGCCCGGGTTCCATGGATAGTCGGGCGAGCTTGCTTTCCACAAATGGATCTGCGCGTCGACGATCATGCGCTTCTTCGCAGGCTGGGACGGTGCAGGTTGCGCGCCGGTCGCCAGCGCAGCACCCGCGCCCAGCGTCGAGCCGATGAAGTTACGTCGTGTCAGCATGGTGGTCCTCCCAGAAGGGCGCCTCCGGCGCTTGTGTCCTTGCCCGCACTGTAGCATGTAGGGGAGTCCCGCTCTACGCCTTCCTGGCATGTCGACCGACACGTCGCGCACCATCGAGTTCTACGCCTCGCCCACGCGGCAGTTGACGCTGCTCGCGTTCAGCGGGTTCTCGCTTGCGATCGCGGCCGCGCTCGCATTGCGGCTGCTGCCCGGCCTGCCGAACGACCCGGCGGCGGTGTCGGCTGGCACCACCGGCGTCGTGCTCTTCAGCTTCTGCGCCGCCGTCGCGATCTGGCGGCTGTGGGCGCAGCGCGGCCCGATCGTGACGCTCTCGCCCGCGGGCCTGCGTGACGTGCGCGTGGCAGCCGACGTCATTCCCTGGCGCGCGATCAAGGGCATCTCCACCTGGCAGATGCAGCGCCAGATGGTGCTGGTGCTCGCCATCGACCCGGCGGAGGAGGCGCGGCTCACGCTGACCCGGGTCGCGCAATGGATGCGCACCGCCAATCGCCGGCTCGGCGCCGACGGCCTCGTGGTCTCCGCACATGGGCTGAAGGTCGGCTACCCGACCCTGTTCTACGCCTGCCGGGACTATTGGGAGGCTTGGCGGAATTCCCCCGCGGCGCCATGACTCGGTGCGCCGGGCGCGATAGTCTCGCCGCCCGCAAGAACCGCAAGGACACTCCATGGACCGCCTTCTCGACATTTCGCCCGACCAGCTCAGCGCCGAACAGAAGGCGATCTTCGAGCGGCTGGTCGCCGGCCGCGGCCGCATCCTCGGGCCCTATCGGGTCTGGATCCACGCGCCGACGGTGGCGTCCGGCATGGAGCAGATCGGCACCTATCTCAACAAGCGCTCCTCGCTGTCGGAGCGCGAGGTCGAGATGGTGATCATCATGATCGCCAGGCACTGGCAGGGCGACTACGTGCAGACCGCGCATGTGCGCATGGGCCGAAAGGTCGGCCTGCCGGATGCCGTGATCGATGCGCTCGTGGCGGGCAACGATCCGCAACTGTCCGACCCGCACGAGGCGGCGGTCCATCGATTCGCCGCCGCCATGATCGCGAGCCGCAAGGTTCCGGACGCAGAGTTCGCCGAGATCGAGAAGGTGCTCGGCCGCGCCGGCATCGCCGAGGTGCTGGTGCTGCTCGGCTACTACACCTCGGTCGCAATGGCGATGAAGGTGCACGAAGTCCCGATCCCGCCGGCGCCGTAGGACAAGTTGTCTGATATCGCGCGGCGCTGTCTGCGTTACACTGACAATCAAGGCATGAGGGAGAACGCCATGACCACGCGCCGCACGTTCCTGCAATTGTCCGCCGCCGTCCTCGGCGCGCCCGCGCTGCCGCAGATCGCGTCCGCCCAGGACTGGCCGAAGGCCCGGCAGATCAGGGCCATGGTCCCGTTCGCCGCGGGCTCCACGCTCGACATCGTCGGGCGCATCGTGATGGACCCGCTCTCCAAGGCGCTCGGCCAGACCATCGTGATCGAGAACCGCGGTGGCGCCGGCGGCTCGATCGGGACCGCGCAGGTCGCCAAGGCCGCGCCCGACGGCTATACGCTGCTGATCCAGGCCTCCGCGCATTCGGCGGCGCCGGCGGCCTATCCGAAGATCAGCTACGACCCGACCCGCGACTTCGCGGCCGTCATCCCGTTCGGCACGGTGCCGAACGTGCTGCTGGTGCGGCCGGGCCGCGGCATCAAATCGGTCAAGGACCTGGTCGCCGCCGCCAAGGACGGCAAGATGACCTACGCCTCCGCCGGCGTCGGCAGCGCCACCCATTGGGCGGCGGAACGGCTGCGGCTGGCCGCCAAGTTCGAGGCCGTGCACGTGCCGTTCAAGGGCGGCCCCGAAGCGCTCACCGAGGTGATGGCGGGGCGCGTCGACTTCACCAGCATGGGATTGGGTTCGGCGTTGAGCTTCATCAAGTCGGGGCAGCTTCTGCCGCTCGCGGTGAGCACGCCGAAGCGCTCGCCGGCGCTGCCGGACGTGCCGACCTCGATCGAGGCCGGCCTGCCCAACTCCGACTACATCTTCTGGATGGGTCTGTTCGTGCCGGCCAAGACGCCGGCGGCCATCATCGAGCGGCTGCGTGCGGAGACCGCCAAGGTACTGGCGCTGCCGGCGGTGCAGGACCGGTTCCGGCCGCAAGGCATCGAGCCGATGCCGCTGTCGCCATCCGAATTCGATGCGCTGGTGAAGCGCGAGGTCGCCGCCAACATCGCGCTGGTGAAGGCGGCGGGCCTGAAGTTCAATTGAGACGCGCGGGCGATTGCTAGACCGCGGGCGGTTTGCGCTCCAGGATCTCGATCGAGATGCCCTGCGGGCCGCGGATGAAGCAGATGCGCACGCCCGGGCGCGCGTTGGTGACGTCCTTGGTGAATTCGCAGCCCTTGGCCTTGAGTTCGGAAGCGACCGAGTCGAGGTCGTCGACGATCAGGCCGAAATGTTCGAGGCCCCGGTAGGGAATCGCCGGCGGCTCATTGTGGCCGGGGCTTTCGGCAATGAAGATGTTGGCGCCGCCGAGCTTCAGATCGATGCGCGGCTTGCCATTCTGCATGGTGCGGATGACATCTGCGCCCAGCATCGTCTCAAACCATTGGGCCATGCCCTCGGGGTCGGGGGTCTTCAGGTGGACGTGATCCCAGGTGTATTTCGACATCGGATGGCCTCCCTGTTGCCCGGCGTTGTTTCCGATTGTCGCCGAGTTTGACGGGCTTGTCACCGGGCGCGAACGCTACGGCTGTTTCTCGACGCGGCGGATTGCGCCGAGCTGGTCCAGCCACGGCTCGGCCGAGCGCGACCAGATCTGCACTTTCGGTACGAACTGGGCGCGCTGGCGCACGAGACCAAGCCGGATGTTGTAGAGCTTCGGCTCGGGGCCGTCCGGCGACGTCGCATAGATCGGCGAGCCGCAATCGGCACAGAATGCCTGCACGCGCTTGTTCCCGCTCTCCGCAGTCTTGATATATACCTTCGGCTCGCCGCGCAGGACCTTGAAGGTGCCCGGCTGCGCGCGGATCGATGTCCGGAACGCGGTGCCGGTCAGTTGCTGGCAGTCGGTGCAGTGGCAGATCGAGGCATTGGCCGGATCGGCTTCCGCCTCGAACTTGATCGCGCCGCAGTGGCAGCCGCCGTCGATTTTCATCGCTGCAATCCCCGAAATGGTGGTCGGTCCATCATCCTCCCATGCGCCGCTCCAGGCCCGCAAGGCGCTCGAATCGCCGTCTCGGGGGTCTCAGCGGATCGATCGTCGTTGTCCTGGAAGCCGGCCCTCACTCGGCCGGGCCGGCGAACAGGAGCAGATTGCCATCGGGGTCCTTGACGATGAAGTTGCGCGCGCCCCAGGGCTCCTTGCGCAGCGTCTGATGGATGGTGGCGCCGGCGCGCTGGTACTCCAGGAACAGCCGCTTGATCTCGTCGGCGGTGTCGACCGTGATCGCCGCCGAGAGGAGGCTCTCCTTGTCACGCAGCGCCGGATCGATCACCGGTCGCTTCATGCAGCGAAAATTGAGCCTCGCCGCATCCCGCTTCACTTGCGCATAGTAGGGCGGCTCTCCGTAGGTGAACACGATGGCGAAGCCGAGCTTGGCAACGAAATAGTCGCACGCGGTCCTGATGTCGGCGACGAACAGTTGCGGCTCGGCGCCGGTCAGCACGACGGTTGGCGGGGCGGTTTTGGCTTGATCGCTCATGGATGGAAGACCCTGTTTGAGCGCCTGCCAGCTTTCGAAGCCTTGCTCCCGGGCGACCAGTTCCTGCGCATCCGTGAGCTTGAACGGATGCGCCAGGATGTCCTTGTCGCTCAGATGCCGGAAGCGCGGCAGGCCGTTCCTGATCTGCGCGGCCACCGGATAGTATCGGTCGCGGTGCCACCGCAGAACGAGCTTGGCCTGCTTCCTGAGGTTTTCGAGACGAGGCATGGGCGCAGCTACGATCGAGGTTTCGTAGGTGGGCTTTGCCCTTTCGGCTGACGCCGATGCGCCCTACTGCAACGCAACAAGCATGGCAGAGGCGGCCATGCGATTCAAGCGCTGTCCGGTCAGCGCTGTCCGGTCAGCGTGCAGCGATCGCCGCGAACGACGCCCGCGTTTAACATCCGTTCATCATGCTCCGGGAACCCCACCAAAATTCCGACAAATTGACGGAGCTTCATGCCGCCTCGGGTCGGAACCTGAGGCGGCTGGGTGGCCGTTGAAGCATCCGGTTCCTGCTACCGCCCCCGCAGGAGATCACCATGAAAAGGACACTGACTGCACTGGTCGCCGCCGCCACCATCGCCGGCACGCTCGCCGTTTCCGTCTCGGATGCCGACGCGCAATGGCGCCGGCGCGGCTGGGGTCCCGGCATTGCCGCCGGCATCATCGGCGGCGCCATCATCACCGGCGCCATCCTGGCTTCGCGCCCGCGCGGCTATGTCGTGTACGAAGGCTATGGCGCTCCGGTTCAATATCGCGGCTGCTACTGGGCCGCCGAGCCGGTCTACGACCGCTACGGCCGCGTGGTCGGGTACACCGGCCAGCCGGTGCAGGTCTGCCCGGGCTACGTCCCCTACTGAGCGATCGCGGACCGCGACGTTCCGTCTGAATGCAGAGCCCCGGCCGGCGCGCGACCGCCGCCGGGGTTTTCATTTGACCGCCTCAGCGCGCGCCTTTCGCCTGCATGTGATTGAGCACCGTCTGCGTCGGCCAGCAGTCGACCTTGAGACGGTTGGCCTTCTGGTAGTGGCCGAGTGCCGAGCGCGTCAGCATCCCGGCCTTGCCGTCGATCTTGTCCTTGTAGAGCCCGAGCCTGGCGAGCGTACGCTGCATCGCCTCGACCTGCGTGCTGCGCAGCTGGGAATTCTTGCTCCAGGGAGTTTCGAAGCCGCGTGGATCGCCGATGCGGTCCGCGAGATGCCCGACGAACAGCACATAGAGGTCGGAGAAATTGTATTCCTTGATCACGAAGTAGTTGGTGAGCGTAAGGAAGGTCGGCCCGTAGGTGCCTTCGGGTTGCAGGAACGACGCCGGTTCGTCCCGCTCCTGCTGCGTGGGCCGGCGACCCCGCAGCGGCACAAAGCCGCGTTGCAACCACTCAGCCACCGTCAGCTTCACGTCCGGAACGCCCATTGTGCAGTCGACATTCGCCGGCGGACGGACTTCATAGGCCCAGCGGCTGCCGCGCTTCCAGCCTTTGCCGACCAGCTGCTGCGCCGCCGACGCCAGCGCGTCCGGCACGGAGGTGAAGATGTTGCGGCGGCCGTCGCCGTCGAAATCGACGGCGTATTTGAAGAAGTCCGACGGCATGAATTGCGTGAGCCCCATCGCGCCGGCCCAGGAGCTGCGCATATTGGCGAGCGAGACGTGCCCTTCCTCCAGAATCTTGAGGGCGTAGAGGAACTCCTCACGAAACCGGTCCTTGCGGCGGCCGTAATAGCCCTGGGTGGCGAGCACGCGGATCGCATTGTGCGGAAGCTTGTGGCCGCCGAAGGCGGTCTCGCGGCCCCAGATCGCGAGGATGATGTCGGGCGGCACGCCAAACTTCTGCTCGATCGCCGCCAGCGTCGCGCGATGCTGCGCGGCAAGCTGCTTGCCGCGCTCGGCCAGCCGCGCGATCGAGGACTCGCGCAGGTAGTCCTGCGGGGTCTGCACGAACTCCGCCTGTCCGCGCAGCGGCTCGCCCTTGCGGCCCGGCAGGTCGAGGTCGGGCAGCTTGAGGTCGGGCTCGAGCCCGTGGATCGCCGCCGTGAAGGTCTTGCGCGAGACGCCCATGCTCTGCGCCTGCGGCCACAGGCTTTCCAGCCAGCGGCTGAAGCCGATGTCGGGCGCAGCGCGCGCCGAGGCCCCGATCAGCGATGCGCCCGTAATGCAGATCGCCAGCCATGCGGCCTGCCGAAACCTCATGCGCGACCTCCGTTCCGCAATGCAACGATTCGCCTCTGCCGGGCGTCAACGCATGCACCGAAATACGCCGAAAGTCGGGATGGAAACGTCATGTGGGTGCCGCTTGAAGTCGCGTTCCACACCATCGAAAGCTCGGACTGGCCGAACGCCGCGGCCGGGTCGCCGTGCCGCCCTTGCGCAGGCGCGACGCGGGAACAGTGGCCCACTCGGGCGGACGCGACTCAGCGCACCGCCACAATGAACAGCCGCGGAAACTTCAACAGGACCTTGCCATCGTAACGCGACGGATAGGCGCGCGCGACCTCGCTGGTATAGGCGGCGAGGAACTGCTCGCGCATGCCGCCGTCCAGCAGTGAATAGTACGGGCGCAACGACGACCCCTTGAACCACTCGACCACGCCGGCCTGGTTTTCCAGAACATGCTGGTAATGCGTGTGCCAGATGTCGAGATGGCGGCACAGCGGGCGAAGCAGATCGTAATAGCCCTCCGGCCGCAGCAGGTCCTTGCGCGTGGCATCGACCTCGGCGAGCGTCGCGGCCCACGGGCCGGACGAGGCAACCTTCTCCATCAGCATCAAGGCGGGCTCGCGCATGTTGTCCGGCATCTGTACGGCGAGCACGCCGCCCTTCGGCAGGGATTGCAGCAGGCGCGCCAGCACTGCGGGATGATCCGGCACCCACTGGAACACGGCATTGCCGAACAACAGGTCGGTCGGCTTGTCCGGCAGCCAGGTCGACAGGTCGCCCTGCACGAAGCTGTGGCGCGGCAGCCGCTCGCGCGCCTGCCGCAGCATGTCCGGCGAGGAGTCGACGCCAACCACCTCGGCGTCCGCAAACCGCGCGATCAGCAGTTCGGTGGAGTTGCCCGGCCCGCAGCCGAGATCGACGACGCGCTTCGGATCCGTCACCGGAATCTGCGCGAGCAGGTCGCGCGGCGGGCGCGTGCGCTCGTCCTCGAACTTCAGATATTGCCGGGCGGACCAGTCGTTCATGGAGCAGCCTGCTGACGCCTTGATTCGAACCCCGAACCGGCCGTTCCATAGCACTGCCCGCGGGTTTCGTCCCTCCGCAGGGTCCGGTGACGGCTCGCCGATGACGGCTCGCTTGCCAGCGCCGGCTTTCGCGCTAGAATTGGAAGCGAGGGACAATCGAACAGTCGCGTAAATCTGGGGTTCTGCCGTGGTCGGACGCTTGCTGTCCCCCCAATTTCTGGCGCTCTATCTGTGGACCGGCACGGCGCTGTACGTCGCGTTCCGCGGCCGTGCGCGCCTGAGCTTTGCCCGCCAGATCACCGATCATTCGACCTGGCTCGCGCCCTATAATACGCTGATGTATCTGTTCTCGGCGGTGCCGAACCGGCCGGTGCTGCCGGTCTCCACGATCCCCGACCTGGCCCGGTTGCGCGACAACTGGGAGATCATTCGCGACGAGGCGGTGGCGCTGTTCGAGCAGGGACGCATCAAGGCGGCGGACTCCTACAACGACCTTGGCTTCAACTCCTTCTTCCGCTCCGGCTGGAAGCGCTTCTATCTGAAATGGTATGGCGACCCGCTCCCGTCCGCGCAGGCGATGTGTCCGCAAACGGTCGCACTGCTGAATTCGATGCCGTTCATCAAGGGCGCCATGTTCGCCACCCTGGCGCCCGGCAGCACGCTGGTGGTGCATCGCGACCCGTATGCGGGCTCGCTGCGTTACCACCTGGGCCTGGTCACGCCGAAGTCGCCCGGCGAGTGCCGCATTTTCGTTGACGGCGAACCGTATACTTGGCGCGATGGCGAGGACCTGCTGTTCGACGAAACCTTCCTGCACAAGGCCGAGAACACCACCAACGAAACGCGCATCATCCTGTTCTGCGATGTGGAGCGGCCGCTGCACACCCGCGCCATGACCGCCCTCAACCGCTGGGTCTGCCGCAACATCGTCAAGCAGACCGAGACCCAGAACGTCGCGGGCGAGCCGGTCGGCGCGCTGAACAGGATGTTCGGCGCGGTGTATCAGGTGCGGCTCCTCGGCAAGCGCATCAAGGCCCGCAACCGCAAGGTCTATTACGCCCTGAAATACCTGCTCATCGGCGGTTTCGTGGGCGGCATCCTGGCGACGTCGTTTTGAGCGTGCGACGGCGCGGCGACCCGACCGTCAGCGCGAGAATTTCTTGTACTTGATCCGCTTCGGCATGACCGAATCCTCGCCCAGGCGGCGCATCTTGTCCTTCTCGTAGTCCTGGAAGTTGCCCTCGAACCACTCCACGTGGCTGTCGCCCTCGAAGGCGAGGATGTGGGTGGCGATGCGGTCGAGAAACCAGCGGTCGTGACTGATGATCACGGCGCAGCCGGCAAAATCCTCCAGCGCCTCCTCCAGCGCCCGCAGCGTATCGACGTCGAGGTCGTTGGTCGGCTCGTCGAGGAGGAGCACGTTGGCGCCAGAGCGCAGCATCTTGGCGAGATGCACGCGGTTGCGCTCGCCGCCCGACAGCGAGCCCACCTTCTTCTGCTGGTCGGCGCCCTTGAAGTTGAACGCCGAGCAGTAGGCGCGCGAATTCATCTCGCGCTTGCCGAGCAGGATGATGTCGTTGCCGTCGGAGATTTCCTCCCACACGGTCTTCGAGCCGTCGAGCGAGTCGCGCGACTGATCGACATAGCCGAGGTGGACGGACTCGCCGATCTTGATCGTGCCCTTGTCGGGTTTCTCGCCGCCGGTGATCATACGGAACAGCGTGGTCTTGCCGGCGCCGTTCGGCCCGATCACGCCGACGATGCCGCCCGGCGGCAGCCGAAAGGTCAGATCGTCGATCAGGAGATTGTCGCCGAAGCCCTTGGTCAGGCCCTCGAAGTCGATGACGTTCTGGCCGAGCCGCTCCGCGACCGGGATGATGATCTGCGCGGACTGGGTCTGCTTTTCGGCCGCCTTCTTCACCAGCTCTTCATAGGCGTTGTAGCGCGCCTTGGATTTGGCCTGGCGGGCGCGCGGCGAGGCGGCGATCCATTCCTGCTCGCGCGCGAGCGTACGCTGGCGCGCCTCCTCCTCGCGGCCCTCCTGCTCGAGCCGCTTCTGCTTCTGCGCGAGCCAGGCGGTGTAGTTACCCTGGTAGGGGATGCCGCGGCCGCGATCGAGCTCGAGGATCCAGCCGGTGACGTTGTCGAGGAAGTAGCGGTCGTGGGTGACGATCAGGATCGCGCCCGGGTAGTTGCGCAGGTGGCCTTCCAGCCAGTGCACGGATTCGGCGTCGAGATGGTTGGTCGGTTCGTCGAGCAGGAGGAGGTCGGGTTGTTCCAGAAGCAGCCGGCACAGCGCAACGCGGCGGCGCTCGCCGCCCGACAGCGTGGCGACATCGGCGTCGTCGGCCGGACAACGCAGCGCCTCCATCGCCTGGTCGACCTTGGAATCGAGGTCCCACAGCCCCTTGGCCTCGATCTCGTCCTGGAGCTTGGTCATCTCGTCGGCGGTCTCGTCCGAGTAGTTCGCGGCGATCTCGTTGTAGCGATCGAGAACCGCTTTCTGCGCCGCCACGCCGTCCATCACGTTCTCGCGGACCGACTTGCCGGCATCGAGCTGTGGCTCCTGCGGGAGGTATCCGCGGGTGGCACCGTCGGCGATCCAGGCCTCGCCGTTGAACTCGCTGTCGAGCCCGGCCATGATCCGCAGCAGGGTGGACTTCCCGGAGCCGTTGACGCCGAGCACGCCGATCTTGGCGTCCGGGTAGAACGACAGGTGGATGTTCTCCAGCACCTTCCGGTTCCCCGGATAGGTCTTGGAGAGTCCCTGCATGTGATAGATGAACTGACGGGCCATGGGCGCCCTGCCCTCGCGCTTGAGCGCCTCAGCGCCGGTTTCCGGTAAAGTGTTGCGCTGATGTAACGGTCCGAATGAATCACGGCAAGACCGCCGCGCAGCCCAAAGGCCGTCTAATTCTCGCCCTTCCCACCGGCTTGAATGGACGCTCGGGAAGGGGGGACTTGCATCCGTGCTCAGCGGATCACCGTAACCCTCTGGCAACACTGTCTGGAATTCGCACCGAAGTGTCGGCGAATTCCTACCAGTTTTTAATGAATTCGGGCCGACAGTGGGTCCGAACCGCGGCGTCGCGCGTCGCGACCAATAGGCAAGCAGCTCAAGCTGCCACCGAGTGCCGACAGGAGACGGCCATGGGTAGGGCAAACAGAAAGGTTCCCGCGTCCCGCAACGGCGTCGCCTCCGACGTCGGGGAATTCGTCCGCCTGTTCCGGTCGTTGGTCGACCCCTACCGCCCCGAACTGCACTACATGCGCGGCCCCGGCCCGAAGTGGCGTGCCAAGCATGCCGCAGCGGCCGCGCCCGACGCTCCCGTTCATCCCGCCCTCGCCCGCATCGAACGCTGATCCCGCCTCCCGGCACCGACCGATCGCGACCCGGCTGCCCCGCGTAACGCGGCGACCGGCCCGGCTGCGACCGCCGGTTGTCGGCCCCGGACTGATCGGCCATACTCGATCCGCTGGGCGAAGGGGGCTGGGGGCCAGCGATGCCGGCCACGCCGGACATGGTCGATTTCTTTGTGTCGCGCCGCGGGTCCGCAGCCGGCATTGCGCAGGACATTGCGGAGATTCTGGAGCAGGCAGGTTACTCGGTCCGCGTCCAGGACCTCGACATCCGCGTCGGCGACATCTTCACCGTGCGCATGCACGAGATGCTGACCCAGTGCCGGCATCTCATCGCCATTCTCAGCGCCGACTACCTGGAAGCGCCGTTCACGGTGGAGGAATGGGGCAATTTCCTCGCCGCCGCGGCGCCCTCCGGCGGCACACGCCGCCTGATCCCGATCCGGGTCGAGGATGTTGCGCCGACCGGGATCTTTGCCGGCCGGGTCTACGAGGACCTGGTCGGGGTGACCGATCCGGACGAGCGCCGCCGCAGGGTGCTCTCCGCAGTCAGGGGGATCGTGCCGCTCGCGGCGGAAGCGCCCGCGCCGGCGATCGCCATCGAGCGGCCAGCGGCGGCGGCCTCCGAGGCCCGCTCGAACCTGCCGCGCCGGAATGTTCACTTCATCGGGCGCACGCGGCTGCTGGAGCAAATCCATCGCACGCTCAGTCCGCACAACGCCGCCGCCAAGCCGGTCGCGCTGCTCGGCCTCGGCGGCGTCGGCAAGAGCTCGCTGGCCATCGAGTACGCGCATCTCTACGCGGCTGCGTACGACGGCATCTGGTGGATCACCGCCGACAACCACCCCGCCCTGATCGACGGTCTCGCGCAACTTGCGGCCGAACTCGGCGGCGGCCATCGCGGAATCGAAAAGCGCCACGAGGAACTGGCCCGCGCTGCGCTCGCCAGAATTGCGGGCAGCGCGAAACCGTGGCTTCTCGTCTACGATAACGTCGAGAGCCGCGACGATATCGAGAGCCTGATGCCGCGCGGTCGCGCCCGGCTGATCATTACGACGCGGTTCACCAACTGGGTCACGCTCGCCAGCCAGATCGCGGTCGAGCCGCTCAAGCCGATGGAGGCCACGCGGCTGCTGATGACGCATGCCGGACGCAGCGGCCGCGTGCACCGCGCCGGAGCGGTGCGGCTCGCGCGCGAGCTCGGCTGCCTGCCGCTCGCGCTCGAACAGGCGAGCGCCTATGTGCATTTCACCGGCATCAGTTTCGACCGCTATGCCGACCGCGCGCGCGAGCTGATCGCCAAGTCGCCGGGCGGCGTCGAGCAGCAGCGCAACGCCTTCGCAACCTTTCGCATCGCCATCGAGCGCGCGGTATCGGAATGTCCCGCCGCCGAGAAGCTCCTGGCGTTCCTGTCGGTGCTGGCGCCGGAGCGCATTCCCTACGACCTCGTCGACGACAGCATCCTGTCCGAGGACGAGCGCGAGCTGGCGCTCGCGCGGCTGACCGCGGTCTCGCTGATCGGCCACGAAACCGACGACGACGGCGCAAGCTTCATCTTCGTACACCGGCTCGTGCGCGAGGCGATGCAAGCCCGCATCAAGGCGGCGGGCGGACTGCACGATGCCATCGCCGCCGCAATCAAACGACTGGCGGACGCGTTCCCGCACGACACCTACAGCAATCCGGGCTCATGGCCGCGCAGCCGGCAACTGCTGCCGCATGCGCTGATGCTGCGCGAAGAGGCCATCGCCGCGAAGCTCGACGTGATCGAGCTTGCGCATCTGCTCGAAGACGCGGCCTATTATCTCCTCGGCCGCGATGCTTTCGCCGATGCGGAACCGCTGTTCAAGGATACCGTCGAGATCGGGCGCCGCATGCTCGGGCCCGAACATGCGCTGGTCGGACGCTGGTACAACGGCCTCGGCAGCCTCTATCTCAATTCCGGCCGCCACGACGAGGCCAAGGGACACTATTTCCAGGCTGTCTCCATCGGGATCAAGGCGCACGGCATGGATGACGTCGCGGTCGCCACGCGCATGAACAATTTCGCGATCGCGCTTCACAAGGCCGGCGACGACGAGAAAGCCGAAGCCTACTTTCAACAGGCCGTCGACATCACCGCCCGGGTCTGTCCGCCCGGGCATCCGAAACATCATCTCAACGGCGCGCGGCTGAACAATTTCGCGGACTTCCTGGCCAGCATCGGCGAAGCGGAGGAGGCCGAAGAGCTCTATCGCAAGGCGGTGCGGATCGGAATGGAGACGCTCGGCGCCAAGCATCCGAGCGTCTGCAGCTGGCGCAAGGGGCTCGCGAACCTGCTTCGGGACACGCAGCGCCACGGCGAGGCCGAGAAACTCTACCGCTCGGCGCTGTCCGACCTGCTGGACGCCGTCGGGCCCGAACATTCCAGCGTCGCATTCACGCGGGAGGACCTCGCCGACCTGCTCAAGCTGACCGGGCGCCTCGAGGAAGCCCTGGCGGAGGCGTCCCAAGCCGTCGCCATCCACGAACGGCTGTTCGGGTCGGCGCACGAGTGGACCCGGGGCGCCCTCAAGGTGCGCGACGAGGTGCTTGCCGCGCTCGATCCCGGGCGCGCGGCCGCCGACCCGGCGGCGCAGCGCGACGCGCGCAAGCAGGCAGGCTGAGCGCTCGCCGGACGCCGATGCATGCATTCCCCCATTGCGCCGTGCGGTCGGGCACGGCAGAAACGTTCCGCCCGTCCCGATCCCGAACAAGGATGAAGCTCAATGGCAAGGTATCGCTGCGCAATCCTCGACGATTACCAGAATGTCGCGCTGTCGGTCGCCGACTGGACCCCGGTCAAGGACGACCTCGACATCACGGTCTTCAACGAGCATCTCGGCGGGCCCGACAACGTC
>Ga0073934_10004119_pt1 | contig 24818 bp, 14 predicted proteins | sample LarsenN4metaG_FD_76834 | JGI IMG/M metagenome (GOLD analysis project Ga0073934, IMG submission 76834) | Hot spring sediment bacterial and archeal communities from British Columbia, Canada, to study Microbial Dark Matter (Phase II) - Larsen... ... | reverse complement strand
AGCCACTGGATGATCTCGATGCGGTTGCCGTCCGGATCGCTGATGAAGAAGCGGTCAGCGCAAGGGATCGGCGTGGTTTCCTGGATGGGCACGCCGCGGTTGGCGAAGTAGCGGCGGGCGGCGGCACAATCGGCGACGCGAAGGGCAAAGTGCCGCGCGGACTGAGAATCGGCATCGGGCTTCAGGAGCAGGTGAATGTGCTGGCCGCCCAGGTCGTACCAAACGGCAACGAAGTCGAAGGTCCGCGGCCTGGGTATCTCTCTCAGACCGAGGATCTCGCCGTAGAAGCGTCGGCTGCGTTGCACGTCGGTGATGATGACCGAGCAATGGTCCAGCGCGGTGACTTGCAAGCTCATGGCGAACTCCAGGGCAAGACGACGGGCCAGCCCAGGCGTTCTAGCCGGCGGACGTGGCGATTTCCACAGGGAGGCGCTCGCCTTGGTCAAAGACACAAAGCACGGCCCCTGGGGAGGCCGTGCTTCGCGGGAGCTACCGAGTGACGGAATCTCGCGGGCCGCTAGGGCCAGCTTGATCTCCTTTAGTAGTTGATGCCGACGGCGAGCTTGATGCCGAAGAGACCGAGGTTCGAGCTATTGTCCGAAACTTCGGGGTCGACCAGGACTGGGATCATCTCGTTCTGGGCAGCGTTGCCCGCGCCATGCCAGACCTGCCCGACCAGGGCACCCTGGGCGAAGAGCCGGCCGCGGCCGAGGTTATAGCCCCACTCAGCGCCGATTTCCAGCTCGGTGATCGGGAGGACATCGTCGCGGCTGGTGGAGGCGAAGGCGTCGGGTACGTTGTTGACGACCTGGGAGGAATCCTGGCTGCTATTGCCGAAGAGGACCGAGCCGCGGGCGCTGCCGTAGATCGTCAGTCCCGTGTTGCCGAGGTCGCGGCGCACTTCCAGGGCGACCGTGGGGCCGAAACCCTTGAAGGTGCTGCCGGAGCTGATGGCATCGACTTGGCCGTTGAGCGGAGCTTCCAGGTGGTTGTAGCTCTGGCTCAGGTGGGCGTAGCGAACGCCGCCGGCGAGCAGCAGGTTCCAGCCGCCGACGTTATAGCTCTGGGTGGCTTCGAGGTCGTAGACGCGAATCTTGATGTCCGTGCTGAAGAGCAGGACGTCGCCGGCCGTCGTCGAGGTGTTCTGCAGGCCGAGCGGAGCAGCGGAATCGATGGAGAAGGTCCCGTCATTGGTGAGCTGGGTGCTGGCGTCGTTCTCGTACCACCAGGTGCGGGCGCGGAAGCCGAAGCCATCGCAATTGGCCCAGCCGAGCCAGAGAATCGGGGCGAAGTCATAGTCGTAGTCGAAATCGTTCTGGCGGACCTGGGACGTGCCGTCCTGGGCGGTGATGCTGAACGTGTACGCCGGATTGGTTTCGTAGTGCGGCTGGATGTAATAGAAGCCGAGGCCGCCAGTGATCGTGCCGCCGCCGTGCTTGTGGCCCTTGTGGCAGTCATCGCAGTAGGGGCTGGCATAGCCGTGATGGGGCGCGACCGTCGCATAGCTGTAGTTCGAAGCCGCTGGAGCGGCCGCCGGCGCTGCGGCCTGAGCCGGAGCGGGTTCGGCAGCGACCAGTTCGTCAGTCATCGCCACCTGGGCGACCTGAGGCTTGGCCATGATCGGCTCGTGAGCAAAGGCTGGACAGCTGATCCAGCCGAGGGCGAGCGAGCTGATCGCAATTGCAAGTTTTCGCTTCATGGATGGGTCCCTTGACTCCTCGAGGATGCGTGAACCTGGAACGCCTGGAAAGAAACGCCGAGCGATCCGCAGGGGTCCCACACCCATAGCGGCTGCCATCCTGGCAAAGCCCGCTCATCCATGAAGTGGCGTCGTCTGGTCTGATCTTCTTGATCGGCCAGGGCGACGGAGCACTTGCTGGGTATTGACCGATTGCTCTCGGACCCTCGCTTCGAGCCATGTCAGCCGCGCCATATCGCGATTCGCTAACCTCCGTGGCATAGTCGCCCCTGACCCGTACGGAGCGCCCATCGAGAACAACTGCTGCGAAACTGCTCCTGGAAAACGAGCAAGTTGCTTGACATCGCGGCGAACATCAGGTCCCATCGCGGCATCCCCAGGCCCGCACGGGAGCTTGACCATGAACCAGCCGAAGCGAGTCGCGGCGATTGTCACCGAGTATCGCAGGAATTCCCACGCCGACGTCATTGTCGGCAAGATCCTGGAGGGCTACGATCAGAAGGGAGGCCCTGGGCCAGACCTGAAGCTGGTTGCGATGTTCGTCGATCAGTTCCCCGACTCCGACATGAGCCGGGCCCTGGCCCAGAAGCACGGCTTCAAGATCGTCGGTACCATCGCCGAAGCCCTGACCCTCGGTGGCGCGAAGCTTGCCGTGGACGGGGTGCTGCTCATCGGCGAGCACGGCAAGTATCCCTTCAACGAAAAAGGCCAGCACCTTTACCCGCGGCGGCGGTTCTTCGAGGAGACGGCCAACACGTTTGCCCAGTGCAAGCAGGTCGTGCCAGTGTTTAACGACAAGCACTTGAGCGCGACCTGGACCGACGCTCGCTGGATGTACGACCGTGCCCAGGAGCTGTTCATCCCGTTCATGGCCGGCTCTTCGTTGCCGGTAACGTGGCGCGTGCCGCCGCTGGAGTTCCCGCGAAACGCTCCGCTCACGGATGCCCTGGCCCTCGGCTACGGCGGGACCGAGTCGTACGGGTTCCACACCCTGGAAGTGCTCCAGTGCATGGTCGAGCGACGCAAGGGCGGCGAGGCAGGCGTCGCCAAGGTGCAGTACCTGCCGCATAACCAGATGTGGAAGGCCGTGGACGAGAAGCGGATCTCACAGGACCTGCTCGACGCGGGGCTGGCGGCGCTGCCCAGTCGAGCCAAGTCCGCCGGAGACTACCGCGAGCTGTGTGCTCGCAACCCCGAGGCGGGGGCGTTTCTGATCGACTACCGCGACGGCTTCAAGGCCGCGGCGTTGCTGCTCAACGGCTACTCGCTGGACGGGAAGTCCGGCGGCTTCGCCTTTGCCGCCCGGCTTGCGGACCAGCCCAGGCCCGTGGCAACCCACTTCCACCTGCAGAACGAGGCGCCGTTCGGCCACTTTGGGCATCTGGTCCGCGGCATTGAGCGGATGATCCAGACGAACCATCCCGCCTACTCCGTGGAGCGTACGCTGCTTACAACCGGCATCCTCGATGCAATCATGACGAGTCGCTTCGAAAAGGGCCGTGTCCTGGACACGCCGCACCTGAACATCCGCTACCAACCGCTCGACTGGCCGCCTGCCCAGGGCTCTCCGCCGCCGCCCTCCGCCTGACTTGCCAGGTCAAAAGACTCCGCCATTTTCCGGCTCTTGCCTGGCTGACCAGGCTAGTCCGTAAAACCTTTCAGAAGATTTTAATTATCCCTTTGCCAGATCGTTATCAGGATGATATTATCCTGCTACCCTTCGATGAATTGCCGATTGACGAACGTTTCGCTAGCCCGCAGAGGCCGAGCCATGATGACCAGCTACCTGGTTCGCTGTCCGCACTCAGGCTGTCGATACTTCGGCAGCATCCAGCCGGCATCCCGCGTGGAGACGCCGCATGGAGCCATCCCAGCGCGCCCGCAGGTCCTGTTCAAGTGCCCGAAGTGCCAGACGCAGTGGAAGGCTCTGCTGGTGGGCGAGGACGTGAAGCCGCTGCCCCTGGACAAGGGCCTGGCCTAGTCCCCGTCTCGCAGGCGGAGCGGGCTGGGCCTCTCTTGAGCCGCTACGCCATCGGCCAGTAGAAGTCCGACCGCTTCCCATGTCCGAAGTACTTGGCAGCGATGCAGGCCAGCTCGAAGACGCTCTGAGGATCGGCCGCGTTGTTAAGCCAGAGCGTCCGGTCTTGGCCGTCGCTGCCGTGGAACACGTCGCGACGGCGGCGACCGAGTAGAATGTTGTTCCCAGGCCCGCCATCCAGCCAGTTGCTGCCCCTGCCACCGTAAAGAACGTCCTTCCCGCCTCCGCCGAAGAGCCGATCGTTCCCCCTGCCGCCGATGAGGACGTCGCGGCCCCGCCCGCCGTGGAGTTCCGCGTCGTTAGCAAACAGCAGATCCACCAGCAGCCGATCGTCGCCGTCCAGTCCCTGCATGATGAGCTGGCCGGCTAAGCCGTTGATGGTTCCAAGGACCGCGCCGTTGAGCTGCACCTGGAAGCCGCCCTGGCGAAGTGCCTCGACGAGTATCACGTCGTCGCCGGCGGTCCCCGTGACCAGGACCGAGTCGTCGATGAACTCGAGAGCATCCCAGGAGCCGAGCGTGATCGTCGCGCTGGTGAAACTTTGCACGGCAATGTCGGAAGCCTGGCCCGTCTGGTCGTCGTAGGGAAAGCCGTACGCAAGACCGTCGATGGTGACAGTGAAGCCGGCCTGGTTGTGGAAGAACTGCGAGTAGCGGTTCCAGTTGTTCGTGGAGTTCACCTGGGCTGAGCCGGGAGTGGGGATCGTGTTGCCCGGGCCGGTCTTGTAGAACTGGCTGCTGTCGGACCATTGCGATGGATTCAGCAGGGCCACGCCACGGTTCAGCGCAGAGGATATCTGATTCTCCAGGCTACCCAGCACCGCCTGCTGCGTGGCATTGAAGCCGGCGACGTACGCCGAGTCGTTGAAGGCGGCGTAGGCGCCGTAGACCATACCGGTGGGCGTCGGCAGGAAGGTCCCCGAAAACTGATTGCCTATGGAAGCGGGCGGCGCTGGCGGCGACGAGTTGGAATAAAGCAGCGGCGTGTACGTCGGATTGTAGTTGCCTAGCCCAGTGAAGGGATCGGTGAAGAATGGGTAGTACACGTAATAGGTAGTGCCGTAGGGATCCTCCGGACTCGTAAACGCGAAAGCATAGTTGCTGCCATTGAGCGTCAAGCCTGTGGCCGTGTAGACCGCGTTGGCAGGCACGCCGGCGATGTCGTTGATAGTCAGACTGAGTTGGGCGTTGCTTTGCAGGTAAGAGTAGAAGAAGTAGTCCACGTAGGCGTCGAGATAGGAAGTCAGCTCGGGATAGGTCATCACGAAGGCGCCTTGGCTGTGCGCGGCTGCGGTCGTGCCGGCAAAGCCGCGAGTCACGTTCCAGATTGTCGGCTGGTTCGTGATCGGGTTATTGGTGATGCTGGTCACCTGCATGATTTCGTTGTCGATGCGGATCAGGAAGGGCAGCTGCTGGATCACCGGTCCAAACGGCCCAGGATACGGGTTGCCGGCGTTCCAGGCGTCGAACTGCGTATCCGTGGCGGAGATGCCCTGGTTGGAGTCCAGCGTGTTGAACAGGCCAAAGTGAGCATTCAAGGCGACCTGCAATGCGCTCCCGGGAGCGATGAGGCGCTGAGGTGAGTCGGTCTGAGTGGTCGGAGCCATGGTGAAAGTGGGCAGCAATTCCGTGGCCGTCTGCTCAACGTAGGCTTGATAGACGTTGATCACGTCCTCGCGAATGACCTCCACGCCAACCCCTGCTTTGATGTTGTTGGGGTCAGTGGAATCAACCTTGACCTTGATCGGAAAGCCAAATTGATCGATGTAGCTTGTATCAATGTTCAGGCCTGGCGAGGCCGGATTGTCCAGTGAGAACTCGATGAAGTCGTAGTAGACGTTCCAGTTGGGATCGCTCTGGTTGTTGGCGACGGGGCTGTTCACGCTGCCATCTGCATTGATGGTCATGACAAGATCGCTGCCCAACCCAAAATACAGCCGCGCCGCTTTGTAGCCCGATTCGTCGTCGGGCAAGGTGAGGGTGCGCTTCCGCTCGGTGCCGCTGAGCTGATCCAAGGTAAAGGTGGGCAGCGTGCCCGATGTTCCGGTCAGTTGCTTTGTGCCGTCCTGGTTGATGGAGTAGTACTTGCCAGTGTCAGAATAATCCTGGCAGTACATGGCGATGTAGACCTGGCTATCCCTGAACGGAGTATAGTTCACAATTGGAAAAGAGAAGCCAGCTGGGACCAGGCGGGCTTCAAGAGGTTCCAGGGCGAGCTTCGATGCTGACCGTGGGCGGCTTCGCAGCTCGCTGGCTGACCGCGCAAGCCGGACGCCCTGGGATGATTGGGACGCGGACATGTCTGCTCCACCGAAAGCCGTGTTACCAGATGATCCAAATTTCCAAATTAAGGCTGGAGAAGTATACGTTCGCGATAGGCTGTGAGCAAACGGGCCGGACGCTTGCGTTCTTTCGCGTGGGGCGGCTATTCTTGGCGTAGCCGTAACCCCACCGAGATGGAGTGTTTGACATGCACTGCAAGCGGCTTGCCACCGGCCTTTTGCTCCTGGTGTTCACCAGCACGGGCGCTCTGGCCGCCGATGGCCAACGGCTCACGTACCTCGACAACGGCTGCGATCCCTACTACGTCCATCGCGACTCCCCCAAGCTGACGACGCCGAGGTGGGTCGGCGAGGAGGGCGTGGAGGCGGTGGTGATCCTCGGCATCGACGACATGCGCGGCCACGAGAAGTGGGAGGCGTTCCTCCGGCCCATCCTGAACCGCTTGAAGAAGATCGACGGACGGGCGCCCGTCAGCATCATGACCTGCCAGGTCGATCCCAACGAGCCTCACTTGCAGACCTGGTTGAAGGAAGGCGTCAGCCTCGAGTGCCACACCATCGACCACCCCTGCCCGCTCCTGCGAGACGGCGACTTCGCCAAGGCCAAGAGCACATACGATCGCTGCGTCGATCTGATGTTCTCGATCCCGAACAACCAGCCCGTGGCCTTCCGCACGCCCTGCTGCGACTCGCTCAACACCAACTCGCCCAGGATGTACGCGGAGATTTTCAATCGGACCACGCCGCTCTCCCCTCGTGGAAGCGGGGCTGGGGGTGAGGGGGCTAGCCAAGTCGGCGGCCGCTTCCTCCAGATCGACACCAGCGTCTTCAACCTTTTCACCGCCAACGATCCCGCCTTGCCGCGCGAGCTGGTGTTTGACGCCGACGGCCGCGAGAAGTTCCGCAAGTATGTGCCGAAGGATCGCTCGTTCGTCAACCTCATCGAGGACTACCCATATCCCTACGTCATCGACAAGCTCTGCTGGGAGTTCCCCTGCGTGACTCCGAGCGACTGGCAGGCCCAGCACCTGCACAAGCCGAACAACCCGATCACCGTGCGCGACTGGCAAGCCGCCCTCGATTGCACGGTCATCAAGCAGGGCGTCTTCTGCCTCGTGTTCCATCCGCACGGTTGGATCAGGAGCGAGCAGCTCATTGACTTCATTGACTATGCCGTGTCAAAGCACGGCAAGAAGGTGAAGTTCTTGACCTTCAAGGAAGCGCTCGAACGGTTGAACAAGAACCTGCTGGGAGGCAGGCCTCTGCGCGATGAGAAAGGCCAGGCCAGCGGGGCGCTGGACGTCGTCATCCCAGCTCGCCCCGAGCTTCCTTCCGGCGTCGCGGCGCGAGACGCAGCGGGCAGGGACCTGGGCGTACGTTGGCTCGATCTCGACGATGACGGCGACCTCGACGTCGTCTGCTCCAACGAAGACCGCTACGGCATCTGGCTGTTCGATTTGAAGACCAGAGCTTGGAAGGAAATCGTCAACAAGAAGCGCGAGCCCGGCGAGGCGGGGATTCCGCCCATCACGGTCAAGGGGACAAACAACGGCTTCTTCGTCCGCAACCGCACGCTCTGGTGGCAGAACGAGAACACCAACCTGCTCAAGGACCTGGTGGACCGCCGCACCTTCGACGAGCTGCTCAGGGACGTGCAACCTGAGCCGAAGACGCCGGAGCAATCACGAAAGTGCATCCGGCCGCGGCCCGGGTTCACAGTCGAGCTGGCGGCAGCCGAGCCGCTGGTGCAGGATCCGATCGCCTTCGCCTGGGGGCCGGACGGGAAGCTATGGGTCGTCGAGATGGGGGACTACCCGCTGGGAGTGGATGGCAAGGGGAAGCATGGAGGGAGGGTCAAGTATCTCGAAGATCGGGATGGCAACTGGAAGTACGACAAGGCCACGGTGTTTCTCGACAACCTCGGCTATCCCACGGGCGTGCTCCCCTGGCGCAAGGGGGTGCTCGTTACCTGCGCGCCGGACATCCTCTATGCCGAGGACGCCGATGGCGACGGCAAGGCGGACCGGCGTGAAGTCCTCTTCACAGGGTTCAAGGAAGGCAACCAGCAGCACCGCGTCAATGGCCTGGTGTGGGGCCTCGACGGTTGGGTTTACGGGGCCAATGGCGATAGCGGGGGCGTGATTCGGAGCCTGAAGCGGGAGCGAGCGTCGCCCGTCAACATCTCCGGCCGCGACTTCCGCTTCAAGCCCGACTCCGGCGAGTTCGAGGCCGTCACGGGCCAGACGCAGTTCGGCCGCTGCCGCGACGACTGGGGCGATTGGTTCGGCGGAAACAACGCCAATCCACTCTGGCACTTCGTCCTGGACGATGGCTACATCCGGCGGAACCCGCACTTCGCCCCGCCGACGCCGCGCGTTGACGTACCGGTGTCACCAGGCCAGTTTCCCGTGTTCCCCATCAGCCGCCTGCTGCCGCGGTTCAACGACTATCACACTGCCAACCGCTTTACGTCGGCGTGCAGCCCGACGGTTTACCGCGACGACTTGTTCGGCCCCCATTTTGCCGGCAATGTGTTCATCAGCGAACCAGTCCACAACCTGGTGCACCGCATGGTCCTGACGCCCCAGGGGACGTCGTTCCGCGGTCACCGAGCGCCGGACGAGGAGCGCTCCGAGTTCCTGGCCTCAACCGACAACTGGTTCCGCCCGACGATGATCCAGACCGGCCCCGACGGTTCGCTCTGGATCGCCGACATGTACCGCCACGTCATCGAGCATCCGGAATGGATCCCCAGGGACTGGCAGGCCCGGCTCGACCTCCGCGCCGGCCACGACATGGGGCGAATCTACCGCGTCTTTCCCATCGACAGCAAGCCGCGAGCCATGCCGCGTCTCGACACGCTCGACACTGCCGAGCTGGCGGCGGCTCTGGATTCGCCCAGCGGCTGGCAGCGCGACATGGCCCACATGCTGCTCCTGTGGAAGGCCGACGAATCGGCCGTGCCTGCGCTCAAGGAACTGGTCAAGAACTCCCCTCGCCCAGCAACCAGGGTTCAGGCCCTCTACGTCCTCGATGGCTTGAATCCCCACGATGGAGAGCCGGCGCTCCAGGCGATCGGTGATGCGAGCGCTTCCGTCCGGCGGCATGGCGCACGGCTGGCGCGGCCGCGCCCAGGCGGCGCCTCGACCATGCTGCCCTTGCTGTTGAAGCTGGCAGACGACCCTGATCCCCAGGTGCGCATGCAGGTCGCCTATTCCATGGGCAACTGGGAGGGACGAGACGTCGGCGAGACTCTGGGACGACTGCTGGCACGCTCGGACCGTGACCCGTATCTGCACGCCGCGGCTATGAGTTCGATCCGAGCGGAGAACATCGGCGAAGTCATCGTCGGCTTCCTGCGCTCTGGCGGGACTGAGGTCGAGAGTCTGCTTCGCATGGCCAGCGCCCTGGGCAATCAGGATGCCCTGAAACGGCTGCTCCAGGAAGTCTCCCGCTCCGAGGACGGCCGCTACCGGCCCTGGCAGTATGCCTCCCTCGCTGGGTTGCTCGATCGGCTGGACCAGCAACGCGGCGGATTGATGAAGCTCGGCAAGGCGGACGAGGAAGCATATCAGGCTGCCCTCGCCAACCTGCAAGCGTTGTTCTCGTCGGCGCGCAAGGTTGCGCTATCCGCTGAGGAAAGCAGCGAAGTTCGCCGGGCGGCAGTGCGCCTGCTGGGCCGGGGACCCTCGCAGCAACGGGAAGACCTCGACGCACTGGCCCAACTCCTGACGCCACAGACGCCGCCGGAACTGCAAAGGGCGGCGGCCTCGGCCCTGGGCGCCTTGCGACGTCCCGAGTCCCCAGCGCTTCTTCTGAAACCCTGGAAGGCGTATCCGCCCGCGCTGCGAGCCCAGGTGCTCGACACCCTTCTTGGCCGCGACGACTGGACCGAACTGCTGCTGGCCGCTGTCGAAGCCAAGCAGGTTCTTCCCTTCGACATTGACGCCGCTCGCCGACAAAGACTCCTCGATCACCGCTCGGTGGACGTCCGCCTTCGTGCCGCCAAGGTCTTTGAGGGCAGCATCTCGTCCGACCGCCAGAAGGTTATCGACGGCTATCGTGCGGCCCTCGCCACGAAGGGGGATGCTGAGAAGGGCAGAGTCGTCTTCACCAAGACGTGCTCGGCGTGCCACAAGCTGGGCGGCGTCGGCGCGGACGTCGGGCCGGACCTTGGGGCCATGAGCGACAAGTCGCCGGAGTATCTCCTCATGGCGATCCTCGATCCGAACCGTGCCGTCGAATCCCGCTACCTGAACTACCTGGCGCTAACTAAGGACGGCCAGACGCTTTCGGGCCTGCTTTCCAGCGAGACGGCGAACAGCATCACGCTGGTCGGAGCGGAGGGCAAACCGATAACGCTGCTGCGGACCGAGATCGAGCAGTTGCAAAGCACAGGCAAGTCCGCCATGCCTGAGGGTCTGGAAAAAGACCTGAAGCAGGCCGACATGGCCGATCTGCTCGCTTTCCTCACAGCCGCCTTTCCGCAGCGTCAGCGGAAGACCTTCGCGGGGAATCAACCGGCCGTCGTTCAGCCGGCCGAGAACGGGACGCTGAACCTCACCGCTGGGAACTGCGCGATCTTCGGCCGAACGCTCGTTTTCGAGAGCGAGTCTTCCAACCTCGGCTACTGGCAAAGCGACGACGACGTTGCCGAGTGGACCCTGGCCGTGCCGAGGGATGGCAGGTACGCCGTCACGATCGAGTACGCCTGTCACGATTCGTCCGCGGGCAACACGCTCGCCGTGATCGTCGGCGATCAGCGCCTGGAGTTCAAGGTTGCTGGCACGGGCAACTGGGAGAGCTACCGGCAGCAGCAGATCGGCACGCTGCGTCTGGCTGCGGGGGAACAGCGGCTCGTGGCGAGGCCGTCGGGGCCGATCCGCAACTCGCTTATCGACCTGCGCTCGCTTCGCCTCATGCTAGTTCAAGAGGCGAAGTGAAAGACGACAGGCTCTTGACCAGGCTTGCAATCGGCCGGAAGATAAAAGCTATCCAGGGTCAGGCAGCCGTGCTGGACGCGGCTCTGGCCTTCCCGCCTTTTCCCGCGAAAGGAGCCAGCCATGTTTCCGGAAAACGCCAGGCCCTACTGTCCCGAGTGTGCTGAATCGGCCGACGCCTGCCATTTCAATGTGGATCGCCGCGAGTTCCTGCACAGCTTCAGCACGGCTGCCGTCGCTTTGGCCGTGGGCGGCGCGGCAGCGCTTACGCCTCGGGCTTTTGCGGACGACTCCCCAAGTGTCAGCCGCTCCGTCAAGCCTGCCGAGGAACTGATCAAGGAACTCTGGACGACCCTGTCCGAGGAGCAGAAGAAGATCCTGGCGATGCCCTGGGACCACGGAGCGGGGCCTGGCAAGATCCCGACGCGGCTCGGCATGTACAACGGACCCATCGGCGGCAAGAAAATCGGCGACCACTACTCCAAGCCGCAGCAGGAGCTGATCGAACGCATCCTCAAGGCCATCTCCTCCGGCGAGGACGGCTATCGCCAGTTCACCCGCAACGGCACCTTCGACGCCAGCGGCTCGTTGCAGGGCTGCGGAGCGACGTTCTTCGGCGAACCCGTCGAAGGTAAGAAATACGCCTTCGTCTTTGCCGGGCATCACCTGACCGTCCGCTGCGATGGCGACTCCGAGGAAGGGCCGGCTTTCGGCGGACCGATCTACTACGGACACAGCCCGCACGGCTACAGCTCCAAGAACTGCTTCAACTATCAGACGAAAAGCGTGATCGGCGTCTGGGAAGCCCTGGATGAAAAGCAGCGGCAGCGGGCCGAGATTACCAAGGGCAACCCCGGCGAGCAGGCCCCGTCCGTCCGCTTCCGCAAGCCTGGCGAGCCCCACCCAGGCATCAGCTACGCCGACCTGACTGCCGATCAACGCGGCCTCGTTGAGAAGGTTATGCGCGACGTGCTTTCGCCTTACCGCAAGGAAGACGTGGATGAGGTCATGCGGATTATCAAGGCCAACGGCGGCATGGAGCGGATCCACCTCGCCTTCTACAAGGACGACGCCATGAACGATGAGGAACGCTGGCACTTCTGGCGTCTCGAAGGTCCGGGCTTCGTTTGGAACTACCGCGTCCTGCCGCACGTGCACACGTTCGTCAACATCTCCAGCAAGTTGACGTAGTCGGCCGTGGACACTGGACCCCTGGACCTGGCCGCGGTCGGCGGGATCGCGGCCAGGCGTGTTTGACGAGGACGGAGCGATGCGGCGATTCACGCTTGTACTTCTGGCGTCTCTGGCTGCCCTCGGGGCGTCCGGCTGGTTGCGGGCCGAGCCATCCAGCGGTTCCGGCGGCAGCAGCGTGATCGATTTCAATCGGGACATTCGGCCCATCCTTAGCGACGCCTGCTTCCGCTGCCATGGCCCTGACGAGAAGACGCTCAAGGCCAAGCTTCGGCTGGACCTCCGCGAGAGCGCCATCGCCGAGCGATCCGGCGGAGCGGCGATCGTGCCCGGCTACTCCGGCCGCAGCCAGCTCATCGAGCGGCTCGTGACGGAAGACGAGGAAGCGCGGATGCCACCCGCCAAGGTCGGCAAGCGCCTTACCTCCCAGCAGATCGACTTGCTGAAGAAGTGGATCGACGCTGGCGCCAGTTACTCGCAGCACTGGGCCTTTGTCAAGCCGGTCCGCCCGCCTGTGCCGGTCGTGGCGACGATGACCCGCAATCCGCTTGATAACTTCATCCAGGCTCGGCTAGCCAGGGAAGGGCTCCAGCCTTCGCCTGAAGCGAACCGGACGACGCTCATCCGGCGGGTCACGCTCGACCTGACCGGCTTGCCGCCGACGCCTGCGGAAATAGAGGCCTTTCTCAATGACCGGAGCGAATCCGCATACGAGAACCTCGTTGAGCGGCTGCTCGCCTCGCCGCGCTACGGCGAACGCATGGCCCAGGAATGGCTCGACGCGGCCCGCTACGCCGACACGCACGGCTATCACATCGACAGCGGCCGAGACATGACCAAGTGGCGCGAGTGGGTCATTGAGGCGTTCAACGCCAACAAGCCGTTCGACGAGTTCACCGTCGAACAGCTTGCCGGCGATCTCCTGCCAAACGCCACGCTCAGCCAGAAGATCGCCAGCGGGTTCAATCGCAACCACATGATCAACTTCGAGGGCGGGGCCATTCCGCAGGAGTACCACACGGCGTACATTGTGGACCGCGTCAACACCACCGGGACAGTCTGGCTGGGCATGACCGTCGCCTGCGCCCAGTGTCATGAGCACAAGTACGACCCGCTCTCGCAAAAGGAGTACTACCAGCTCTTCGCCTTCTTTTACAACGTGCCGGAGAATGGGCTGGACGGCTCCAAGGGGAACGCCCCGCCGCTGTTGAAGGTTCCCACTCCGCGCCAGCAAAAACAACTCGACGACCTTGCCGCCGAGACCTCCATGGTGGAAGCCCGCCTCACCTCCCCCGACGTCCAGTTCGACGCTGAACAGGCAGCGTGGGAGAAGAACGCCCTGGCACAAGCCGCTCCAGAATGGTCCTCGCTCCATGCGAAGGAGCGTCATGCGGCGGGCGGCGGGACCTTCAAGCAACTTGACGACGGTTCCATGCTCATCGAGGGGCCCAATCCCGCCAGGGAAACCTATTCGCTGGTCCTTGAATCCAAGCTCAACCTCGTTCGCGCGATCCGACTCGAAGTATTGCCGCACGACAGCTTCCCAGGCAAGGGACCTGGCCGCTCGGCCAACGGCAACATCGTGCTGACCAACGTCGAGATCAGGCCTGGGACCGCTGATGCGCCGCCCCAGCGAATCCGCCGTGCTTCCGCCGATTTCAGCCAGGACAATTTTCCCATCGACCTCGCGATCGACGACAAGCCGGAAAGCGGCTGGGCCATCTATCCCCAGGTGGGCAAAGCGCACCAGGCTGTGTTCGAGCTAGCCGAGCCAATCGCTTCCGGTGAACTACGAGTCAAGCTCGAATTCCAGTCGTCATTTGGGCAGCATCAGCCGGGTCGCATTCGGCTCAGCGCCACGGCCTCGGATCGGCCCCACGAGCGGGACGCGCTGCCGGCCAGCATTCGCGCCGTCCTGGCGCTGCCTGCGGAGCAACGCAACGAGACCCAGCGACGCGAGCTGCGTGACCACTTCCGCCGCAAGGTCTCTGCCGCGGGCATGCAACTGGCGGAGCGCCTGGCCCACTTGAAGAAAGAGCAGGCCGAGCTCGATCGCCAGATTGCCTCGACAATGATCATGCAGGAAATGCCGAAGCCGCGCGACACCTACGTGCTGATCCGCGGCGAGTACGACAAGAAAGGCGAGAAGGTCTCGGCCGGCGTGCCCGCGTTCTTGCATCCGTTCCGGCCTGATTCTTCCGGGCGTACGCCGAACCGCCTCGACCTCGCCCGCTGGTTGACGGCGTCGGAGAACCCCTTGACTCCGCGGGTGATCGTCAACCGCTGGTGGCAGATGTTGTTCGGTACGGGGCTGGTCAAGACATCCGAGGACTTCGGTTCCCAGGGGGAATGGCCCAGCCATCCCGAACTGCTCGACTGGCTGGCCACCGAACTTATCGACAGCGGCTGGGACGTGAAGCACATGATTCGGCTCATGGTGACCTCGGCGACGTATCGGCAGGCTTCGACGGTTACACCTCAGCATGTGGCCCGCGATCCGGAGAACCGATTGCTGGCCCGCGCATCTCGCCTGCGGCTGTCGGCCGAGGCCATCCGCGACCAGGCCCTGGCCGTCAGCGGTCTGCTCTACGGCGAGATCGGCGGCAAGAGCGTCTCCCCCTATCAGCCCGAGGGTTTGTGGGAGGAGTTAATGTCCCGCGCCGACGGCAAGAACTGGACCGCCCAGACCTACGAACAGAGCCACGGCCGTGATCTCTACCGCCGCACGATGTACACCTTCTGGAAACGCACTTGCCCGCCGCCCACGTTGGCCACCTTCGACGCTCCGGACCGCGAGACTTGCACGGTCCGCCGGGCCCGCACCAACACGCCCCTGCAAGCCCTGATTCTGATGAACGACCCGACTTACGTCGAAGCCAGCCGTAAACTGGCCGAGCGTTTGCTCCGCGAGGCCGAACCCTCGGTCGAGGCCCGCATCGCCCTGGCTTTCCGGTTAACGACCGCCCGCTTGCCGACGCCGCAAGAGGTCGCCGTGCTCCAGCGCGTCTATAACGCCCAGCGTCAGCGCTTCGCCGGCGACCGCCAGGCCGCGCTCAAGCTCTTGACGACTGGCGAGTCTCCCTGGGACGAGCGTTTCGACCCGATTGAGCTGGCGGCCTGGACCATGGCGGCCAGCGTCGTGCTCAACCTCGATGAGGTCGTCACCCGCGGGTAGTGTCGAGGCAATCTGACGAGTTCTCCCGATAGTGAGCACGCTGAGGAGAGGAACCGATGATGAACGCTGGCGAACTTCAGCAGCTTGTGACGCGCCGTCACTTCTTCGGTCGAACGGCGGCAGGCATCGGAACGGTGGCTCTCGCATCGCTGCTAAACGACAAGCTCTTCGCCGACCAGGCGAGCCGGGCCGTCGGCGGGGCGCTGCCCGCCCTGCACTTCGCCCCGAAGGCCAAGCGCGTCATCTACCTGTTCATGTCGGGCGGTCCGTCACACATTGACCTCTTCGACTACAAGCCCAAGCTGCGCGAGTACCACGGAACCGAGTTGCCGGCCAGCGTCCGCATGGGCCAGCGCATCACCGGCATGACCGCAGGGCAGAAGTCGTTCCCCTGCGTCGCTTCCCTGTTCCAGTTCAAGCAGCACGGCAAGAGCGGGACCTGGGTCAGCGAGCTGTTGCCCAGCATCGCCAGCATCACGGATGACATCGCCGTGGTTAAATCGCTGCACACGGAGGCGATCAATCACGATCCCGCGACGACGTTCATTCAAACCGGCAGTCAGCAGCCGGGCCGGCCCAGCTTCGGGGCCTGGCTCAGCTACGGCATCGGCAGCTTGAGCCAGAACCTGCCCGCCTTCATCGTGATGATCTCGCAAGGCAGCGGCAACAAGACCGATCAGCCGATCTTCTCCCGCTTGTGGGGGAGCGGCTTCTTGCCCTCGCAGCACCAGGGCGTCCGATTCCGCGCGGGCGCGGATCCCGTGCTCTATCTCTCCAATCCGCCCGGCATTGACCGCGACGGCCGGCGCGCCATGCTGGACGGCGTGCAGGAGTTGAACCAGCTCGCCGCCCAGGCCTTCGGAGATCCCGAAATCAACACCCGCATCGCCCAGTACGAGATGGCGTATCGAATGCAGACTTCGGTCCCCGAGCTGACCGACCTGTCTCAGGAGTCCCGCAAGACGCTCGACCTTTACGGCATTGACGATTCCGGCGTGGACGGCGGCTTCGCCCGCAACTGCCTCCTGGCCCGCCGGATGATCGAGCGCGGCGTCCGCTTCGTGCAGCTCATGCACCGCGGCTGGGACCAGCACAGCAGCCTTCCTGTCCAGATTCGCGGCCAGTGCAAGGACGTGGACAAGCCCAGCGCCGCCCTCATCAAGGACCTCAAGGCCCGCGGCCTGCTCGACGAGACCCTGGTCATCTGGGGCGGCGAGTTTGGCCGGACCGTCTACAGCCAGGGCAGCCTGACGAAGGACAACTACGGCCGCGATCACCACGGCCGTTGCTTCACCATGTGGCTTGCCGGCGGCGGCATCAAGCCAGGCATCACCTACGGCGAGACCGACGATTACTGCTACAACGTCGTCAAGGACCCAGTTCACATACACGATCTCAACGCCACGCTTTTGCGCTGCCTGGGGATCGACCACACCCGGCTGACTTTCCGCTTCCAGGGCCGCGACTTCCGCCTCACCGACGTGCATGGCGAGGTCGTCCAGGGCCTGCTGGCGTGAAGTGTCTTGAGCTTGCACGCGCGTATCTTCACAGCGGCGCGCCGCAAGGTCGCCGCCAGCGCGGCTGATCCGTCAGCGTGGATGGAAAGGTCCCCAGTGGACATTGCCCGCGGCGTGGCGGATACTGGAAGCTAGCTAGATTGCACTTCCTTCATGCGGCAGTGGGAGGGCGGACCGATGGAAGAGTTGGCCATGTTCGGCGCACTGGTTGTGTCCGGAGGGGCGAGTTCAGCCACGGCGGTGCCTTCCGAGCAGCTTGTTCTGGCCCAGGAACAGGGCAAGCCCATGCCAGAAATCACCGCCCTCGACCGCCAGGCAAGCGACGAGGTCTTCCTCGCACCGCCGGCCCGCCATCCGCCTTCCTTGGCATTCACCGCTCTGGTCGTCGCAGCGGGCACGCTGGCGCTCAAGGCCACGGTCCTCGACGAGGGGCACATGCTCCGCGATGAGGAGGAGAACAAGGAAGAAGAGCCCAGCGAAGCTGACGAATCCAGGACTGACGCGAGGTAGCCGCGAACCTTCCAGCCGAAGCGGTGTCCTATCTGCACTGGCGAGCGAGAGCTTGCGCGCCGGTTGGCCTATTGAGCGGACTGGGCGTCGGCGGTAGCCGCTTCGCCAGGAGGCAGTCATGATATTCCCATGGACGGAGGGGTGGCGGAGCGAGGGCGGCGGCCGCGAACTCCTCAAACTCGCCTTTCCACTCATCCTTAGCAACAGCTTCTGGACGCTGCAGATCACCATCGATCGCGTGCTGCTCAGCCAGCTCGACCCGGATGCGGTGGGCGCCGCCATGGCGGCCGTGCTGATCTTCTACACGCCGCTGATTCTCTTGCAGTTCACCGCCAGCTACGCGACGACCTTCGTCGCGCAGTACGTGGGCGCGGGGCGGCCGGAGCGAGTCGGGCCGGCGATCTGGCAGGCGCTGCACTTCAGCGTCATCACCGGCCTGGCCTTCCTCGGGCTGGTTCCTCTGGCAGGGGACCTCATGCTCCTGGTGGGCCATGAGCCGCGGCTGGCCGCCATGGAAACGGTCTACTTCCAGTGCCTGTGCTACTCCGCCCTGCCCACCCTTGTCACGGCGACCACGGCCGCGTTCTTTGCCGGCCGCGGCGATAGCTGGACGGTGCTCATCATCAACGGCTCGGGGCTGCTCGTGAACGCGGTTCTCGACTACGGCCTGATCTTCGGCAAACTCGGCCTGCCCGCATGGGGCATGGCCGGCGCGGGCTGGGCTACCGTGCTGGGCGTCCTGGCTTCGGCGCTGGTCGGGCTGGGCCTGCTGTTTCAGCGCCGCTATCGCAAGGAATACTGCACGTTGAGCGGCTGGCGATTCGACGGGGACTTGTTCTGGAGGCTGATGCGCTACGGACTGCCGAACGGCCTGCACGTTGCAGCAGACACGCTGGCGTTCACGGCCTTCATGCTGATTGTTGGGTTGATGGGCGCCGAGGAGCTGGCAGCGTCGAGCATCGCCATCACGATCAACATGGTGGCCTTCATGCCGATGCTGGGCATGGGGCAGGCGGTGACCGTGCTGGTTGGCCAAAGGCTAGGGCAGGATCGGCCCGATCTGGCGGAGCAAACGACCTGGACGGGGTTCAAGCTCGCCTGGCTGTACATGTTCACGGTAGCGGTGCTGTACGTCGCTGCTCCGGACATTTTCCTGTTCTTGTTCCGCAACGGCGACGACACAGCCAAGTGGGAGGCGGTCTCGGGGCTGGTGCGCTATCTGCTGCGATTCGTCGCATTCTATTCTCTCTTCGACAGCATGTTGCTGGTGTTTTCGTTCGCGCTGCGCGGCGCGGGAGACACCCGCTTCGTCACGGCAGTGTCGCTGGTGCTTTCCTGGCCCATCATGGTGGCGCCCTGCTGGCTGGTTTACCGGTGGGGCCTGGATCTGGGCGTGGCGTGGGCGGCGGCGGCGGGCTACGTCGTCACCGTGGCGGTCATTTTTTGGCTTCGCTTCAGGATGGGAAAATGGAAGACCATGCGCGTGATCGAGACCGCTCCGTCGCTGGCAGTCTAGCTCAGCATGATGTTCAAGATCCAGTAGCCAAGGCGGAGGAAGATGGCCAGGCCGATGACCGCGGCGAAGATAACGCCGTACTTAATGAGAGTGCGGCGTCCTTCCTCCTCCTTGGTCATCTCGCGGACCTTGCCCACGGACTCCCAACTCCACCATTGTTTGATGGAATCGAGGCCTTTCTGCACGGCCTCATGCTGGGCGAGTTCGCGGACATCTTCAGCTAGCGGGCGCGGCTGGCGGGCATGTTCTTCACGGCGCTGGCGTTCGCGCTCGGTGAGCTGGTGCTCAACCTGGTTGTAAACGCGCCGCAGGCCGGAGTTTCGGCGATCGATGTTATTCCGACCGCGCTCATGTTGGCGGCGACGGACGCTGCTCTGAAACTCGCGGAAGCTCATCAGCGGTCGGAAGTCGCCATCGGGTTCCGCGCAGACCATGGCGTTGAGGTCAAAATTGACGTCTTGAAGGCACGCCTGGATCTGGCGAGTCGTCAACAACTGGGTCACTACATGACCGGTCGCATTGCGATGGCGGACGTACCACCAGTGATCCTCGTCGCGCTTGACCGCTTCAGGCTGTGCGGGTCGAACATCCACCTCGACTTCATGCGTCTTCGCCGCGGGTTCTTCATTGAACGTCTCGGGAGCCTCGGCCGAGGCTCCCTTAACAAAGCCAAGGCTCACGCTGGCCAGGCCAAGCCGCTCGATGTCGGCGATGAGCTCGTTGCAACTCTGGTAACGCTCGGCCGGCCTGCGGGCCAGCATCTTGGCAACCATCAGGTCAACCCGCTCCGGCACGTCGCGGTTATAGCGACGGACAGGAGGCAAGGGGTCCTTCTCCTTGGCCAGGATAAGTTCCAGAGCCGTTTCACCCTTGAAGGGCAGGCGGCCGGTCAGGCAGTGATACAGCGTCGTGCCGAGCGAGTAAATGTCCGTCCGGTGATCAACGTGCTTGGCGTTGCGGGCCTGCTCTGGGGCCATGTAGTAGGGGGTCCCAAAGCCCGTGCCCGTGCGGGTGAGGGACATGTCCTCGTCCATCTCCTTGGCAAGGCCGAGATCGGCCAGCTTGACCTCGCCTTTGCGAGTGAGAAGGATGTTCTCCGGCTTGATGTCGCGGTGAACGAGGTTCAGTTCGTGTGCGTAGGCCAGGGCCTGGGCGACCTTCAGCGTGAGGTGCAAGGCGTCCGGCACGTCGAGCCGTCCCAGCCGTCTGAGCCAGGTAAACAGGCTGTCCCCGTCCACGTACTCCATGGCGAAGTAGTGCCAGCCGCCCTCATTTCCCAGGGCGTAGCCGCGGACGATGTTCTCGTGATTGAGCCGTGCAAGGTTGCGAGCTTCCCGCATAAAGCGCTGGACGAAGTCCGGTCGCACGGCCTTGGATCGTGCCAGGATTTTCAGTGCGACCCTGCGCCGCTCACTGAGCTGCTCGGCTAGGTACACCGCGCCGAAACCGCCCAGCCCGATCTTCCGCAAGATTTTGAAGTCGCCCAGGACGAAGCTCTCCGGCCCCTCGGTAATCAGGCCGGCGTGTGAGAGCGGGCCAATGCCCTGGTTGCGGGCAATTTCCCAGTCCTCCTCCAGAGCGTGGGAGGATTCGGGACGTTTCGAGGAGGGACGTGTTCGGCCCAGCTCTGGCTGCGGGGTCTCGGAGCTGGATGAGGACGCAGCAGCTCCAACTCCCGCAGGGGGACGATGATCCGTATCGGGGTTAAAGCGAGCCTTGTCCATGTTCATCTGGCTGTCCGTTGGCATCTAGCATTCCGCGTCGAACGGGAGGCCATGCGGCCGCGAGCAAGCTGCGATGGTCTCGCCGGTTATCTCGCCGATTGCTGGGCTGCAACGGACTAGTGGGCTACACCATTATTTGCCGGGTTCTACCGTTGTGCAAGCTGATCCGTCAGGATTGCAGGTCGTTCCAGGGTCCGTCAGCTACAAAGTTGCGGGCTGCCAGTAAGACTCCGCTGCGGTCAATCCGGGGCGCGCAGACGTTTCCAAGCTCCTTCCAGTCAACAATTGTTAGGTAGAGCTTCAAAAGACGCTAGTTATTGCGGGGACAGAAAGCTCATGAGAATGCCAGGCTGCTGTTCCATCCGTCAGCTTGTCGCATTGTAGAGCCCTGTGCAGTATCATAGCTTCCAAATCAGGCTTGGACAGCGACCGCCCCCAGCCAACGAACTTATTCATGGAATCTTGATTCGGAGGTGCGGCAGTGTTGGCAATGCGAACTGGCATACTGCGAGTGTTCCTCTGCGCGATCCTGGCGATCGGCGTCGCGGCAGCGACTGCGCGAGCCGGCCTGCAGGAATACGTGCAGAAACCCGATCCGAGCTTCACCTGGAAACTGGTCGAGAAGAAGGAGACGCCGCAGGGCACGGTCTACGATCTCCAGCTCACGTCGCAGACCTGGCAAGACATTCCCTGGAAGCATCAGCTTCAAGTTTACCAGCCCAGGGACGTGAAGCCTCAATCCACCATGTTCCTGTGGAACACCGGCGGCAACGCCAATGCAGGCAATCAGCTGTTTGCCTTCGAGCTGGCCAAACGCGGTCGGGCCCCCGTGGCGTTTCTCTACAACGTGCCGAACCAGCCCTTGCTCGGCAACAAGAAGGAAGACGCGCTGATCGCCGAGACCTTCGTCCGCTATCTCGAGACCAAGGACGAGAACTGGCCGCTGTTGTTCCCCATGGTCAAGAGCGTCGTCCGCGCCATGGATGCGCTGCAAGCTTTCAGCAAGGAGGAATGGGGCAAACCGGTTGAAAAGTTCATCGTCTCCGGCGGCTCGAAGCGCGGCTGGACCAGCTGGCTGACGGGGGCCACGGGCGACCCGCGCGTCAAGGCCATTGCACCGCTGGTCATCGACACCCTCAACATGAAACTGCAAGGCGAGCACCAGCTGGCCTCGTTTGGCAAGTACAGCGACATGATCCACGACTACACAGAACGCGGCCTGTTGCCGATGCCGGACACCAAGGAAGCGTATCGGCTCTGGAGCATGGTGGATCCCTGGGCCTACCGCGAGAAGCTGACGCTGCCCAAGTTGATCATCAACGGCAACAACGACCCCTACTGGACGACCGACGCGCTCAACCTGTACTGGAACGACTTGCTGGGAGACAAGTGGGTGCTCTACGTTCCCAATGCGGGGCACAACCTTCAGCAGAAGGACAAGCCTCTGCTCGAGCAAGCCGCATACGCCGCCAACGGCCTGGGGGCCTTCATTCGGCATTACACCTACGACAATCCCATGCCGCGCCTGAAGTGGAAGCACGATGACGTGGACGGGAAACTGCGCATCACGGCGGAGGCGTCTGAAGGTCTCAAGGGCGCCAGGCTGTGGGTGGCCGAGGCGCCGACGCGGGACTTCCGTCAGGCCAGGTGGGTCGAGAAGCCTGCCACCGTGGAAGGAGGCAAGGTCGTGGGGCTGGTCGATCCGCCCAAGGAAGGCTGCCTGGCGTTCTTCGCCGAGCTGGACTTTGAGATGGAAGACCTCCCTTATCACCTGTCCACGCAGGTGCGCATCGCCGGCACGCCGGTGAAGAAGTAGCGGCCCCGAAAGCGACCCAGCGACTGGCCCAGGAAGGCGGATCGAGCCAGAAGATCCGCCAGGGTTGGCACAGGTTTGGATCAGGAGTGCTCATGATCACACTGCTTGTTCTGGTAGGCGTGCTGGCCGGCGCGATGTTGCTAACGTCCGCCTTCCTGGGCCTCGGTTTGCGATTGGGGAAAGCGCGGCGAGCCGGCCTCCACTGGGCCTTGCTCACTCTCTGCGTGGTCTTGCTCGGTTGGATTGTGCTGGTGGTTAGCATGAACATGCTGCCCATTCCCGAGGACTGGCTCTACCAGGCCGCCCTGTCCCTGGGCTGCGGCGTCGCTTGCCTGCTCTGGCTCTGGGTTTCGAGCAAGCTCGTTCTCCGCGCCACCACTGCGCAGGTCGTGTTCGGCTGGCTGGCCGCTGTTCCAGCCTGCCTTCTCATCTGGCTCGCCTTGACCCTGGTCGTCCGTCCCCTGATGCTCGAGGTGCATTATCTTCGGTCCAACTCAATGGCTCCCACCCTGCTGGCGCTGCACCATCATGGGACTTGCCCTCATTGCGGCGGGCGGGCGGTGGTCCCGTACACCACGACTCTCGAATACGAACGCTCCAACTCCCGTTTCGGAATGTGCTGCGATTGCAAGCGGATGGGCCGAATTGCCGACACCGGCTGGGAGGTCCATCGCTCGGATCGCTTCATCGTGAACAAGCTCGTCGAGCCGCAGCGCTGGGACCTCATCATGTACCGCGATCCGCTCCGCCAGGTCCGCTTTGCCAAGCGGCTGGTCGGCCTTCCCGGCGAGGAGGTGGTCATCCGCGACGGAGCAGTTTTCATTAACGGCGTGAAGCAGGAGCTGCCTCCCGAGCTGGCCGGACTGGAGTTCAGCCAGCAGCAATTCGATGGCACTCCCATCTGCTGGGGCACGGCGGAGAAGCCCGCAAAGCTTGGTGCGGATGAGTACTTCGTCCTCGATGATTTTTCCGTCCGCGGCAACGACTCGCGCATGTGGACGCAGCAGTGCGATGGGCGCCCGCCCTATGCCCTGCCGCGTTCGCACGTGGAAGGCGTCGTTGGCTTGATCTGCTGGCCTGAGCATCGCTTCCGCTGCCTCCGCTGACGGTCCTGTCACAAAGGCCGGGCCGCGGCGAACGAATAACTAGCGGCCGGCTCTGCCGACGACGCCCATGGCTTCGAGACGGTCCGCGCCGATCCAGTCACACCCAGGAGGAAGCGGCCCATGTCCGGCACGACGCAGGTTCAATCGTACTACCCTTTAGGACTTCCGCCAGGCAGCGTGCGAGCGATCATCACGTTGATGATTGCCAGCCTGTTCTGGCTTCTGACGATGGTGCCCCAGCCGCCCGAGGCTCCGCCGCTGCACATCCCGCTGTTTCTGTTTGGCTTGCTCCCCATGGTGTTGCTCTTCTTCGCCGCGCATGGCCGCACCATTCGGCCGGACGGCGTGCAGGTGCGCTCGCCGCTCTATCTGCCGCGCGGCATGCTGCGGGTCCTGCTCGTCCTCGGCTTCGCGGCGGTGATCGGCTACCAGTACTATCTCGATCCCGAACGGCTGCTAGCGCGGCTGACTCCCAATCCCGATGAACTCTGGAAGGTGCCGTCGCTCCTGCTGACCCTGGGTCTCGGCTTCCTCATCGGCCACTTGATGCGCCAGGGACCGTGGCGCAATTCGCCCGTCTACCAGAACATGATGGCCTGGCTCTCGATCGTCGCCACACTGATCCTCCTGGCAGAGATGGTCATTGAGCTGGTCATCAAGCCGGGCCTGCTGGTCGAGTTCGACCCGTTCACCTTCGAGTGCATCCTGACGGGAGTGATCTCGTTCTACTTCGGGGCGCGCTCATGAGGACGGGGAAGTTAAATTGCGCTTCGCAATCTCGTTAAAGTTTGCTGCTCCCCGCCGCTGGGTTACAATGGCGAAGGTTCGGGCAGCACGATGGGCTGTCCTGGACCCATGAATCCCCTTCGAGGCGCCGCTTCGATGAGCGAAAAGACCAGCCCCAACGCCGCGGATGATTTCGACGACCTGGCTCCTCGCCCAGCCGCGCGTGGGCCGCTGCTGCAAATGGCCCTCGCAGCGGGGGTGGTGATCGTCGTCCTCGGCCCCTTGCTTGCCGTGATCGTCTTGCTGCTCGGCTCGGGCAAGAAGCACGCGGCGAAGTCCACAGAGCGCGAACATGCACGGGCGCAGGCGCCGGTGGATTCGCCCCCAGCGAGACCGACTGCCCCAACGACGCCAACTCACGATGCCCCGCCCAAGCCGGCCGCGACCGGCGTCTCAGACCAGCCCCCGCAGCCGACGCCGCAGCCGCCCGTCGCTCCGAACCCTCCTGCCGCGCCGTCGGGCCAGCCCATGCTGGGAGCGCATTTGCCCATGCCGCCGATGGCCCCGGCGAATGCTGCT
>Ga0073934_10004117_pt1 | contig 24828 bp, 21 predicted proteins | sample LarsenN4metaG_FD_76834 | JGI IMG/M metagenome (GOLD analysis project Ga0073934, IMG submission 76834) | Hot spring sediment bacterial and archeal communities from British Columbia, Canada, to study Microbial Dark Matter (Phase II) - Larsen... ... | reverse complement strand
TCTTCGCCTGCATCTCCTTGATGTCGGCGCCGGCGGCGAAGGCCTTTTCGGAACCGGTCAGGACGAGACACCCTATGGCAGGGTCCGCTTCGTAGCCGTCGAGTGCGACCGACAGCTCACGGATGAGGGTGGAATTCAGCGCGTTGAGCGCCTGCGGCCGGTTGAGAGTGACGAGGCCGACGCGGCCCCGCGTCTCGGTGAGAATGGTCTCGTAGGTCATGTCTTCCTCCGCTCAACGCTGGCATTTGCCGCAATAGAAAGTCGATCGGCCGGACTGCACGCTCCGGCGAACGGTGCCGGCGCAGCCGGGTGAGACGCAGGCTTCCCCCGAGCGGCCGTAGACCCGGAACGTGTGCTGGAAGTCGCCGATCGATCCGTCGGTATGGCGGTAGTCCCGGAGCGTCGAACCGCCGGCTGCGATCGCGTCGAGCAGCACGCTCCGGATCGCCTGGACCAGCCGCTCGGCGCGCTCCGTCGGCCGGCCTGACTTGCTCGCCAGCGAGCCCGCGCTGCGGTTGGGGCTGAGACCGGCACGGTGCAGGGCCTCGGCGACGTAGATATTGCCGAGCCCGGCGACGACCGTCTGGTCGAGCAAGAACGCCTTGAGATCGACGTTGCGACCGATCGCTGCCGCGGCGAGGGTCGTGGCATCGAAGGCGTTGCCGAGCGGTTCGGGGCCGAGCTCCGCGAACAGGCGGTGCGCCGGCAAGTCGGCCTCCGGCACGAGGTCCATAAAGCCGAAGCGGCGTGGGTCGTTGTAGGTGACCGAGGCGCCGCTCGCCATTTCGAACACGACATGATCGTGGGCCGCGAGTTGGCCCGTATCGTGCTCGTACTCGCCGATCTGCCGCGGGGCGTCGCCCGGCGTGGCGATGGTGAAGCGGCCGCTCATGCCAAGGTGCATGACGAGAACTTCACCGGAATCGAGGCGAGCGCAGAGGTACTTCGCGCGCCGGTCCAGATGGGCGACACGGCGGCCGCGGATCCGTTCGGTGAACCGTTCGGGAAACGGAAACCGCAGGTCGGGCCGGCGCTGGGCCACGTCTCGCACGACTTGGCCGACCAGCACAGGCTCCAATCCCCGGCGCACCGTTTCGACTTCGGGCAGTTCCGGCACTCAGACCTCGCGCGTTTCTCACCGCGTGTCGATCATGCCATCGCAAGCCCGGCGATGCGACCCGGTTACGCGCCCTTGCCCGTTTGATAGGCGCCGACGCCCTCGCCGAGGAAGGCGTTGTTGGCGGCGCGCAGCCGGGCTGCTTCGTCGTCGTAGAGGAACGGCAGGAAGGCGTAGCGCCGTCCGGAGGTCACCTTCGAGACTTTATGCAGGAGGCTGCACGAGAACACGACGGCGCCACCGACCGGAGCCTTGAAGCTGCGCGGGCCGTACTCGGGGAAATTCACCTCGCCGCCCGTGAAGGCATCGTTGAGATTGATCGAAACGGCGAAGCGGCGGTGGGCGGTCCCTTTGGTGGTGTTGTCGCGATGGGCGCGGAAGTGGCCACCGTCCTCGGCTGCGTAGCAGCAGACGATGTAGCGCTCCATCCGCGTGACGCGGAAGTTATGAACCTTCAGGATCTCGGGCACGACGCGGCGGACGATCCGCTGCTTGGTTGCGTCGACGAGGGCCTGATCCTCGATGGTCACGTCTTTCCGGCGCTTGTGGGCTGCGTCGTACGTGGCGACGGTCTTGCCGTCGACCTCGCGCATGAAACCCGACTCCGTACCGCCGACCGTCTCATAGAGATCCACCAGGGTCTTGCAGAACTCGGGCTCGAACACGTTCGGGAGCACCAGGATGGGCGGCGGCACCTCGAAACCGGCAAAGCGCTCCGGCGGCGGCAGTCGTTTCACATGGGCGATTACCGACGCCGCATCGCCGCCCGCGACATCGAACGGGATCACTCTGGTGATCCGCATGGTAGGGTCGACGATGACCCACTGACGGCGGAAGCTCGCAGCGTCACCGCCGGTACGCGGCAGGGATCCGTAGCGCTGCGACACGGAGCCGTCTAAGTCCCAGAAAATGCGGATGCCCGGATAAGAGTCGGCGAGGCGCCCCTGCTTCTCGTCCTCCGGATCGCAGGTGACGGCGAAGAATGCCGCATGCGTGTCGTCGAAGACGCCGCGATTGGCCATCACCGTCTCGAAGGCCTGTCGGCCAGCCGCATCGGAGGCGGTGCCGAGGAAGCAAAGGACGATGTAGCGGCCGGCTGTCGTATCGAAATTGAAGGCCGGGTTGCCACCGGACCGCTGCCGGAAGAACGGCGCTGGATCGCCGGCGGTGAGGTTTGCGTACGTCATGGGGAGCGTTTCCGAAACCGTCAGCACTCGGAACTGACTAGCGCGGACGATCTTAACGGAACGTTAACCGAGGGATCAACGCCGGATCATGCGTCGGATCTCTTGTACCGTCAGCAACCGGAGCGCGAACGCGGCTGCGACATAGCTCAGGCCACCGGCCGCGACCAGGACGGCGAGGGCGCTGCCGCGAACCGCGAACCCATGGCCGCTCGCCAACCAGGGCGTGAGCAATTCCGCGGCGGCGAAGAGAACGGTGGCCATCACACCGCTGGCCAGGACGACCAGCGGCAGTGAGCGGCGCAGTCTCTGGTCCGGCCGGAAATAGTTCTGGCGGCGGAGCGCGGCATAGAGGAGCGCCGCGTTGAGCCAGCCGCCGAGCGTCGTCGCCAGCGCGATCCCGAGGTGCGGGGCGATGCCGAGGCTGCGGAAGGCGAAGAACAGTGCCACGGAGGCCGCCGTGTTGAAGGTCAGGCTGATCACCGCGAAGCGCATCGGCGAGCGGGTGTCTTCGCGCGCGAAGAAGGCGGGCGAAAACACCTTGATCATCACGAAGGCCGGCAGCCCGAATGCGAAAATCGCGAGGGCGTCGCTCGTCGCTATGGTGTCCGCGGCCCGGAAGGCGCCGCGCTCGAACAACACAGAGACGATTTCCGCCGGGATCACGGCGAGCGCAACGGACGCCGGCACCGTCAGCAGCATCGCGAACTCGAGACTGCGGTTCTGGCTGTCGATCGCGCCCGTCTCGTTGCCTGCGCGGAGTTGGCGCGCGACGTCCGGCAGCAGCACGACGCCGATGGCGATGCCGACGATCGCGAGCGGTAATTCGTAGACGCGGTCGGCGTAATAGAGGTGGGAGACGGCACCGTCCTGCAGCGATGCGATGATGGTGCCGATCAGAATGTTGAGCTGCGTGATGCCGCCCGCGATCACGCCCGGGATGCCGAGCACGACCAGCCGTTTCACGTCAGGCGAGAGCCGCGGGCGGACGAGCCGCAGCCACATGTCGCTGCGCTTGAGGCCCCACATCAGGAGCGCGAGCTGGAACAGGCCGGCTGCGAAGACGCCCCAGGCGAGGGCAATGCCGGCGCGCGGATCGTTGCTGTAGCCGAGCAGGATGGCGATTACGATCGCCGCCATCAGCGTGAGGTTCAGGACGATCGAGACGGCGGAGCTTTCGGCGAAGCGGCCGAGCGAGTTTAGAACGCCCGACATCAGCGCGACGATCGACATGCAGAAGAGATACGGGAAGGCAATCGTCGTCAGCAGGACGGCGAGGTCGAACTTCGCGGGCGTGTCGGCGAACCCTGGTGCGATGACGTACATGAGCCAGGGCATCGCCAGCATACAGGCAATGCTGAGCAGGATGAGGACGAAGGCGAGACCTGCCATCGCTTCTTCGGCGAAGCGCTTGGCCGAGGCGGCGCCTTCGCCTTCGAGACGTTTGGCGAAGAGCGGCACGAAAGCCGAATTGAAGGCGCCTTCGCCGAACAGTCGGCGGAACAGGTTCGGAAACCGGAAGGCGACGAAGAACGCATCCGCGATCCAGCCGGAACCGAGGGCCGACGCGATCAGGATGTCGCGGCCGAATCCCAGGACGCGGCTGACCAGCGTCAGGCCGCCGACGGTGGCGAAGGAGCGGTAAAGCTTCATGGGGCGCGAGCCGTAACCGAGGGGGCTGCCCGGGGCAAGCGCCGAGATGGCACTCGCCCGTTACGCCTTGGCGCGCGGCGCAGCGTTGCGCTCACGCCGACACCGGTCCGAGCAGTATCGCACCTCGTCCCAAACGCGCTCCCACTTCTTCCGCCACGCAAAGGGCCGGCCGCAGGTCGCGCATGGCTTCGTCGGCAGGTCCGACTTCTTCCGACGCACCTTGCGGTCCGAGCCGCTCATCGCGTGAGGGTTGGACCGGTCTTCGCCGGGTCCCAGAGCTTGATGCCGGCGCGGCGATACTGCGGCGGCAGGGTGATTTCGGCACCGAGCTTGTAGGCGGCGTGCCAGCCCCAGTGCGGATCGTCGAGGAAGGCGCGGGCGATGGCGACGAAGTCGGCCTTCCCCTCGGCGATGACGGCTTCGGCCTGCTTCGCCTCCGAGATCATGCCGACGGCCATCACCGGAACGCCGACCGCCTTCTTGATCGCCTCGGCGAACGGGACCTGATAGCCCGGGCCGATCGGCACCTTGATGGCGGGATCGATGCCGCCGCTCGAGACGTCGATGAAATCGCAGCCGAGGTCCTTGAGCTTGCGCGCGAGGGCAATCGAGTCGTCGAGGCTCCAGGCGCCGTCGACCCAATCGACTGCCGAAATGCGCATGCCGAGCGGCTTGTGCTCCGGCCAGACCTTGCGGACTGCCTTGAAGACTTCGATCGGGAGACGCGTCCGGTTCTCGAAGCTGCCGCCCCAATGATCGTTCCGCTTGTTCGAATAGGGCGACATGAACTGGTGCAGCAGGTAGCCGTGCGCGCCATGCAGTTCGGCGAGGTCTAGGCCGATCCGGTCGGCGCGGCGCGCTGCGCTGGCGAAGTGTTCGATGATGGCGAGGATCTCGTTCTCGCTTAGTGCGGTCGGCCGGTGCCAGCCCACGCCGAAGGGTTCGGCCGAAGGCGCAACCGTCGGCCAGCCGTTCTCGAGTTCCGGATCGTTGAGCGACTTGCCTTCCCAGGGGCGCTTGCCGGAGGCCTTGCGACCCGCATGGCCGAGCTGAATACCGATCTTCGCTGTTCCGAAGCGGCGGCAGGCGTCAACTGCGCGCTTGAGCGCCGCCTCGTGGGCGTCCGACCAGAGGCCGACACAGCCGTGTGTGATGCGACCCCGCTCTTCGACCGCGGTCGCTTCGATGATGAGGAGGCCGGCACCGGAATTCGCCAATGAGCCGAGGTGCATCACATGCCAATCGTTGGCGAGGCCGACGTCGGCCGAGTACTGACACATCGGCGAGACGACCAGGCGGTTCGGCAGTTCGAGGCCGCGCAGGGACGTCGGCGAAAACAGGTGGCTCATGTCGCGCTCATCCGGAAAAACCAGGGCAGCCGAAACCAGCTGCCGGGAAGGGCCGGCACCATAACGCCATGTGGGCGGCCTTCACAACGGCGTCCCGCGTGGAGCGAAAGGCAGCCCCCCGGCTGACGCCGCGTTGATCAGGGATGCGGGTTTCCGCCATACTCTCCAGACGCCACGCGGACGGGGTCATGAAGGTCAGGGTCGAATCGAACGAAGCGGCAGGTGTGGCCCGGCGCACATCCGGCCGGCGTCGCGCCTTGCGGGCAGGGCTGCCCGACGACGGCCGCCTCAACGCGATGGGCAAAGCCGTCTCCATTCTCGAAATCGTCTCGTCGGCCCGACAGCCGATGACCATGCCGGAGATCGTGCGCGCGACCGGACTGACCAAGCCGACAGCCCACCGCATCACGGCCGTTCTCTGCGATATGGGCCTGCTCGTCCGCGATCCGGCGCTCGGCGGTTTGGTCGCCGGGCGACGCCTGCTCGGGCTTGCCCTCGACGCCCTTCATGGTGCCGGACCGCGCAGCGTGCGCCATGCCATCCTCAAGTCCGTTTCTGACCAGACGGGCGAGACGTGTAACTTCGGGGTCCTGGCAGGTGCCGAGGTCGTGTACGTCGATCGCGTCGAGGCGAAATGGCCGCTGGGGCTGCGCTTCGAGGCCGGGAGCCGGGTGCCGGCGCACTGTACGGCCATCGGCAAGCTACTGCTGTCGCGCCTGCCCGAACGCGAGCGCGGCAGCATCGTCGGCGCGTTGCCGCTGACCCGCTACACGAGCCGGACCATCACCAATCCCGACAGCCTCGACGCAGAACTCGCCCGCATGGCGTCGTCCGACATCTCGGTCGACAACGGCGAGTTCATCGACGGGGTCGTTTGCGTGGCCGTACCCGTCATCGGGGCCAAAGGCCGGGTGATCGGCGGGATCGCCGTGTCGGCGCCGGAAGCGCGCATTTCGCTCGATCAGGCGCTGCGGTTCGTGCCGGCGATGCGGACTGCGGCCGAGCGCCTTGCTGCAACCTTCGACAAAGCGAGCTGACGGACCCACAGGTCGCGGGTGGTCCAGTTGCCCGACTGTCCGTTCCACTCCACAAGAGCCAGTGGAACACATGGTCACGACAGACACCCGTACCAGCGAGGCCGAAGCGACTGACGCGTTGGGCGCACTCAAGCTCGACGTCGAGAGTCGGCTGCCGGCGCGTGCCGCGACCCGGGCCTCGACGGCCATGGGCCTTGCTCTGGCGGCCGCGCTGCATCTCGCCTTCGCGGTCCTGCTCGTATGGTCGGGCTGGCCGGATGGCTTCCTCGACCGTGACATCGAAGGCGAGGCGATCGGCGTCGAGATCGTTTCCGCGCAGGTGCTGGAGCCCCTCGACACCGATGCGCGAGCCCGCCAGGGGTCGGCTTGGGAAACGACGGTCTCCACGGCGGCACAAGCGGCTGACGCCGCCCGGACCTCGGCGACCGAGACGCCCGCGCTGGAGCGCGCCGATCGGGAACTCGCCACGCTGGACCCCGATGCGCCACTGGCCAATCGCACCGAAGAGGGGGATGCCGCACCCGAAACCGCGGAAGCCAAGGAGGCGGCAACCGCACCACCGGAGAAACCGGTGGCGGCGCCATCGCCGAGCGCCCTCGCGCTCGAGGCCGAGCGAGCCGGCGCTGAATCCAAGGACCCGACGGGAGCTGCGGCCGCAGCCCTCGCCGTCCAGACCGGTGGTGGCCGGCAAGCCATGGAGTACACGCGCCGCGTTGTCGAAACGCTGCGCCGCCAGCCGCCACGCCCCTACAGCGGGGACCGGCGAACGGTGGTCATCCTGTTCCGCATCGGGCGCGACGGGGCCGTCGCCGCCGCGGAGGTCCGCCGAACGAGTGGCGACATCGATGTCGATCGCCAGGGCCTCGCGCTGGTCCGGCAGACCCGCTTCCCGGCTCCTGGGGCGGATGTCCCGGAAGCCAGCCTCTCGTTCGAGATCCCCGTCATCTTCGGGAACGCCCGCGGCTGAGGCGCTTTACCGCGCGAGCAAGGAACAAGACCGGCCGCCCGCCCGCCTGATAAACTGCTCGCCGAAGCAGTCTTCATGGCAGACGGAGACCCGATGGCTCGGCTCGCGCGCTCGCTCGATCGTCTCAAGGCCTCCTACGACGTCGTCATCGTCGGCTCGGGGTACGGAGGCGGCATTTCTGCGTCTCGCCTCGCGCGAGCCGGCAAATCCGTCGCCGTCTTGGAGCGCGGGCGGGAGTGGCTGACCGGCGAGTTTCCGACCCGCTTTCCGGACGTCAGGGCGCAGATGCAAGTGACGTCCGAGCGGATGCGTCTCGGTTCGGATACCGCCCTCTACGACGTCCGCATCGGCGACGACATGCACGTGCTCGTCGGCTGCGGTCTCGGTGGTGGGTCGCTCGTCAACGCCGGGGTCGCGCTGCGGCCGGACGCTCGCGTGTTCGCCGATGAGGTCTGGCCGGGTCAGATCCGGCAAGATGGGCTGCTCGACGAGGGTTACGCGCGGGCGGCGGCTTGGCTCGCGCCGGCTCGCGATCCGGAGGGCCAGACACGAACCAAGCTCAAGGCGCTGGGTGCGGCCAGCCGATCGATCGGCGCCGAACCCGTCGTCAATCCGGTCGCCGTCTCGTTCGCCGACCGGGTCAACGCCGCCGGCATCGCTCAGCCGGCCTGTACTGCCTGCGGCGATTGCGTCGGTGGCTGCAACGTCGGCGCCAAAAACACGGTGGCGCTGAGCTATCTCCCCGATGCCGCGCGCCACGGCGCCGAACTCTTCACGCAGGTCAAAGTGCGTTCGGTGACGCCCGGCGGGCCGCGGCGCTGGCTCGTGCACTTCGCGCCGAGCGACGATAGCAAGGGCGAGGAGCGTACGGTCGCCGCCGACGTCGTCATCCTCGCCGCCGGGACGCTCGGGTCGACCGAAATCCTCCTGCGTTCGCGGGCACGCGGCCTGGCGCTCTCCGATCGGCTCGGCGCGCGCTTCTCGGCCAACGGCGACATCATTGCTTTCGGCTACGGTGCCAACGTTCCCATCGATGCGGTCGGCGTCGGCCATCCGATCAAGCCGGGACTAGCGCCGATCGGTGCTTCCGTTAGCGGTCAGCTCGAAATTCACGATCCGGACGACTTGGCGCGCGGTCTCTGCGTTCAGGAGGGCGTGCTGCCGTCGAGCCTCGCGCCCATGTTGCCAGTTATGTTCGTGCCGAACGGCCGTTTGCTCGGTGCGCTGCAGAGCCTTATCAGCGGCGTCTACAAGGGCCCATTCGCGCGGCTGCAGACCTTCTTCGCCGTCTCTCACGACAGCGCTTCCGGGCGTTTCGAACTCAACGGCGATCGCCTGAAGCTCTCCTGGCCGGGTGCGGCCGACGAGCCGGTCTACAAGCGCCTCGACGAGATCCTGTCGACGCTGGTCGGCGCCGTGGGCGGCTCATACGTGAAGAATCCCCTCGCCGGCACCGTGATGGGCCATCAACCGGCGACGGCGCACCCGCTCGGCGGGTGCGGCATGGGTCCGGATCGCGACAGCGGTGCCACGGACCACAAGGGTCGTGTGTTCGACGGCGGTGCCGGGCAAGGGTCGACGGCCGTGCACGCGGGGCTCTATGTCATCGACGGCTCGGTCATTCCCCGCTCGCTCGGGGTCAACCCGCTGCTGACCATCTCGGCGCTCGCCGAGCGGGCGATGATCCACTTCGCCGCCGACCATGGCCTCACGTTCGATGTCGCGCCGAAGCCGTTGCCGGCTCAGGCCTTCGTGCCGGCCACTTCGCCGGGATTGCTGGCCGACCCGGTCGCCGGCTGAGCAACCTCCCGCGGCGTCTTCGACAGGCGGGCGAACAGGCAGAGCGGCAGGATCGCGACCGCGGCGGCGGTGTAGAGCACGAAGGCGTTCGTGTAGCCGATCATGGTTGCCTGTCGCGTGATCTCGCGCGCGAACCGTGCCGTGCTCTGAGCGGTTTCCAGCGACCAGGCTCCGGACACCCACGGCAAGTCCCACAGCCGATTGTAGTCCGATACGGACTCGATCATGCGCGCGTAGTTGGCACCCGTCGCGCGGACGATTTCTGCGACGGCGACCGAGATGAAGACCGACGATCCCACATTGCGCAGCAAATGGAACATCGCCATGCCTTCGGCGCGATGCTCGGGCGCGAGCGTGTAGAACGTGATCACCGTCATCGGCACCCACGCAAGCCCGACGGAGATCCCCTGCAAACACGCATTCATGCCGAGTTCGAATTCGCTGACGTTGAGGTCGAACGTCAGCATCCAGAAGCCCGTGACGGCCTGCGCCGATGCACCCATCAGCATGGTGAGACGCGGGTCGAGGCGCTGCAGGAACATCGCCGCGAAAAAGCCGTTGGCCGCACCGATCCCGCGCCAGCCGACGAACGTGCCGATCGCCGAGTCCGGATAGCCGGCCTGTTGCTGGAGCAATGGCGGCAGCAACACGATCTGCGCGAAGTTCAGCATGCCGAATAACGTCACCATCATCAGCCCGAGCGCGTAATTGCGGTCGGACAGCAGGCGCAGCCGGATGAACGGTTTCTCGGCCGTGAGGCTGTGAACGATGAAGACGTAGAGCGCGAGTACGGCGACGAAGGTGACCACGGTCACTTCGGTCGACTCGAACCAGTCGAGGCGCTGGCCGCGCGAGAACACGAGCTGCGCACCCGCGATGGCGATCGACAGGCTGAGGAAGCCGGTCCAGTCGAGCGCGAGGCGGCGCTGATCGGGATCGGGCGGCAGGGCAAAGCGGAACCCGACGGCGGTCAGCAGCGCGACGGGAAGCACCATCCAGAAGCCCCAACGCCAGCCGAATTCCTCCGACACCTGGCCACCGACCGTCGGCCCGAGTGCGGGGCCGATCATGTTGGCCATCCCGTAGACGGCGGTGATGAACCCGTGCTGGCGCTGGGGGAAGGCGTCGAGGAGGATCGCCTGCCCCAGCGGCACGAGCGGGGCGCCGGCCGCACCCTGGACGATCCGCCAGAACACGAGCGACTCGAGCGAGTTGGCGAAGCCACAAAACAGGGTGGCTATGCTGAAGCCGGTCGCGCACCAGACCATCGTCGCGCGGCGGCCGAACCGGGCGGCCAGCCAGCCGGTCATGGGAGTCGCCACGGCGGTCGCGACGATGTTGAAAGTCATCGTCCAGGAGATTTCGTCCTGGGTCGCCGAGAGTGCGCCCTGCATCTGTGGCAGTAGGGCCGAGGAGATCAGGACCGTCGCCGTATAGATCGTCGATCCCAGGACGACGGTGCCCAGCACCAGGACGCGCTGCCAGAAGGTCAACTGATAGACGGTTTCGTCGGTCATGCTATGCGGAGGCGCCGCTAGGTGGGGAGCAGCGGGCATCGTAACCTCAGCGGGCTTGAACCGCGAGCGGGCGGACAACAGATCTGCTGATCAGGAAACGAGCGCTCACGGCAGGCAGGGAGGCGTCTTTACGTGGCGGCCACGCAGAAGACCTGGATGCGATTCGCCCTCGTTTGGGGGGTGCCAATCGTTGCCGTGGTGGCCGCGGCGGTGATGTGGCTTTATTTCGGCCGCTACGTCTCCACCGAGAACGCCTACGTGAAGGCCGATATTGCCCAGGTCTCGTCCGAGGTCGCCGGCCGGGTGATCGACGTCAAGGTCCGTGACCACCAGCGGGTGGAAAAGGACGACGTTCTTCTCGTTCTCGATGCCGAGCCGTTGCAAATCGCACTCGCCAAGGCGGAAGCCGAGATCGATGCGGCACGCGGGCTCGTCCGTACGCTGGTTGCCACCTACAAGGAGGCGCAAAGCGAGCTCGAAGAGGCGGTCAATCGTTCGGCCTTCTGGGAAAATCAGCTCGAGCGGCAGCGGCAACTCAGTGAGCGCGGCGTCGTCGCCTCGGCCAAGCTCGAAGAGACGGAAAACTCGGCGGCGACCGCGCGGGACCGCGTGATCGTCGCCCGGCGGAAGCTCGATCGCACGCTCGCGCAGCTCGCCAACCAGCCGGAACGGCCGATCGATCAGCACCCCCTCGTTCGCGAGAAGCAGGCCGCACGCGACCGCGCCGCCTACGATCTCGAGCGCGCGACGATCACGGCGCCGATCGCCGGGATCGTGGTGAATGCGAAGTTGCAGCCCGGCGAGCACATCAAGGCGGCGACGGCGCTATTCGCGATCGTCTCGGAGGCCGACCCTTGGGTCGAGGCGAACTTCAAGGAAACCGAGCTGACGCACGTCCGCCCCGGGCAGAAGGCGACCATCGTCCTCGACATCTACCCCGACGTCGAATGGGAAGCCGAAATCAAGAGTATCAGCCCCGCCACGGGAGCGGAGTTTGCGCTGCTGCCGCCGCAAAACGCCTCCGGCAACTGGGTGAAGGTCGTGCAGCGTCTACCTGTGCGCCTGCAACTCGAGCCGAGGCCGGGCCAGCCGCCGCTGAGGGCGGGCATGACCGCGACCGTGCGGGTCGATACGGGTCGCGAACGCCGACTCGCCGACCTCTTCGGTTGGGCAGCTTTCGCCACCGGCCAGAAGTGATCCCTCGATCTCAGGCGTGCTCGGCGTAGCGTGGGACATTGGCGCGCAGCGTCTCAACGAAGGCGTCGCGCGTCGGGTCACGTGAGCCACGCACCCAGGCCGCCGCGAGCGGCAATATCTGGAGCCGCTGCTCCCGTGGGATCGCCAGTCTGATGTAGCGCACGCCGGGAACGGCGAGGCGCGAGGCCCAGCGGGGCACGATCGCAAGGCCCAGGCCCGCCGCGACGAGATTGACGATCGTCTGCTTTTCTTCTGCAACTTGACCGATCGTTGGGGTGAGCCCAGCGGCAGCGAACAGCTTCATCGTCAGATCGTGGCTGTGGGGCCGCGAACGGCGGTCCGGTACGATCAGCGCCTGGCCGGCCAGAGCCCGGATCGTCAGCGCACGGCGCCGTGACAGCGCGTGGCGTTCGGGGACTGCGACGACCGCGCTCTCATGCAGCAACTCGACGAATTCGATGCGCGGGTCGCGGTGCTCGGGCGGGCGGACAAAGGCGAGGTCGAGGGCGCCCGACAACAGCTTCGGCAGCAGCCGGATCGTTTTGTCCTCCGACAATTTGACCGTGATGCCCGGCTGGCTGGCGCGAACGTCCTGCAACAGCATCGGGATCAGCCCGGCCGCCGCCGTATCGATCGCGCCGACGCGGAGAATGCGGGCGTGGCTGCGTCCGGTCGCGCGAAAGCGGGCCGCCAGCGCGTCGGCCTTGGCGATCAGCGCACGGGCGTCGTCCAGGATCGCCGCGCCGTCGGCGGTCAGGCTGACGCTCCGGGTGGTGCGGTCGAACAACCGCGTGCCGAGGGTATCTTCCAAAAGCCTTATATTGCGGCCGAGGGCTGCGGGCAGGATATCGAGCCGGCGCGCGGCACGTCCGAAGTGCAAATCGTCGGCCACGGCGACGAAGCCGCGCAAGTGGTCGAGGTTCATGGGGCCCTAAGGGTCGTATCCACGCAATTATATCGAATGATTATATAATGGCGAGCGATTGCGGAACAGGTCGCCGTGCGCGAACGTGCGAGCCAAGCGCCGGTGAACAGGCGCCTCCACATTCGTGTCGATCCCCCGGAGGAGACCTTCATGCTCACGCGCCGTTCGATGCTGGTGGCCGCTGCCGCCGCCGGCCTTCTGGCTGCCGCGCCTCAGGCCACGCTGGCTCAGGGCTATCCCACCAAGCCGATCACGCTGATCGTTCCCGCTGCCGCCGGCGGTCCGACCGATACGGTCGCACGCCTCGTCGCCGAATCGATGAGCCGCACGCTCGGCCAGCAGATCGTGGTCGAGAACATCGGTGGGGCCGGTGGCACCGTCGGCATGGCGCGGGTCGCGGCCGCCGCGCCGGATGGCTACACGATCGCCGTCTGGCACATCGCTCAGGCGACGGCACCCGCGCTCTACGAAAACATCAAATACAACGTCCTCCAGGACTTCGACCATATCGGCCGCATCACCGACGTGCCGATGACGCTCGTGTCGAAAACGGCCCTGACGGCGAACTCGGTCGGCGAGCTGCTCGACTGGATCCGCAAGGAAAAGGACAAGGTCACCTATGGGCACGCCGGCGTCGGCTCGGCCTCGCATCTCTGCGCGCTGATGCTGATGAAGGAGCTCGGTGTACAGATGACCGGCGTCGCCTATCGCGGCACCGGTCCGGCGATGAACGATCTGCTCGGTGGTCAGTTCGACATCATGTGCGACCAGACCACCAACACGACCAATCAGATCAAGGATGGCAAGATCAAGGGTTTCGCCGTCACGACGAAGGGCAAAGTTTCGTCGGTGCCGAACCTGCCGCCGCTCGACTCGGCTGCCATCAAGGGCTTCGAGGTGTCGGCGTGGCACGCAATCTGGGCGCCGAAGGGTTTGCCGAAGGAGGTGAGCGACAAGCTCGTCGCCGCGCTGCAGGCCGCCATCAAGGACCCGAAGGTGGTCGAGCGTTTCGCAAGCCTCGGCACCGAGCCGGTGCCGGAGGCGCAGGCGACGCCCGCCGCCCTCAAGGCCCATCTCGAGGCCGAAGTGCCGCGTTGGGGCGCGGTGATCAAGGCCGCCGGCGTCAAGGGTAACTGACGAACCTCGGCGGGTGGATCGGCCACCCGCCGTCTCTGCTCCATGAAAGAGAACGACATGAAGACGTACGCGATCGCGGCCATCCCCGGTGACGGTATCGGTACCGAAGTCATCTCGGCCGGCATCGAAGTTTTGAATGCGGTCGCGGCCCGCGAGGGGTCGTTCTCTTTCAAGTTCGATCACTTCGACTGGGGCGGCGAATACTACAAGCGTCACGGACGGATGATGCCGGCCAACGGGCGCGATCTGATCCGCAATCACGACGCGATCCTGTTCGGCTCGGCGGGCCATCCCGAGATCCCCGACCACATCACGCTGTGGGGCCTTCGCCTCGCGATCTGCCAGCCGTTCGATCAGTATGCGAACGTCCGGCCGACGCGCGTGCTTCCGGGCATCACCTCGCCGCTGCGCCACGTCGAGCGGGCGGAACTCGACTGGGTGATCGTGCGCGAGAACTCGGAAGGCGAGTACGCGGGCGTCGGTGGCCGCGCGCACCAGGGCTCGCCGCTCGAAGTCGCGACCGACGTGTCGATGTTCACGCGGGCCGGCGTCGAGCGGATCATGCGCTTCGCGTTCCGTCTCGCCCAGTCACGGCCGCGCAAGCTGCTGACGATCGTCACCAAGTCGAACGCGCAGCGGCACGCAATGGTCATGTGGGACGAGATCGCCGCCGAAGTCGCGCGTGAGTTTCCGGACGTCACGCACGACAAGATGCTCGTCGACGCGATGACGATGCGGATGGTGATGAAGCCGCAGTCGCTCGACACCATCGTCGCCAGCAATCTGCATGCGGATATTCTGTCCGATCTCGCCGCTGCGCTGGCTGGTTCGCTCGGCATTGCCCCGACCGCGAACCTCAACCCCGAGCGGGCCTATCCGTCGATGTTCGAGCCGATCCACGGGTCGGCGTTCGATATCACGGGGAAAGGCATCGCCAATCCGATCGGCACGTTCTGGTCTGCGGTCATGATGCTCGAACATCTCGGCGAACCGGCTGCGGCCGCTCGCCTGATGGCGGCGATCGAGCGCGTCACGGCGGACAAGCGCTGGCACACGCCGGACCTCGGTGGCACGGCGCGTACGGCCGACGTCACGGCGGCGGTGATCGGTGCGGTCGAGGGCGCCAATCGCTGACGCGTGCGGGGAAGCCCAGCGAGCAAGAGCTGGTGCCTTGAGATCGCTGTGTTCACCGGCGAGCACGATGCACCGCTCCGCGAGCTATCGCACCATGGCCGGCCCGATCGGCGGCCCGGTGATGATGCACAATGCCGAGCTCAGACTTCGCGTCGAGGTGCGCGCGCCGGTGCGGGATGGGTAATGGGGTCGGTTGGAGCGGCAGGCATGTCGGAAGCACTTGAGGCGTGCTAAGCGTCAAGACGACCACTGATGACTTGGCGACCCCGAGAGGATTTGAACCTCCGACCCTCAGATTAGGAATCTGATGCTCTATCCTGCTGAGCTACGGGGTCGCGCCGTTCTTCGGCTACCACAATCGGCGGGGCCTGCCCAGGGTATCGCCGGCCGATCCATGGTTCGCGCGTTCGCTCAGCTGTCGGTGATCGCCGCTCTGGTGCTCGGTCTCGCTGGTCCGTCGGCGTTTGCCTCTTGCGCCGACCTGCCGCGTGGAACTTCCGCCGTCGCGCGGGTGCTCGACGCCGTAACGGTGATCCTGGCCGACGGCACCGTCGTCCGTTTGCACGGCATCCTTGCGCCGGACGGGGCGGATGCCGACGCCGATGCGGCGCTCTGGCTGCCCGAGGCGGATGCGCGGCATGCGCTCGAAGCTTTGGTCGCCGGCCGCTCCGTGGGACTGTTCTCGCCGCGCGCACGCGACCGGCATGGGCGCTTGCCTGCGCAGCTCGCCGTCGTCGATGGCGAGCGCACGCTCTGGGTGCAGGAAGAGCTCGTCGCGCTCGGCCATGCTCGCGTGACCGCCGGTCTGGACGACGCCGCGTGTGGCCAGCGTCTCTTCACCGCCGAGCGGGCGGCCCGATCTGCGCTTCGCGGCCTCTGGCGCAATGCCGCCTATCAGCCGGTGCTCGCCGAACCGCCGGGACCGGCGCTCGCGCGGGCGGACAGCTTTCAGATCGTCAGCGGCACGGTGCTGCAGGCCGTCGACGTGCGCGGCACGACCTATCTCAACTTCGGGGCGGACTGGCGGCGCGACTTCACCGCGGTCGTGTCGCCGAAGGTGCGCCAGGCTTTGTCGGCTCGCGGCCTGGATATCCGAACGCTGGCGGGCCGCCACGTCGAGGTGCGAGGCTGGATCGAGCGGCGCAACGGGCCGCAAATCGTCGTCCGCAGTGCGGATGACCTCGCGATCGTGCTCGAAGCGGCTGAGGCCTCGAAACAATAAAGGCGCGGCTCGTGTGAGCCGCGCCTCTAGAATTTCGAATGGCAGATGCCGGAGCTTCAGGCCGCCTTGACCTCGGCGGCGCTGGCTTCGCCCTCGCTTTCGGCGTCGCCCTCGCTCTCGGTGTCGGCTTCCGCTGCTTCGGCACCCTCCGCGGCGGCGCGACGGCCCTTGGCGCTGCGCGCCAGAACTTCGGTGATCCGCTGCACGGCGCCGCGCTCGTCGAGGCGCTCGACGGCGGCGATCTCACGCGCCATGCGGTCGAGAGCCGCTTCGTAGAGCTGGCGCTCGGAATAGGACTGCTCGGGCTGCGCCTCCGAGCGGTAGAGGTCGCGCACGACCTCGGCGATCGCCACGAGGTCGCCCGAGTTGATCTTCGCTTCGTACTCCTGCGCGCGACGGCTCCACATGGTGCGCTTGATGCGCGCGCGGCCCTTGAGGGTCTCCATCGCCTTCTTGACGATCGGCTCCTCGGCCAGCTTGCGCATGCCGACGCTCTGCAGCTTGCCGGTCGGCACGCGGAGCGTGAGCTTGTCCTTGTCGAACGTGATCACGAAGAGCTCGAGGGACATGCCCGCGATCTCCTGCTCCTCGATGCCGACGATGCGGCCGACGCCGTGTGCCGGGTAGACGATGTATTCGTTCGTCTTGAAGCCGTGGCGCGAGCTGACCGGCTTCTTGGCAGCAGCGGCGGCGCTGGCTGCGGTGGCGGCCGACGCCGTCGCAGCGGTGCGCTGAGCGATCTCTTTCGGCTTGGCAGGCTGCGCGGGAGCGGCGCCAGCGGGCGCCGTCTTCACGCCGAGCGGCTTCGCGACCGCCTGGGCGATCGTACGGACGGCCTGCGGCTGGACGGCGACGCCGGCCTGTGCAATGGCGGCCGGTGCCACGGCGGCCGGCGCGGCAGGTGCAGCAGCCACAGGAGCGGGTGCAACGGGCTTCACCGGCGATGCGGTCGGCTTGATCGCCGGCTTGGCAGCGACCGGAGCGGGCGCCTTGGCGGCAACGGGTGCCGCCGGCTTGGCGGCCGGCTTCGTCGCGGCAGCGGCCGGCTTCGACGGAGCAGCGGCCTTGGGTGCAGCGGCCGGCTTGGCAGCGGGAGCGGCAGGACGCTTCGGGGCCTCGGCCTTCGCGGCGGGCTTCTGAGCGGGCTTGGCGGCTGCCTTCGGCGCCGGCTTGGCTGCCGGCTTAGCCGCCTTGGCAACGGGCTTCTTGGCTGGCGCCGCGGCTACGGGAGCGGACTTCTTCTTGGAGGCGGCGACGTGAGCGGTTGCGGCTCGGGCCGGTTTGGCCTTGGCCGACGCGGACTTCGACGGAGCGGTCTTCTTCTTCTCAGCCATCTCTCACTCTCTCGCACCAATCGACCGGGCCACCCTTCAGCGGCACATGCCGTGACGGGTCAGTTGGCGCCGGTCGCCCGACGACGCCGCAAAAAAGCGCAGGGGCGCGACCCGGTCGGGTGCGCCCGTTGCGCTATTGGGTTGGCTTGGCTGGAATCTGGAGGACCCGACTTACCGACCGACCCGGAATGCGGATGGACATCGTGTCAGGGTCCCTCGACGCGGTCCGAATTAAGGTCCGCGCCGGATCACGCCGTTTGCAGCTACGCCACTCGGGAGCTTATGTAACACAATCTTCATGCAAAATGAAGTGGTCGCGTCAGAAAGGGTGTTGGGATCGTAAAGTCCCCAAACGATCGATCATACAACCGCCCTACTCGCGCGATTTACTTTCTCTCAATCAATCTCCCGAACCCGGCTCGGTGGAGAAATATGCTTCGAACTTACCGGCGACACCTTTGAATTCATCTGCATCGGCCGGTGCGCTTTTCTTGGACGTGATGTTCGGCCACTTCTCCGAATACTCGCGGTTGAGCTCGAGCCACTTCTCAAGTCCAGGTTCGGTATCCGGCTTAATGGCGTCGGCCGGGCATTCCGGTTCGCAAACGCCACAGTCGATGCACTCATCCGGATGGATGACGAGCATGTTGTCGCCTTCGTAGAAACAGTCCACCGGGCAGACTTCCACGCAATCGGTGTACTTGCACTTGATGCAGGCTTCCGTAACGACGTAGGTCATGGGGTGTCCGCTGCGTGGCTTCTCGGGGGTGGTGTAAGGGGGGCTAGACGGTCCGGCACCGGGACAGGTTGCCGCAAGCGCGCCGGTTCCGCAATTGGCCGCTTCGCTCAGGAACCTTGTTCGGTCGGGTCCGGCGACGGCGCACCCATGGGTGTATCCGACAGTTCGTCGAACAGTGTCCGAGCCTCGGTCGGCGGGCCACGCCGCGTTCCGATATCGAGGACGGCCAGCACGCGAATACGGTGATGCGCGACCACCGTGACCACGTCGCCAATTCTGAGCGCCGCGGCCGGTCGCTCGACCTTCACCCGATTGACGCGGACCTTTCCGCTGGTCACGAGCTCCGCGGCGGCCGTGCGCGATTTCACGACCCGTGCGAACCAGAGCCATTTATCGAGCCGCTGGGACGGCGCCGTCGTGTCCGGCGATCCCTCGCGTGCGGCCGGCATCAACCCCCGCCGGTCTCGCGGGCGCGTTTTTCGAGCGCCTGCTTCAGTGCCCCGAGCGCGGCGAAGGGCGAATCCGGGTCGACGCCCTTGTTCGGCGAAGGACCAGACCGGGCGATAATGGGCGGACGCTCGCCGCGCTCGCGCCGATCGGGTCGGCGGTCGCCACCGCCACCCCCACCCCCACCACGCGGGCGGTCGTCCCGGCGTTCGCGATCGCCACTCGGGCGGGGTGGACGGCCTTCCGGCCGGTCGCGACGCTCGCCGCGCTCACCCCGGTCGCGTTCGTTGCGGTCGCGGTTGCGGTTGTCGCGGTGGCGATCGCCGCGGGCGTTGCGATCCTCGCCGGCTGGCGCTCCGTTCTCTGGCGCTGCCGCGACGGCCGTCGGCTGATCGGGTGCGCCGCCGCCGGGGGCTTGGCGTGGTTCGCCGCGATCGCGCGGACCGCGTCCCTGGCCCTGAGGTTTGCCTTGATGCTGACGCGGACCGCCGGTGCGCTCCGGTCGGCGCTCCGGCCGCTGGCCGCGCTGATGGCGGCGACGGGGACGCCAGACTTCTTCGAAGACCACCTCAGCTTGGGCACCGGCTGTTTCGGCCGGAGCCGCGCCGGCAGTGGCCGGTGTCGAGGCCTCGGCCGTCGCGGCTTCCGAGGGGATTGCTTCCGGCGTTGCGATCTGGGTCTCGGGAGCAGAGCTGACGACGTCGGCCGGCGGCGCGGACGTCTCCATGGCCGGTTCGACGCCATCGGCGAGGTCCGTCGCGACGGCTACCGGCTCGCTCGCATCGACCGCGAGATCGCCGTCGCCGGTCGTTTCGGTCGCCGTCGTCTCGGTTGGAGCTGCCTCGGCGGACGGGGCCGCCGGCTTCGGCCCTTCTGCCTTCTTGGGCCGGCGTTCGCACCAGAAGCCGAGCGCCTTGAGCACGCCGCCGAGTTCTTCCGCCGAACAGCCGAGGATGGACATCATCTCGGGCAGAGCGAGGAAGCCGCCGTCGCCGGTAGCGCCGCGCGGGGGCGTGCCGCCGCCTGCAGGAGCCCGCCAGGCGACCAGCGGCCGGATCTGATCGGCGAGGCGTTCGAGCATGTCGACGCGCACGACGCGCGGGCCGCACACGTGGAAGCCGTGGACGCGATAAAACGGTTCGGGGATCGTCGTGTTGACGAGGATCGACGTCAGGCCCGGACGCGGCGCCTCGGGAAGTGCGTCGAGCGAAAGACCGGCCGCCTGCGCGTTCTTCAGGGCCCAGAGTGCCGCGCGAAGCTCCGTCGGTGCGGGCTTCAGGAGCAGCGGGATGTAGACGTTGAAGGCGCCGAACCGGACGCCATACTTGCGAAGCTGGGCGCGGGCGTTCTGATCGAGCGACTTCAATTCGTCGCCGATGGTGTCGCGCTTCAGGAGGCCGAAGTTTTCGACCAGGCGGAACGCGATGCCGCGCGCGAGACCCGTCACGTCTTCGGCCTTGCCGAGTTCGGCCAGAGGCTTCAGGCGATCGGCGATAAGCTCGGCGATCCAGGTCTGCAGGCGCTCCTGAACCTTCTCGCGATCGGGGCCGGAAAGGTGCTCGTCGGCCAGCAGGACGACCTGCGGCTGGAGCGGGTTCTCGCCCGGGTCGAGACGGCCGATCTCTTCGTCGCGCCAGAGAATGCGTGCTGTGCGACTAAGCTTGAACGCGTCGGGCTTCGCGGCTGCGACGCGGCGCGCGCGCATGGACATTTCCTTGGCGACCACCTGTGCCGCCGCCTGTCGTGTCGCCTTGCCGTGGATGCCGTCGGCCTGCGCGTCCGGCGTGAAGCGGAAGCCGCGCAGCCGTCCCACGAAGTGGTTCTCGACCTGGATGGCGCCGTCTTCGGCGATGTCCGCCGTCAGCTCGTCCTTGTCGCGCATGCCCTTCATGAGCGCGCTCGTGCGGCGATCGACGAAGCGCTGCGTCAGCCGTTCGTGGAGCGCATCCGACAACGCGTCCTCGATCGCCCGTGCGCGACCCTGCCAATGTTCCGGATCGGCCAGCCACTCGGGCCGGTTCGACACGAATGTCCACGTGCGGATGTGGGCGATGCGATTGGCGAGCGTGTCGATGTCGCCGTCGATGCGGTCGGCGAAAGCGACCTGCTTGGCGAACCAGTCCTCTGGGATCTTGCCGTCGGCAGACGTGAGGAACTTGTAGAGGGTCGACACCAGCTCCGCGTGGTTCTGCGAAGAGATCCGGCGGTAATCCGGGATCTGGCAAACGTCCCACAACAGCGAGACGGCGGCGCGGTTGCTGGCGCGCTCGAGAATTTCCGGATCGCTCGAAACGGTTTCGAGTGCCATCACGTCGTCGGCCATCCGCGCGCGGACGAGGCGCGCTTCCTGCGGCACGCGGCGCAGGCTGTCGCGCAGCGCGCCGACAGTCGCGAAGTCGAGATCGCGCGAGCGCCACTGCAAGGTCTTGATGGTGTCGAAGGTGTGCGTCTCGAGACGCTCGACGATATCCTGTTCGAAGCCCGGAACGTCGCCCGTCACACCGAAGGTGCCGTCGTTCATGTGACGGCCGGCGCGGCCCGCGATCTGCGCGAGTTCGCCGGGCGTTAGGTTGCGGAAGTTCTGGCCGTCGAACTTGCGGACGGCAGCGAACGCGACGTGGTCGACGTCGAGGTTGAGCCCCATGCCGATGGCGTCGGTCGCGACGATGTAGTCGACATCGCCGGACTGGTAGAGCGCGACCTGGGCGTTGCGAGTGCGCGGCGATAGGGCGCCGAGCACGACCGCTGCGCCACCGAGCTGCCGGCGGATCAATTCCGCGATCGCGTAGACGTCACCGGCGGAGAACGCGACGACGGCCGTGCGCTTCGGCAGGCGCGTCAGCTTCTTCTCGCCCGAGTAGGTCAGCTTCGAAAGGCGCGGACGGCTGATGAAGTTGGCACCCGGCACGAGATCTGCGATCGCGTCGCGCATCGTGTTGGCGCCGAGCAGCAGCGTTTCGCGGCGGCCGCGCGCGTGCAGCAGGCGATCGGTGAACACATGGCCGCGCTCGGGGTCGGCGCAGAGCTGGATTTCGTCGATCGCGAGAAAATCGACGTCCAGCCCTCGTGGCATCGCCTCGACGGTCGAGACCCAGTAGCGCGGGTTCTCCGGCTTGATCTTCTCCTCGCCGGTGACGAGCGCCACGCGCTCGCGCCCTACGCGATTGGCGATCTTGTCGTACACCTCACGCGCGAGCAGGCGGAGCGGCAAGCCGATCATGCCGGTCTCGTGGCCGAGCATGCGTTCGATGGCGAGGTGGGTTTTGCCGGTGTTCGTCGGCCCCAGGACCGCGGTCACGTTCCTGCGGGAGTCGAAGTCCATGCTCATCGGCGCGCCACTCCAGGGCCACTCGTGCAATGCCGACCTCGAGCGCGGGAGGCGCCAGCCACCTTGCGGGCAACGGTCGAAAGATCGTCCTTGGCGGCTGGCATGGCAAACCGCTGCGGCGAGATCAAGCCCCGCGGACGGTCGGCGCGGTAAAAATAAACCCGTTCCCACATGGAACAGAGCGCTTTCGCAGTCCGGTGGACGGCCGTCAGTGGACCAGCGCGATCTGCCGGCGGCCGGACACGATCTCGACCTTCTGCGACGTCAACGTCGCCGTCCCGGCCGCGGTCGGAATGGTGATCTGGTAGGGTACGAGCAGATTGGCGCTCGGGATTGGGCGAAGCGCGATCTCGATGCCGGCGTTGGCGGCCATCTCACGCGTCTCGTCGTTGTTCTTGTGGCCCGCGATCGGAATGTAGCGGACGCGGCAGACGTAGACGATGCTCGGCTGGCCGCTCGGGCGCAATTCGGTGATGCGCTGCTGGCGACGGAAGCTGAGCAGGAGGTCGAAGCGCTGCTTGCCGTCGAAGACCGAAACCTTGCGGCCGCACGGGTTGCTCGCCCGGCCGCGCGACAGCGCCATCACGGCGGTCAACGGATCGAGCACATCTCTCAGATGCTGTTCGCGGACCGGCACGGAGCCGGGCGAGGGCGGGCTCGGTGGTACGGCGCTCACTTGGGAGACGGCGCCATCGGCGAAGTTCATTTTGACCGACCCGCCGCGCGAGTTGGCGCGGTAGTCGAACGTGTAGCCCTGGGGCTTCGGTGCGTCGCCGGAAACGGACCCGGCAGACCGCGTCGCGCCCGACCAGGTGAACGCGCCGAGGAGCGCCGACAGTTCGGCATTTCCGGCAAGGCTGTAAGTGCCGCCGTTCACGGTCGCCTGGAATTTGAAATCGCCGATGTCGAGACCGGCAAAGCTGACCTTGTAGGTCGCTTCGACCCGAGAAGGCCACGGCGCTGCTTCCATCTTTGGAATGGCCGGTGCTGCGACGGCTTCCTCCGCCTGCCCTTGGGCCGTGCTCGACAGCGGCATGAGAAGCGCCATCAGCGCCACTGCCGACCGACCGAACCGCTTAACGGGAGGCACCCTGCACATCATTTCCGCCGCCAGCCGTGGTTTGCGACACCGGCTCATCGCGCTAGAGCCGGTTTAGGTCAATTGTGTGTCTCACCCATCTATGCCGCAAGTGGTAAACGAAACCCGAAAGCAAGTGCCGTTGCGGGTCAGAGACAACGGCTTGACGCAGACCGGGCGGCACTCGTATAGACAGCGCGGCCGCCCGCCGGAACCTCGGCGGGCGCATGCATTTTCCGGCCGATCCGCGCTGTCGATCCCGTCACCGACGACTGCGGGGCGCGTGACGGCTCGCGATGGAGAGTTTCATGACGAGGCGCTGTGAACTCACTGGCAAGCTGCCGATGTCCGGCCAGCTCCGCAGCCACGCCGAAAACAAGACGAAGCGGACGTTCCGGCCGAACCTGGTCAACGTCACGCTGATCAGCGACGTGCTCGGCGGCCGTAAGGTGCGCCTGCGCGTGTCGGCCCACGGGCTGAAGTCGGTCGAGCATCGCGGTGGTCTCGATGCCTATCTGCTGAAGGCGAGCGACGACGAACTGTCGCTGCGCTGCCAGAAGCTCCGCCGCGAAATCATCAAGGCCAAGTCGGAGAGCGCGGCCGCCTGATCGGCCGCAGCGGTACCCGATTTGGGGGCTCGTACCGATCAGGTGCGGGCCTCTTTGTCGTCTGCGAGCGTGAACTGCAGGAGCAGGTTGCGCTGCAGGTAGGCATTGAAGTTGTCGTCCGACATCAGCGTGATCACGGTCTCGCCGCTCGCCGTTTCGTGGACGGCCAAGGCTTCCATGTTGTCGATGTCGCTGCTCATGTCGGCCGTGAGAAGGACGCGTCCCTCCGCCGTCCGGCCCGGCGCGATCTCGCCCGCGCCGATCATCCGCAGGCGCATGGCCACGCCGGACAACCAACCGAAGGCACGTTCGAGCACCAGAACGCTGCCGTCACGAAGGGCGGCGACATCGGTGATGTCGTACCCTTCCGTCGCCGTCAGGAACAGTTTCTCCGGGCGACCGCCCAGCCAAAGCCATCCCGTATGGGTGCCTGCGGTCTCCTGATAGCGCTCGGCAAACGCGAGCACAGTCCCGCGATAACGGCCGCCGCGCAGCATGGTGACGGCTTCGATCGATCGGTTGCGGTGGAGCTTCTGGCGTTCCGCCGGCTGGGTCAGGTAACTCGTCGGCCGGCCGATGCCGCGCTCGTTGACCGGAAAACGCCCGATGCGGGTGTTCTGCTCGAAAGCAATGAGGATGGTGCCGCGCTCCAACGAACCATCGACGAGGCAGACGGCTTCGGCATCGCGGTCCCGGTTGCGGTTGAGGTGCGAGCCGTCGGAGGCGAGGATCGGGCCGATGCGAGCGCCCTCGAAGCCGACCGGCTTCTCGCCGTCGTAGACCATTTCGGCCGTCAGCCAGACGCCGGCATCCGAGACGGCCAGAATACGCCGGCCATCGTTGCCGAGTGTCACGCCGGACCATCCGCCGAACCACTCGCTGCTCGACGACAGCGTCAGCCCGCCGCGGAAGATCAGTCGGCCGAAGCGCTTTTCGCTGGAGAGCCTGTTGAACCCGGTGATGGGTTTGGCGAGGACGTCGATCGACATCGGGTCGAGGTCGACCGTCTTCGGTTTTGCGGATGCCGGAACGATCGGAATGGCAGCCGCCGCTGC
>Ga0073934_10004116_pt1 | contig 24832 bp, 19 predicted proteins | sample LarsenN4metaG_FD_76834 | JGI IMG/M metagenome (GOLD analysis project Ga0073934, IMG submission 76834) | Hot spring sediment bacterial and archeal communities from British Columbia, Canada, to study Microbial Dark Matter (Phase II) - Larsen... ... | reverse complement strand
TTTTCATAGGACCCTTACCGAAGCAATGCCATTTTTTTCGTCAGCCGAATGCCATTGGCCGTCAGATTGTAAAAATAAACGCCGTTCGCGGCCGAACGGCCGTTGGCGTCGCGGCCATTCCAAGTTGCCGTATACGCGCCGGGCGGCAAGTCGGCATCCACCAGCGTGCGAACGAGTTGACCGAGCATGTTGTAAATTTTAAGCTCAACGCGGCCGGCGCCGTTAGCCAATTCCGGTACGTCGAAGCGAATCGTCGTCGCCCCGCCGTTGCGGGAAAACGGATTCGGCAAATTCTGGCTCAACGCAAAGCTCTGCGGAATCGGCGCCAGCGCCAGCGTGTGATCGATCTGATGCGCCTCGTCGATCAAGGTCAAATCAGCGTTGGCGCCGGGCCGGCCGGCAATTTCGAGCTGCATGATATTTTCCTCGTCGCGCAAATATGGCTGCAGATCGATGGTGATGCTGCCTTCAGCGGGCAGGCGATAGGCATTCCGCAACCGCGCGCCGGTGTGGGAATTGGCATAAAAGCCGAAACGATGGCCGTTCAAATCCACGCGAATTTCCGACAAGCCGCGATTCGTCAACGTCAGATACCGGTCGATGCGGCGGAATTTAAACGTGTAACGGCGATTGTCGCGATCCGTCGAGAGATACGACATCACCGGATCGCAGACGTGCGTGTTCCCGCTCAGATCAGCCACTTTAATGTCAAAGCCGATGTACGAGTCCTGGTCGAGGCTTTCGAGGCGGAAATTCACCTTTTTGTCGCCGGGCGTAAACGGATCGACCATCAGCTTGGCGTTGTAAAGCAGCAGCGGTTGGATGGCGGCAATGCCGTCTTCGACGTCGCTGAAGAAACCTGTGACCGTGCTGATGCCGCGAAAAGTAAAAGTACACGTTGGCGGCGTGCGGTCATAAAACGACGGCAAAACTCCCGGCGGCGTCGCGAAGAAGCCCTGGGTCACTTGCACGGAATCGCCCGGCGCGAGCTTGAATGCGTTGCCGGCGGTTTCGCCCCAGAAATATAGTATCGCATTATCACCGCCAGTGCGGTTGGCCGGATCAGTACCCCTGGCATCCTCGGTAATCGTCAAAGTGGGATGAATCTGATATGTAAACGGCCGCAAAAACGCCAGCGGCCATGACACCTGCTGCAAAAAAGTCGGCTGATGGCCAACTTGCAACAGATTGCGCGGCGTGATGACCGAGCCATAGACTTGATACTCGGGCGGCGGCAAATTCCGGAGCGAGTCATTGGCCTCGGCGCGGAAATAGCCGAAGTTGAGTTTCTTAAATTCCGTTTCGGTTTTGCCAAGGCTGTTGCGCAGCGCCGACTCGATCACCTTCGCGCCATCGTCACCGCCAACATTCAAATCCAACAAATAACGAATGCCGACCGCCAACATTTCGCTGCCGGTGTTTTTGACTTTGGCGGTGACCTCAACCAGGGAGTTATTGAACGTGTTGCCGTGCACTTGCAGGCGTTGGGTGAGGCGCATTTGACCGCGCGTGAGCGGCTTGCCGGGCAGATCGTAAATCACTTCGTAGCCGGTCGTGTCCCCGGCTTGGTTCCTGATCGGCTGCACCGCATTGAGCTGATTGGTTTGCGCCAGAACCTCGTCGAGCCAGACGGTTTTGAAACCCGGCTCATTTTCAATAAAATCGGACTGCACATAATCCGTGCTGCAAGAGTAACAGCGAACCGTGAGATAACTCGTTCCCAACTCACCGCTGCTGCCGCCGCCAAGTAGATTCTGTCGCTGGCCGTCAAAATTATTATTGATCGGATGTGACTTGCCGGTTCGGATAGTGAACAGACCCACGCCATTCCCCAGCGTATTTTCGAGCACGATCTCATAAACGTCATTGCGGGCAACGAGACTGTCAACCGCGGCTCTTTTTTTGAGCAACCCGGGCTTGATCAGCTTTTGGATTTTGTTCGAGGTTTGCGCCAGCGCCGGCAATTGCAGCACAAATATAGAAAGGAAAATCGGCGGCAACAGCCGGCGGCAAGCGCTAAACTTGGGAAGTAGGAACCTGGATGCTGGCATGGCCTGCTCTCCTAAGATAGATGCGGAATGAGTCTTAAAAAATCAAAGCCGCCATCCGGGCACATTTTGAAAGTAATGGGGTTTGAGCGCCTGGACGAGGACTGAAAAGAATGCCGTGCAACGAGTGTCTACTTATATAGACACCAAAACGACTCAACTATCTCACAAAAAAATAAAAAATTTATCTACAGCCAACAGGTGGTCGTCAATATTTAAGAAAAAAGGCGGGAAAAGCTCTTTAGCGCTTCGTTTGGATCGGCACAACGGATTTACAGCATGTCAGAAATTGTGACGACAAAGTGTAACAAAATTTGAACAACTCTCGCGCCAAAGTCAAGCCACAAATTGTTTTCACCAAATTGCTTCGTCTAAACAGCTTTGGCTGTTGAACGAAGGAACAAATTTCCTTGTCTTACGTAAGAGGACGCCGGTGTTCCCGAAGAAAATGAACTGTCAGCGCCAAAAAGATTCGCGAGGAGGCAGAAAAAAATGTTCATCAAGGTGATCCGACAGAAGGGGCGTGGGAAGTGCGGGACCGGATGCGCCCCTCAAATTAACCAGCCAAGATGAGGAGATGTTGACTTCGCCTGAAATTATTACATCTGTTAAATGACAGAATAAATTACAGACGACTGCAATCAACTGCGGAAAAGTTTTTAAATTCACATTTTATATTTTAAAAAAAGGAGGTTGTGCAGTATGCGAAAAACCAAAATCATGGCGATGGGTTTGTTGCTGGCATGGGCGGCGTTGGCGTTTGCCAAGTCGGAAACGACCAATGCCAATGGCAGCGCCATCGACATTCCCCATCAAAAATTCGTTCTGGCCAACGGGCTGACGCTCATCGTGCACGAAGATCGCAAAGCCCCGATCGTGGCGGTGAACGTGTGGTATCACGTCGGCTCGAAGAACGAAAAGCCCGGCAAGAGCGGCTTCGCGCATTTGTTCGAGCATTTGATGTTCAACGGCAGCGAGAATTTCAACACGGATTATTTCCAGGCCATGGAAAAAATCGGCGCGACGGATTTGAATGGCACCACCAACGAAGATCGCACCAACTATTTTCAAAACGTGCCCAATTCCGCGCTCGACATCGCGCTGTGGATGGAATCCGACCGCATGGGCCATCTGCTCGGCGTGATCGATCAGGCCAGGCTCGACGAGCAGCGCGGCGTGGTGCAAAATGAAAAACGCCAGGGCGAAAACGAGCCGTATGGCATTACCGACGAGCTGATCGTGAAAAGCACGTGGCCGGCTGGCCATCCGTATTCCTGGACGGTGATCGGCTCGATGGAAGATCTCAACGCGGCTGCGCTCGATGACGTGAAAGAATGGTTCAAAACTTATTACGGCGCAGCCAATGCGGTGATCGTTGTGGCCGGCGACATCGATGCGGCCACCGCCAAAGCCAAGGTAGAAAAATACTTTGGCGATATTCCCTCCGGCCCGCCGGTGGCCAAGCACGATGTGTGGATTGCCAAGCGCACCGGCGCGCAGCGCCAGCAGGTGCAAGATCGCGTGCCGCAGGCGCGGATTTATAAAGTCTGGAACATTCCGCAATGGGGTTCGGCGGAAAATGATTACTTGACGCTCGCGGCGCGGGTGTTGAGCGACGGCAAAACCTCGCGGTTGTACAAGCGCCTGGTTTACGACGAGCAAATCGCCACCAACGTCGCGGCGTATCTTGATTCGCGGGAAATCGCCAGCCAGTTTTATATCGATGCGACGGCGAAACCCGGCGGCGATTTGGCCAAAATTGAAAAAGCGATCGACGAAGAGCTGGCGAAATTTCTCGCCGAAGGTCCGACCGCGGATGAGCTGCAGCGCGTGAAAACGCAGTACGAGGCGCGTTTCATTCGCGGCATCGAGCGCATCGGCGGCTTCGGCGGCAAGTCCGACATTCTCGCCCAAAATCAGGTTTATGCCGGCAATCCGGAATTCTATAAAACCACGCTCAACCGCGTGCGCGAAGCCACGGCGCAAAATCTTTTGACGGCGGCCAAGCAATGGCTTTCCGACGGCGTCTACATTCTCGAAGTCCATCCGTTCCCGGATTACAAAACCACTTCATCCGACGTCGACCGCTCGAAGCTTCCCACCGCCGGTCCGGCGCCGCAAGTGAAATTCCCGGCGCTGCAGCGCGCCACGCTCTCGAACGGTTTAAAAATTATTTTAGCCGAGCGGCCTTCCATTCCCGTTGTCAATTTAAACCTGCTCGTCGACGCCGGTTATGCGTCGGATCAATCGGCGATTCCCGGCACCGCCAGCCTGGCCATGGACATGTTGGACGAGGGCACGAAAACGCGCACGTCGCTGCAAATCAGCGATCAGTTGGCTTTGCTTGGCGCCAATCTCGGCACCGGCTCCAATCTCGATGTGTCCACTGTTTCGCTCTCCGCGCTGAAATCGAATCTCGAGGCTTCGCTCGATATTTTTGCGGATGTGATTCTCAATCCGTCGTTTCCGGAAGCTGATTTCGCGCGGCTGCAAAAATTGCAAATCGCCCGCATTCAGCGCGAGAAAGTGACGCCGATTCCAATGGCGCTGCGCATTTTGCCGAAGCTGCTGTACGGCGGCAATCATGCGTATGGCAATCCCTTGACCGGCACCGGCTCGGAAGTTTCAGTCGGAAAATTAACGCGCCAGGATTTGATCAAATTTCATCAAACCTGGTTCAAGCCGAACAACGCCACGCTGATCGTCGTGGGTGCGACCAATTTGGCGGAGATCACGCCGAAATTGGAGAAGCTGTTCAGCGGCTGGAAAAAAGGCGAGGCGCCGAAGAAAAATATCGGAACGATCGCCATGCCGGCGAAGCCTGTGGTTTATTTGATCGATCGTCCAGGGTCGCTACAGTCGGTGATCATCGCCGGTCACGTCGGGCCGCCAACCAACAATCCGGATGAAGTGGCCATTGAGACGATGAACAACATTCTCGGCGGCGATTTCACCTCGCGCGTCAACATGAATCTGCGCGAAGACAAACACTGGTCGTATGGCTCCGGCACGCTTCTCTGGAACGCGCGCGGCCAGCGCCCGTTTATCGGCTATGCGCCGGTGCAAACCGACAAAACCAAAGAGTCGATGGTTGAATTGGCGAAGGAGTTGCGCGAGGTGATCGGCAGCCGGCCCATCACGAACGAGGAATTTGTCAAAGTTCAAACCAACCAAATGCTTCAGCTCCCCGGCTTGTGGGAAACCATGGCTTCGGTGGGCGGCTCGATCAGCCAGATCGTGCAATACGGCTATGCGGATAATTATTATCAAACCTATCCGGAAAAAATCCGCGCCTTGAAGCTGGCCGACGCCCAAGCGGCGGCGAAGAAAGTGGTGCATCCGGATAATCTCGTGTGGGTGGTGGTCGGCGACCGCGCCAAGATCGAAGCCGGCGTGCGCGAGCTTGGCTTCGGCGAGATTCGCTTGATTGATGCGGAGGGCAATGCGGTGCAGTGAAATAACAACCGGCGCGAAGTCCAACTTGCGCGCAATGATTTTCAAAGCTTGGAAAATCTTATTGCGCAAGTTGGACTTCACGCACGCACGTTTCTCAAGCCCGTTTCGGCAATGCCGAGGCGGGCTTTTTTGTTTTGATGAAAACCCGCTTGACTTTATGGTGGAAGCGGTGTAACTTTGGTTGTCGTTATTTTAGGAGATTGACCTATGAAATCGCTCAGATTCATCAGTTGTCTGATGTTCGTTAGCGCCGCCAACTTTCTTGAGGCGCAATGGCTTCAGCAGCCCTTCCCTTCGACTGAGGATTTGTACAAGGTCCGCTTTGTCAACGACAACGCCGGCTGGGTGCTTGGCGAGAAAGCGATTTACAAAACCGTCGACGCGGTAAAACGTGGGCAAAACAGGACTCTTCCACCAAGTTTGGCAATCTGCTGCTGGCGTTGAATGAAAACGTGGTCTTTTACTCCGGCTCGATCAGCTTTCCAAGCCAGGCGACGACGAGACTGCGCCGCACGGCCAACGGCGGTTTGACGTGGCAGACGGTCGATAGCAGCTATTTCCACTATTTTGACATGGCGTTTGTCGATGCGCAAATTGGCTATGTCTCGGCTTCGAATGCGGATTTTATTCCGGCCATTTTGAAAACCGCCGATGGCGGCAAAACCTGGAAACCGGTTGCGCAAGGCTTCAGTCCGGCGCGATACGAGCTTACCGGCATCTCGTTTATTGATGCGCTGCGCGGTTGGGCGGTGTCGTATGATGCGATGATTTTTCAAACCCGCGATGGCGGAATGACGTGGGCGCTGCAAGATTCCATTCGTCCCGTATCGTATTTTGTATTTCCTCTGCGCAATATCAAATTCACTACCGCGGATAGTGGGTGGGCGGTTGGCGGCCTAGCCGGAACTTCATTGATCGTGAAAACAATTGATGGTGGACGTCATTGGAATGTTGTGACACAGTCCGGATGCAGTTTCCGTGACTTAAAGTTCTTGAACAGCCAAACTGGATGGATCGCGGGCACTGCAAGTCCTCTTTCTATTTTTTTCACGAACGATGGCGGCAACCGTTGGACGCCGCAATCGTTGGAACCCTTGCAACTTCAACGAGTGGGCATTCGATCCATTTCGATGGTAAATGAAAACTACGGTTGGGCGGTAAGCGATCTTGGCCGAGTTTACAAACTGAATACGACCGTCGCCGTAAACACGCCACAGCAAAATTCTACGCCGGCACGATTTCGCCTTGAACAAAACCGGCCGAATCCCTTCGGGCGTCTGCCATTCAACAACTCGACCCGCATTGATTATGCCATCACGGCAACGACGCCGATCCGGTTGGCGGTTTATGATATGTTGGGGCGAGAAGTGGCGCTCTTGTTCGACGGCGTCAAATCGCCCGGGGTTTACAGCGCTGATTGGAATGGACGCGACCATCGCGAGGCCTTGCTGCCCAACGGCATTTACTTTTATCGTTTGCATGCCGGCGCCAACTTGGTGTTGACGCGCAAGCTGGTCTTCATAAGATAAAAACTTGCAGTTCTCCAGGTCACGCCCAACAAAGTGCTTGACTTTTTTCCAAAGAAGATTAACTTTATAGAGGTGTGAAAAAGCGAATGTAGCTCAGTTGGTAGAGCGTCGGCTTCCCAAGCCGGATGTCGCGGGTTCGAGCCCCGTCATTCGCTCGATGCGGACGCAGTCCGTCGAGGACGACGGATTTTTAATTTTTCATGCGCGATTTGTCGAAGATAATATTGTGGTGTTATCCAGCACTCAAGATCACTCGGAAGGCGCAGCCAACGCGTCTCAGCGGGAAGTTGCTCAAGCAAGTTATCTCTTGAAACGGGCGTGGCCGTCGAGTCGGCAGGAGTTTTTCCCCTCAGTACAATCAAGCAGAGCCGGCCGCGTTTGGGGCCGGCCCTCATTATATTACTCTCGCTTTTCCATCCGGAACAATTTCCTTAACTTCATCTTTTTTAAAGGCCATCGTGGCATCGCAGAAATTTTGCCCTACGATGAAATCATTTCCGACCCATCATACGGAGGATCAACATGTTCAGCAATCAACTCATTCAAAAACTTCGAACCGGCTGGATCGTTGGTGTTTTAACCGCAAGCCTGGCTTTCAGCCAGTATACCCAACCGATCAGTGACAACGGCAGCATTGATTGGAGCCAGCAAAAAATCAAGGCCACCGGCATCGGCGCGCCGAATCCGAATGCGCCGCCGGGAGCGCAGCGCGCCGGCGCCATTACCGCCGCCAAAAGCGATGCGTTTCGCAATCTCTTGGCGACGGCAAGAGGAATGTTCCTCACCTCTGAAACCACGGTGAACAACGCCATCGTCGAGAACGATGTGATTAAAACCAGGGTCGAAGGTTTTCTGCGCGGCTTCACCGTCGTCGATACGCGCTATATGTCCGACCAATCCGTGGAAGTCGATGTCGAAGTGCCGCTCAGTGGGCTTGCCGAGGCGTTGCTGCCGCAAGCTTTTGGCGGCGGCAGGTTGATGACGGCGCAGCCGATTTGCCCGATGTGCGGCCAACCGTGGCCGCAAGGCAAACCCGTTCCTCCGGGCGTGCAACTGGCGAATCCGGCTGTTGGCGCCGGCAGCCAAACCGCGACCGGCGTAAGCGGCGGCGCTTTTACCGGTCTCATTATTGAGGGCAAAGGTTTGGGATTGATGCCGGCGATGGCGCCGAAAGTCGTCGATGAAAACGGCGAAGAAGTGTACGGCTCCAAATACGTCAGCCGCGAGTTTGCGGTGAAACAAGGCATGGTGGGTTACGACAAAGACGTGAACGCGGCGCGCAACAACCAGCGCGTCACCAACAATCCGCTCATCATCAAAGGCCTGAAAGCCGGCGGCACCAACAAAACCGACGTCGTCGTTTCCAATGCCGATGCGCAGCGGATTCACGCCGCGGCGCAGACGCAAAATTTTCTCGACAAATGCCGGGTGATGTTTATTTTGGATTGAGTGGAAGGTAAAGCGTAAAACGTAATGCGTAATGCGTAAAAACGTAAGACGCAAGACGTGTTACAGTTACGAATTACGAATTACGTTTTATATAATTGTCATTGAACAAAAATTTTATCATAAGGAAGGAGATTCAAAATGGGAAAACGAGTTTCCCGATTGCTGGCTGCGGCGTTGATGATCATCATCGGCATCGGCTGCGGCTCGAAGACGTTGAAGAAAGAATCCGTGCTGGACACGCCGGATAATCATTTCAATCAGGGCATGCGCGAGCTGGATCGCGGGAATTTGGCGGAAGCGAAAAATGAATTTGCCCGCGCGCAAAGACTCGATCCGAAATATGCCGAAGCGCATGCCGGCATGGGCCTGGCGCTCGCCGTCGAAGCCGAAGGCGCTCAAGATAAGAAAGCCCAGGAGACGCTTTATGACAAAGCGCTGTCTTCGGTTGATGAGGCGCTCGGCAAAAACGACAAATCGGTCGAGAGCTACATTATCAAAGGCCGCATCTTCGCGATGCGCATGAAAGGCGATGATTGGATCAAGGAATCCGTCGAGCAATACGAAAAAGCGCTGAAACTGAATCCGAACAGCGACAAGGCCTGGTTCTACATGGGCGAGGCGTATAAAAATGCGTATCAATTCGACCTGTCGGCAAATGCGTATAGCAAGGCCATCGCGATGAAGAGCGAATACGCCGGCCGGGCCGATGCACAATGGGCGATCGTGCAGAAAATTCAGCGCGCCGCGCCGGGCACGAAAATCGGCGCCAAGATTGCGCTGATTCCGGAAATCGACCGCGCCGACCTGGCCGTGCTTTTGTTGGAAGAATTAAAACTCACGGAAGTTTTTGCCAAAAAGAAACAGCCGGAGTTTGACACCGGTTTCAAAGCGCCGGATGATCCGACGAAAATGGCGCAGCCGCAGGCGCAGCAGATTTCCGGGCCGACCGATATCGCCAATCATTGGGCGAAAAATTGGATCAACGATATTGTGAAGATCGGCGGCATGGATGAGTTTCCGGATCAGACGTTTCGGCCGGATGATTTGATCACGCGCGCCAATTATGCGATGACGATTCAGCAGATTCTGATTTTGGCGACGAGCGACAAAACGCTGGCGACCAAATATTTCGGCGGCCAGTCGCGCTTTCCGGATATGCGCAGCGATCATTTCGCCTACAATGCCGCCGCGCTGACGGTCGATCGCGGCATCATGACCGCGGACAAAATGACGGGCGCGTTCAACCCCGAAGGCCACATGTCCGGCGCCGATGCCCTGCTGGCGATTCGCGATTTTCAAAACGCGCTGCGCATGGAATTTCGGTAAAAGCAAAGGCAAATTTCAAAAGGCAAAAATCCAAACGAGCGGCAGATTTTTTAAACCACCAAGACACAAAGACACCAAGAAGCTGATTAACTTCGTGTCTTTGTGTCTTCGTGGTTATATTTGGTTGCGGCTCGCGTTATGTTATGAGGCAAATTGTGGTCGTCAAAAAACTTTTCAGCAGAATTGTGCTTCTGGCGATATTCCGTCTTTCAACCATGCCCGCGGCGGCGCAGCCGGGAAGCACACCGGCTTCCACCGAAATCACCGTCGTCGGCGTCGGAACGATTTTGGCCAATGATCTTGGCGCGGCGCGCGATCAGGCGATTGAGGATGCCATGCGCAAGGCCGTGCAGCAAGCGCTGGGCACTTACGTCAAATCCGAGACGCTGGTGGAAAATTTCCAACTGGTGGATGATCGCATTCTCGCGTGGTCCGCCGGGTATGTCAAAAAATACGACATCTTGACGGAGGGCAAGGCGCCGATGGACAGCTACGAAGTCAAGATGCGCGCGACGGTCAATCTTTCGGAACTGCGCAACGACGACGGGGCTTTGGCGGCGCTGCTGGAGCGGGAAAATCCGCGCGTGATGGTGATGATCGCCGAACAAAATATCGGCGAGACGAATCGGTTTTATTATTTCGAGGTTGATTTGACCGCGGCGGAAACGGCCATTATCGACGTTTTTCGCAACAAAGGTTTCGAAGTGGTCGATCAGGCCCAGGCCAAAGAAAACCAACAACGCGATGTCATTCTGAGCGCGCTGGAAGGAAACTCGAAAGCGGCGGCGGCGATTGCAGCGGCGCAACATGCGGAGTTGATTGTCACCGGCAAGGCGGTGGCCAAAGTCGCGACGGGAGTTAAGATTCTCGAAACGTCCGGCATGAAATCCTGTCAGGCGAATATCACAGCGCGCCTGATCAGCGCCGACGATGCGAAGATTATTGCAACCGCCAGCGCCAACGCCCCGCAAGCGCATATCGACGAAGTCACCGGCGGCACGCTGGCGATTCAAAAAGCCGCGAAAAAGTGCGCCGACGAACTCGTGGCCAAAATTACGGCCGCCACCCAGCAGAAATTCTACAATCAAACCACGGTCAATCTGCGCGTGCAAGGTTATCAAGATTATCGCGAGCTACAAAAATTTGCCGAAATTTTGAAATACTACATGCGCGGCGTCAAAAGCGTATTTCAACGCAGCACCGCCGGCGGCTATGCCAATCTCGACGTCAAAATCATCGGCAGCGCGCAGCAATTGGCGCGCGAGCTGGCGAACAAAAACCTGGCGCCGTTCAAAGTTCAGGTGACGAACGCGACGGCCAATCGCGTCGATGTCAAGATCACCAATGTTTCGGCAACCACCCCGGCGCCAGCGGATACGGCGGGCGCGCAGTGAACTGAAAACAAACTTTAAAACTCATACTCTTACTCCTACTCGCACTCATACTCCTACTCTTACTCGCTTTTGAAATTTTTGTTAAAAAGCGAGTAAGAGTAAGAATAGGAGCAAGGGAAAAAGTCAAATAAATTAAATAAAGAGGAGTTCCCATGCAACGAATCATTTCCTATCTCGCGCTGATTTTTGCGCTGCTGGTTTTTTATGGCCAGCCAGTTTCAGCGCAAGACAAAGCCAAAACCGGCAAAAAGCGGGTCGCGGTTTTTAACTTCGAGGACAAGACGGATCATGCCTGGCATTGGTGGACCGGCCAACCGGTTGGCCACGGCATGGCGGATATGCTGACCACGGCGCTGGTGAAAAGCGGACAGTACCGCGTCTTCGAGCGCCAGGAAATAGAAAAAATAATGGGAGAACAAGCGCTGGGCATGTCGGGCGCCGTCACGCCGGAAAGCGCCGCGAAAGCCGGCAAGATGCTCGGCGCTGAACTTGCGATCATCGGCGCGGTGACGGAATTTGGCTACAAGAAACAATCCACCGGCGGGGCGCTGAAAAAAATCGGCATCAGCGGGTCGGTTTCAAAGCAATCCGCCACCGTCGGCATCGACATCCGCTTTGTGAACACCACCTCCGGCGAAATTCTGAAAGCGGAAAATATCCGCAAGGAAAAATCGAAACCCGGCGTTTCTTTAGACACCAGAGACATCAATTTTGAAAACGAGGCGCAATTTGACGAGTCGATTGTCGGCAAAGCCACGCGCGAAGCCATCGATGAGATCGTCAAGCTGTTGAACGCGCAAGGCGGCGGCGAAGCGGCTTGGGAAGCGAAAGTGGTGATGATGAAAGACGGCCAGGTGATTATCAATGGCGGCGCCGAGACCGGCGTCAAAGTCGGCGAGCGCTTCACGATTTATCGCGTCGGTGAAGAAATGATTGATCCCGACACCGGCGAATCGCTCGGCGCCGAAGAAACCAAAGTCGGCGAAATCGAAGTCGTCAATAATAATTTTGGCGGCAAAGGCAAGGCTTCGGCTTGCAAAGTTCTCTCCGGCAGCGATTTTCAAAAAGGGGACACCGTGCGGCAGAAGTAGCAAGGGGCAAATTGCAATTGGCAATTCTTTATCTTTTGCTTTTGCAGCTTGCTAAAATAATTAACCCAATCAGGAAGACGGGGTGAGTGGCATTCGAAAAACTAATCTTTTGCCACTTGCCCCTTGCAACTTTTAAGGAGTATGTCATGAAAATTTCTCGCATTGTTGTTCTCGGTGCTTTGTTGATGGGCGTTTTGGCGCTGGCCTTCTCTCCCCGGCCCGATTTTAAAACCAGCTCAACCACCAAGCTGACCTTCAAAGGCGCGCTCGGCACGATGATGAAAATGGTCGGCGGCAACAAACCGACGACCAGCACGCAATATATTCAAGGCCATAAATCCCGCCAGGATAACATCGATGACGAAGGCAAAATAACGACTTCGTCGATCATCGATCTCGACCGCGAAGTCATGATCAATATCGATCACAAGAAAAAAGAATACACCGAAATGACGTTTGCCGAATGGCGCGACATGTTCAAAGGCCTCGGTGAGAAAGCCAAGACCGCGCCGGACCAGCCGAAAAGCGAAACCGACGTCAAAATTTCATTCGACGTCAAGGTTGATCGCACCGGCGAGAAGAAAAATATCGCGGGATATGAAACCGAGAAGGTCATTCTCACGTTGACCGCCAAAGGCGAGGCTCAAGACACGAAATCGGCCGAGACGGGAAAAGGCGGCATGATCGTGAGATCGACCAACTGGCTGGCCGGCAAAGTGAAAGGTTATGAAGAAGTCCAGGCCTTTTATCTGGCGTTTGCGGAAAAGCTCGGCATGATGTCCAGCGGCGGGCCGGCGCAGATGATCGAAAGCCTGTCCAAGATGAATCCGCAGCTCGCCGAGGCGATGAAGAAGCTCGAGCACGAGGGCAAGAAACTGCAAGGCGTGGCGTTGATGACGGAAACCGTGTTCGAAACCTGGGCCGAGCCTTCCGAGAAGCAAACCCAAGCGCCGACGGCACAAGCCGAAGAACAACAACCGCCGAAATCCGTGGGCGGCTTGCTCGGCGGCCTCGGCAAAAAACTCGGGCAAAAAGCGGCGAAGAAAGATGACGGCGCTAGCAGCGATGGGCGCAGCGTTTTGATGGAAAGCGTTTCCGAAGTGACGTCGATCGGCTCGACTTCGGTGGACGCCGGACTTTTTGCGGCGCCGGCCGGTTATAAGAAAAAAGAGAGGCAATACTAATTCGTAATTCGTAAGGCGTAATTCGTAAGGCGTGACGCGGACTGCCAGTCTGTAAATGATACAGACTGGCGGCTTGGGTCGTGGTTGTGATATTTTTTCAAAGATACTGATCCATGAAGGGACTAATCCTCAGCGGCGGGAAGGGCACGCGCTTGTATCCGCTCACTTATACATCTGCGAAACAACTCATTCCGGTTGCGAACAAGCCGGTTTTGTTTCGCGTCATCGAGGCGATTCGCGATGCGGAAATTGCCGACATCGGTATCGTCGTCGGCGACACCGCGCCGGAGATCAAGGCTGCGACCGGCGACGGCAAGCGCTGGGGTGTACGAATCACTTACATTCCGCAAGAAAAGCCGCTCGGCTTGGCGCATGCCGTGAAAATTGCGCGCGAGTTTTTGGGACGCGAGCGTTTCGTGATGTTTCTCGGCGACAACGTGATTCAAGGCGGCATCAGCCCGCTGCTTCGCCAATTTGCTCAAAGCCAACACAACGCACAAATCGTGCTCAAGCGCGTCGCCGAGCCGCAGCATTACGGCGTCGCCGAGCTTGACAACGGCAGGATTATCCGCCTGGTGGAAAAACCGCGCGAGCCGAAAAGCGATCTGGCGCTCGTCGGCATTTACATGTTCGACCACACGATTTTTGAGGCGGTCGAAGCGATCGCCCCGTCCTGGCGCGGCGAATTGGAAATTACCGACGCGATTCAATGGCTGGTGACCAACGGCAAGCACGTTTATCCGTATGTTCACGAAGGCTGGTGGATCGACACTGGCAAGCCGATCGACATGCTGGCCGCGAACAGTTTGGTGCTCGATGAATTGCAGCCGCGGGTCGAAGGCCACGTTGACGCCGATTCGCGTCTCGAAGGCAAGGTGATCATCGAAAAAGGCGCTGAGATCATCAACAGCCGCGTGCGCGGCCCGGCGATCATCGGCGAGGCCACGCGTATCGTCAACAGCTACGTCGGGCCGTTTACCTCGATTTATCATCACGTGCTCATTCAAGACAGCGAGCTGGAGCACTGCATCGTTCTCGAAAGCAGCAGGATTGTCGATATTCCGCATCGATTGGAAGACAGCTTGATCGGCCGCCACGTGGAGATCACCCGCTCGCCGATCAAGCCCAAGGCGTACAAGCTGACGTTGGGCGATCACAGCCGCGTGGGAATTTTGTGATTCTGATTTTTAAAGTCGGTGACGCTTATGAAGTCAAAAAAATACCCGAAACCAAAACCTTCGCCGGTCGAGCAATCGAAAGTCGCCGAGCCGGTTGCGAGCTACGCCACGTCGGCTTCGGCGAGCGCGATAAAGCCAATAGCCAGTCGCCGCCGCATTGCCGGATTGGACGCATCGGATGAGGTGTGGGATTTTGCGCAGACGCATCAGCTCGTGCCGCATTTGGAAACGGCGATTCGACTCGCAAAAGAATCCTTGGATAATCCACAAGGAGTTTACCTGACTTATGAGCCTGATCCGGAAATTCCACGTCTGCATGGAATCGGGATCAACGCAAGAATTAGCAGCGACAACCTTGATGATTGGGAAAGACAATATCGTGCGTTTCAACAACGTTTTCTTCGAGAAATACCCAAAGAAGTCCAACATCAAATTTGTTTATTATTGTGGGAGGCTTGAATTATGAAAGAGCCTCTTCGGACTCAATTGCGAAAAGGCTTGCGTGACTATCACGCCAAAATTAACCCTAAATCCAGCGAACGGTTATGAAGTCAAAAAAATATCCCGAATCAAAACCGGCTCCGGTCGAGCACTCGAAAGTCGCCGAGCCGGCTGCGAGCTACGCGCCTTTGGTTACAACACGTGCGACGAAGCCCAACATTAAGAGCCGCCGTATCGCCGGACTGGAAGCTTCAGACGACGTGTTGAATTTTGCGCAGAAGCATAGGCTCATGCCGCATTTGGAAACGGCGGTGTGGTTGGTGAAAGAATCGTTTCATGATATCCGCAACACCTATCTAACTTTCGAGCCTGATCCGGAGATTCCGAGTCTTGACGGCATTGCGGTCAATGTCAAGGTTGGAGGCACGCTTGATGAATTGCTGCAACAACACGATGCCTGTTTGCGCCGTTTCATCAAAGAAATACCGAGCGAAGTTCAAGATAAAATCGGATATTTCTCTTGAAAAATTTCAAAGGACAATCTGTAATGTTTCAACTTAGGAAAAATTGCTTCAGTTTAACGATTGTGATCCTTGCATTCGCCGCTTTCGGTTTCATTGAGCTAAAACAATCACAATCCTCAACGACGATTGGCAGAATTAATTTCTTGCTCGGCAAGGAAGGCGACGTCACGATTCGCCGGGTGAATGATACAAAGTGGCTGGCGGCCAGATTCAAAATGGGGGTTTTAAAAGGCGATCAAATCAAAACTGCCGCGGAATCGCGCTGCGAAGTGAAACTCAACGACGGCAGCATCATTCGTATCGGCGAGAATTCAGTGTTCGATTTTGCCGAGTCCAATCTCTCGAAATACGCGCGGCAAGTCGACGCCAGCCTGAAAAGAGGAAAGATTTGGGCCAACGTTACCAGATCAACCGGCGCGGCCAATAAATTCGAGGTGAAGTCGCCAACCGCCGTGTGCGCGATTCGCGGGACGATTTATCGCATGGAGGCGGACAGCACGACGCGCGTGGCGGTTTACGACGGAAAAGTCGATGTCGGCCCGACCAATGATTTGCGCCAGCAACTGCAACAACAAACTCGGCCGGGCGCCCCTGTCCAGGTTCCCGGCCCGACGCAAGTGCCGGGACCCTTCCAAGTCTCTCTCGATCAATGGGTGCAATTGGTGCAGGGTTACCAACTCGAAGTGCGGAGCAATGGCCGTTATGCGAAAACGCAAATTGACAGCTTGAGTGAATCACGCTCGGATTGGATTCAATGGAACAAAGAGCGGGATCGAATACTGCGCTAAAATGGGAATTGATAAGAAAAGCATTGACTTTCATGGGGCAGTTTGATACATTTGACGTAGTTAATTTTGATCATTGCAACTTCGGCGCGGCAACAGCTTGAGATTTTATACGAACAATGCTCAAATCTCGGGCTGTAAGGATTGATGAGATAGTACGTGGTAGCAAGCCCCCAGTATTGACCTCCCAACAAATTCAGTAGATCAAAACAATTAAACCTGTCAGCAGAATGCCAAGGCCAAGCGTTACATTTGGCTATTTTGTCAACATGCTTTGATAAAGTGGGAAAAAAGAGGCTTTTCTTGTGTCTTGAATGAGTAAACGGTTTACGAATCGGTGATCATTTCACTGTGATACTGACGCAAGAGGGACTTTTGTCTCATTATCTAAATCGACGCGGCAGCTTTTGTTGTCATCGAACGACGGCAGTGATCGGCGCTCGCGGAGGAAATTATGCCGAAAACCACGAACCAACTTACTGCCTGTGCAGATCAACGTTTGCCTTATGTTAATTTGGGAGAGCTTGTTCAGCTTTCCGACGAAGAACTGTGCAGAAATGCGCAGCGGGGATGCGCGGCTTCAAGAGATTTACTCTGGAAGCGGCATGTCATCTTCATCCGGATCGTCGTTTACAATCAGAATAAACATCAGCACCTCCCGCCGCATGAGATTTGCGATGCGCTGCAGGAATTATATTTTGCCTTCCATGTCACAGTGCAGCGCTATGACCCCGAAAATCATTGTCACGGGAAACCTGCCTCATTTAAAACCTTTCTTAAAATTGTCGTAACGCACGAGTTTTCAAAATACTGCACCCTGTGGAGAATATACCACAAGCATATTGCGTTGGACTTTGATGACGAAGCGCTACATCGTTCTACCGGGGAAGCCGAGGAAGCTGGACGTTTCTCATTTTACCAGACGAATGAAGATGGTCACTCCTCTTTGGACTGGCAAGAGATGCCGCTGAGCGAACTTTTCTCAGACAGCCTTGCTGACGCTTTGAACCAGCTAAAGCCGAAGGAAAAACATCTACTCGAAGTTTGGCTGCAATGTGGACGCGACAAGGAGGTGGCGAAGATTTTGGGTATTTCTCCAGCCGCGGCAAAATTGCGCCGAGAACGTTTATTTCGCCGGATCAAGCAGAGTACTGCCCAAAAGTGATACATTTTTCTGTTGCAATTGGTATATATAAATAGAATACGTGGACCTTGCTTCAATCGCATTTTAAAAAATCTCAATTCAATCTCATGTCGGCCACATTTAGGAGAACGGGAGATGGGAAAAAATTTTTTTGCTACTGTTTTCGCCGCTTTTGCCGCCGCAATTTTAACTACGAATTCGGGTCACGCCCAATGGCTGGTTGATCTGAATTTGAATCAGGAGGATGTGCGTATTTTAGGCGAATTTCGCAGTGATAGTTCGGGTTATTCTTTGGCTTATGGGGACATTGATCGAGATGGATTCGATGACATGGTCATGGGAGCTCCTTACGCAGATCCTGGAGGACCTACACCTCAAACACTCGATGCTGGGAAGGTATATATTTTTTACGGCAATGCCGGGTTTGCTCCCCCCTCCCCACAAATTTTAAATTTACCTCCTCCTCTTCCATTTGGTCATCAAGTAACGATAATCGATGGCGCATTTGGCGGGGACAATCTCGGTTGGTCTGTAGCCACTGGTGATATCGATGGCGATAGCTATGCCGATGTCATTATTGGTGCACCAGGCGCTCAACCTTTCCAAACTGAGAATAAAAACGGGGGTAAAACCTATGTTATTTACTCGCGTAATGGCACACTAAAGACTATCCTAGCGCCAGCACTCACTATTAACTTAGCCTCTCCCCCATCAGGCCGAGTTACAGAAATTAATGGTGGCGCGGCAGATATTCGATCAGGCTGGTCTGTCTCCAGTGGAAACATTAACTTGGATGGTTTTGATGATATGATTATCGGAGCTCCTTTTGCGGATCGTGCAAATGTTCCTCCCGGTACTGCTCCAAGAAATGAGGCAGGAGCCACCTATGTGGTTTATGGTAATAAAAGTTTACCGACACTTCCGTCCGGGCATTTTTTCCTCAATGCTCCTAGTTCGCCGATTACCGAAATTCTCGGCGAAAAAGCCGGCGATCATTCAGGTTGGTCTGTCTCCAGCGGAAATATAAATTCGGATGCAAGCGATGATGTCATTATTGGTGCACCTTTGGCTGCTTCCAAAAATGGCACATCATATATAGTCTCGGGCATTATTCAGCCACTTCCTCCTCCACCATCTCTTACGCCGCCGGTCCCGACTCCGTTTGATCTCGCAGGTCCTCCTACTCCGATAGTAAAAGTTATCGGTGCCATTCCCACCGCCCATTCAGGATGGTCTGTCTCAAGTGGAGATATCAATAATGATCCTTTTGATAACTTGATTGTTGGAGCACCCTTCTCCAATAAAAATGGATCCGAAGCCGGAGATACATATGTATTTTTCGGACAAATATTGCCCGGCACAATCAGCACAACAAATGCCGATTTCACAATCTTTGGCGCACATGAAAAAGATCGATCAGGATGGTCCGTTTCAAGTGGCGATATCGATAATGATAAGCTAGATGATGTTCTTATCGGTGCTCCTCATGCTGATGATTCCGGGCGACGATCCGAGGCTGGAGAAGCCTATGTAGTATTTGGCCAAGCAGTATTAGATAAAATCGCCGTAGGTATCAAAGAAATCTCCGCTACTGATGCTAATCTAATTGTTTTCGGAGATGATAAAGATGATCTTGCCGGTTTTTCGGTTGCGTCAGGAAAACTAAATGGAGTAGGTTCGGGTGAGGACTTTACATTAGGTGGCCCGGGAGCTGATAAGATACTTCCCACTCCTACTCTTGATGGTAATGGGGAGACCTACGTTGTCTATGGGTGTCAGCTCAGAGCAGATGCCGGTCCAGATATAGGAATCTGCAAAGGGCAATCCAAAGTGATTGGCGGCACTCCAACCGCGATTGGCGGTACCATGCCATATACATATTTATGGTTACCGAATGATGGTTCCCTGAATAATAACACCATTTCCAACCCAATAGCCTCCCCGACATCAACGACAACCTACACAGTAACGGTAACGGATGCCCATGGCTGTAGAGCCATGGATAATGTAACTGTAACAGTCAATCCGCTGCCAACAGCCTTCAATGTGACAGGTGGGGGTTCGTATTGTTCAGGCGGGTCAGGAGTGCCAGTTGGACTAGACGGCTCGCAAGTAGGTGTCAACTACCAGCTCAAGAAAGATGCCGTCAACACCGGGGCACCAGTTGCGGGAACAGGTGCAGCCATCAGCTTCGGCAATCAAACAGTCGCCGGAACCTACACCGTTGAAGCCACCAATTCCGCCACAACTTGCAAGGCGACAATGACAGGCAGTGTAACGGTGACAGTCAATCCGCTGCCAACAGCCTTCAATGTGACAGGTGGGGGTTCGTATTGTTCAGGTGGCCCAGGAGTGCCGGTTGGATTGAGCGGCTCTCAAGTAGGTGTCAACTATCAACTCAGAAAAGATGCTGTCGACACCGGAGCGCCAGTTGCAGGAACAAGTGCAGCCATTAGCTTCGGCAATCAAACAGCCGCAGGAACTTACACCGTTGAAGCGACCAATTCCGCCACAACTTGCAAAACGACAATGACAGGCAGTGTAACGGTGACAGTCAATCCGCTGCCAACAGCCTTCAATGTGACAGGTGGGGGTTCGTATTGTTCGGGTGGCCCAGGAGTGCCAGTTGGACTAGACGGCTCTCAAGTAGGTGTCAACTATCAACTCAAAAAAGATGGTGTCGACACCGGAGCGCCAGTTGCGGGAACAGGTGCAGCTATCACCTTCGGCAATCAAACAGCCGCAGGAATTTATACCGTTGAAGCCACCAATCCAGTCACAACTTGCAAGGCGACAATGACAGGTAGTGCAACTGTTACGGTTATTTTGGTCACGGCTAACTTTACTTTTACTCCCACAGCGCCGTGTGTGGGGGATCTGGTGCAATTTACCGATGCCTCAACTTCTACGGGAGGTTCAATTGTCAGCAGGACATGGAATTTCGGAGATGGTGCTCCTTTGAGCACAGTTGCGAATCCTACCCATACCTACACGGTGCAAGGGAATTATACGGTTACCTTGAATGTCACAGATGTGAATGGTTGCACGGCCAGTGTGAGCAAAGTCATCAAAATTGCTCTGGTCACCGCTGACTTTACTTTTACACCTCCTAAACCATGCGTGGGTGATAAAATACAATTTACCGACGGCTCAAGTTCGACGGGTGGCTCAATTGCAAGTTGGAGCTGGTCTTTCGGTGACGCCAGTCCGAGCGACCTTCAGGGAGGGACGAGCACTCTTCAGAATCCTATCTATACCTACGCAACAGCAGGAACCTATACAGTTACCTTGACGGCCACAGATGCTGTTGGTTGCAAGGCCACCAAGACGAAGCAAATCACCGTTCTTCCCGCCGATCATGTTGCGCCTTTCTGCGGCTTTACCATAGATGGGAACAACATCATTGTCCTGATTACCGATCAAGATGACGCGGGAAGTGGCGGCGGCATCGCTGAAGTAAATTTCCCACCTGGTATCACTGCGGTTGCTGATCGTCCATTCATACCTTGTGTGACGAAGTACATAAAATACACCATTCCTGGGCCTGCGAATTTCTTGGTGGAGATTAAAGATTGCTGCGGCAACACCACGGTCTGCGATCCTCTATTTTTTACGGCCGAGGCGAGCGGTTCTGGTCGCTATGAGTTCAAGGTATCAAATATGGACAAATATATCTATGTCCATAATGACGGTTTGGCCAAAATCGATTTCACGATCAATAATCGCCGGCTCGAGCTCGTGGCGGATCCAATCAGGCGTTACCAACATGGAACTCGGCAATACATGCCGCTGCTGGGTGATATTGTTGTTGATGTGACTTCATATATGACCGAAGCCGAAAACAATGTTATCGTCCAGGTAACCGGCCCCTTGACCGCCATCGCCAGGATTATTTTTGCCGATTTTAAATTGCCAACAACACCGTCCGCGATTTTGCCGCAGGAATTTACTTTGTTGCAAAATTATCCTAATCCTTTCAATCCGTCCACGACGATTGAATACACCGTGCCGGCAACTTTCGCGGAGGGCGTAAAAGTGGAATTGGTGATTTATAATGCCCTCGGCCAGAAGATAAAAACCCTGGAAAACGGCATCAAACCGCCGAATCTTTATTCCGTGCTGTGGAATGGAACGGATGAATTTGGTCGAGTCGTGCCAACGGGCATTTATTTCTATCGGATCAGAGTCGGTGATTTCATCACAACGAAACGCATGTCATTGATGAAATAAATAAAACGTAATCAGTAAAACGTAAGACCAGTGGTTTACGGATTACGTTTTACGGTTTACGTTTTAGAAGCCATTTTCCTCCTCCCCGGCGGGAATGAGCTCGCTGCGATAGCGGCTCATTCCCGTTTTTTATTTGACGATAATTTTTTCCATGCCGCATTTGCTTTTGTCAACTGAATTTTGCATCCTTTGCTTGTCTGTTTAAGAAGCATAGCCAGGCGCTTCCGATGATACCATGAAGTGACCCTTCTGCGAGCAATCGGGAACTAAGAACAATACTGCTGACGGAAAACGGGACCATTTTGGACACACGCGCGCCGGCTACTCATTCCTTCCCAATTTTGCTGAAAATGTGCAGATCTGAAACTGCGATGTTCTCGACGATCACCATCAGTGTTGTGACCATCGTGATGATCAGCGGCGCCTTCGCGCAACCCAACGAAATGCGCAAGCAGCTTATCCGACGCTGCCTCGATCAATTGCATGACGAGCAATACGATAGCGCGCTTGCCAATTGCGCCGCGCTGCGCCGGTTGTGGCCTGAGGATCCCGCCGGCTACTTGAATGCGGCCAATATTTATCAAACCATGATGCGCGACTATCGTGTGCGTCTCTTCGAAGCCCAATTCGATAGCTTAATCAACCGGGCGGTGCAATTGGCCGAGCGGCAATCGCGTCGAAATAACACGGCCGAAAATCTTTTTGCGCTTGGCTCGGCGCAAGGCTATCAAGCGTTGCACCGGTTTCGCCGCGGCGAATGGATGCAAGCTTTTCGTGGCGCCGCTATCGCGCTGAACGCCATGGACCGTGCCCTCGCGCGCGATCCGGACTTTATTGATCCTGCTTTGGCGTTGGCGCTTTATGAATATTGGAAAAGCGTGAAACTTGATTTTGGCCTGGGCATTTTTTCGCGTAAACGAGAATTGGCCATTGGCCTGCTCGAAAAAGTTTGGAAACACGGCCGCTACGTTTCAGTGGAGGCGGCGTATTCCCTGCAAACGATTTATCTGCAAGAAGGCGATGCGGCGCGGGCGCTGGAAATCAATGCGTGGCTGTACGAACGCTTTCCGCGCAATCCGGTTTGCCTCTATCATCGCGCCCTCATTTTGGAAAAACTCGAACGCCATCGGGAGGCGTTTGAGGCCTGGGAAAAGCTGGCGGCGCGCATTCACGCCTTCCGCAAAGCGAGCGACGGTTTTCTGGCCGAGTGCCATCTGCATCGCGCCTTGCTTTATGAAAAGATGAATGAGGTGTCAGCCGACGAGGCCGGGCAGCGTCCGGTTGAAACTGCTTTGAAGCTGGCCGCGACTTATGCGCGACAGCGTGATGCAGCAGCAGAAATGGAAGGCCCGCTTGCAAGCTTTGAAGCGATTAACCGAGAAATTGCGCGGATGCTGAAAAAGTATTCTCTAACTGTATCACCTATTTCGGAGGCTAAAAAACCATGAGGCTGGATTTTCGTTTAGCGCTTGACCTTTGTAAAAAACAATTTCATTCGTTTTTGAAATTAAAAAGAAAGGATGGGTAACCATGCGATGGCGCTCTATTCTCTTTGCCGCCATTTTGTGCACGCTATCATTGAGTCGATACGTTTACAGCCCTCCGGCTACACTCCACCAGCACAAGTTATTACTGACCCGCGCTCTGACACGGCATTCTACGTTGGCGTAAAAACAGGCTCGACGCCTGGCCTGGTCGGAAATGCCCTCGCTGCGGCGACCGCTTTGGCCTTCGGTATTTTTTTTCTGACCGCTGGAGTTGAATAAGATTTGTGACGATGAATTTGCAAGAATTTTTCTTGATCGTACGGAGAAAAATTGTTATTTTATCGAACCGATTGTAAGCTGTTTCAAAAAATTAAACAGGATGATATTTCCCATGCTCCACGTCAAAGAACATGAAGAAAAGCTCATCAAGCTCTATCGCCGCTTTGACCCCGAAGTCCGAGAAAAAATTTTAGAGCTTATCGAGATTCAGACGAAAGACCTCAAGCACAACAGGAGAAATGGCGCAAAGACAAGGAAATTGAGTGTCGGCGCGATGATTATTCGCAGCCTGGAAGATTACTTGCGAGGGAATTATATCGTTTTGAATAAGGACAATCTGGATGAATATTTTGCGAAAAGGTGAATATCAATTTGTCCTGTCCGGAACGTTTCAGAATTTATTGAAACACTATCAGAAAAAGTATCGTCATTTGTCCGAAGATTTTAAAAATTTTCTCGGAGATTTTGATCATCGCTTGGGCAGAACGATTTCCGATTGTGGTGGGGCGCAAAAGATCCGCATGAAAAGCTCGGACAAACAAAAAGGCAAAAGCGGCTCATTTCGGATTATTTATTTTTTGATGTTAAAGAATCACGTCGTATTTTTGGCTCTCTATGACAAGGACGTTCAAGAGGATTTGACCGCACAAGAGAAAAAGAAGATTCGTGAATTAATTCAAAGCATTAAACAAGGCCTCGTATAAATTAGCATTGGGAAGCCACGATCAAACTATCTGCTTTCATTGGCCGACCAGCGTCCCCTTGCGAACCAAAACTGATTTTGCGCGCAATGACTAATTTTCGCAACTCCCGCTCGGCGAAATTATCGGATCACCGGGCCGGCGTCCACCCGTAACTGAGGCATTACTCCTTGATGACCACGCTGCTCACGTTGAAAGCCCAACTGGCTGGCTTACCCAAAGCTGCGAAAGTCACATTGAATACCATTTCCCCATCAAAATGAAAAGATTTTTATATTCGCGGACAAACGATTTAAGTTTTTTTTCAAAAAGTGTCCAGACTTTGAAATCTCGGGCCACATATAAATAGACAACCAAACATCCGGAGAAACTTATGCCTGAAGAAATGAAACAAGAAAACCAGAATACCCCCGATAGATTGCATCGTCTTCAATTCTGGTTTTGTGTCGCCGGGATATTTGTAATCACTACTGTCCGGTTAAAGCTTAAAATGACTGTTGGTCGTGCGTAAAAAGGCCATTTTGATGATTAACGTCTCCAACTGAGGGCTGCTTCACATCAGTTTTATGTGGATAACTCAAAAAGT